>Ga0256404_1010684_pt1 | contig 12596 bp, 12 predicted proteins | sample RumenRJG_01DNA_FD_185990 | JGI IMG/M metagenome (GOLD analysis project Ga0256404, IMG submission 185990) | Bovine rumen microbial communities from Lethbridge, Alberta, Canada - RJG_01 | ecosystem: Host-associated > Mammals > Digestive system > Stomach > Rumen | place: Canada: Alberta | collected...
TAATTGTTTATGTATCAATGATTTATTTGCACTACAAAGATACAAAAACTTTTGGACATTCCTTCTCTTTCCTCTTGATTTTTAAGACTTTAAGGGCAAGCTATTTGCAAGTGGGAAACTTTAGTAACCTAACTTCTCTGCCGCCTGGTACATAATGGGGAAGAACATCGCTCCGGCAGCGGTGTTGGAGATGAATTCAGTGATGAATGTCCCCACGAGACAGATGGCGGCCATGACCACGATGGGGTTGGTGCCACAGACATCGAGAATACCGAAGGCCAAGCGCTCGGCAATGCCCGTCTTCTGGATGGCCAAGCCCAGCACCACAGAGCCCGCAAACACCATCAGGATCTCCCAGTTGATGGCCTTCATGGCCTGGTCGACATTGCAACAACGGAATACCAGCATGGCGATGGCTGCGAGGAAGGCACATTGCAGCAGCGGAATCACATTCAAGGCCGACAATACCACCATGGCTATCATGATGGTGGTAGATACCAGCGTCTTCTTCCCGATGTTAGGCACTTGCGCATTGTCGAAGAACTGCAGCTGCGAGGCGAAACGTTCAGTATGGATGTTGACATGAGGTGGGCACTCGAAGAGCAGGGTGTCGCCTGCCTGGAGCACAACCTCGCGCGGTGACTCGTTGATGCGTTTGCCCCGACGGGCCACAGCAACGAGAATCATATTGTTCTCTTTCTCGAAGTTGGAATTGCCTATCGACGTGTTGATGAGGCTGCTGCCAAAGGTGACATAGGCCGTGCGCAGTTGTCGGTCCTTATCTACTTCGTCGAGCGTGAAGATATGGTGGTCGGCATTGACGAATCCATGACTTTTCTTCAAGTCGAGCATCTCGTCGATCTGTCCTGCAAATACCAGGCGGTCGCCACCCATCAGGAACTCATCGGCAGGCACCGGCGATACGATCTCTTGGTTATCGTAGTGTATGATTTCTATCAGCGTTCCTCCATGCACATTCATCAAGCCCGCCTCTTCGATGGTTTCGCCAATATGCTTGTTGTCAGAGGGCACCAGCAGTTCCACCGTATAGTCGGAGGTGGCTTCGAAGGCCGATTCAGGTGCCTGGCGGTCGGGCAAGAGCTTGCGCAGGGCGATGATGGAGAGTACGCCGATGCAGAGGCAGAACAAGCCCGGTATGGTGGTGGCCAGCACATTCATGGCAGTACCGGTGCTGTCGGCATAAAGACCGGATATGATCAGGTTAGGCGGTGTACCGATCAGCGTACACACACCTCCCATACCAGAGGCGTAGCTCAAAGGTATAAGTAGTTTGGAGGGTGATATGTTCAGTTTCTTCGACCACATCTTGACAATGCCCACAAACAGGGCGACCACGGTGGTGTTACTGAGGAACGAGCTGAGGGCAGCCACGGGAAGCATCAATCGGATGACAGCCTTGAAATAGCTCTTGGGCTGTCCTAACAGATGCTTCACAATCCATTGCAGCACACCCGTATGGGTGAGTCCGGCAACGACGACAAAGAGTACACCGATGATGACCACCGAGGTACTGCTGAATCCCGAGAAGGCCTCCTTGGCATCAAGGACGCCAGTGACAAAAAGAATGGCTATAGCCCCCAGGAACACAAGGTCGGCCCGCAGTTTGGTGAACAGCAGTACGGTAAACATCGACAGCACGGTGACTATCGTTATCCAGGCATGAAGGGTAAATCCTAAAATTTCAGTTGGTAGCATAGGTTTTCGTTTATTAGGTGTTACTTGATTTGTTTCGTTAGTGTCACCACGTTGTAGCCATCGGGTGTGCGTTGATAGGTCATCGTGTCCATGATATTCTTCACGAGATAGATGCCAAGTCCTCCGATGGGGCGGTCATCGAGATCGGCTTCCACATCGGCTTCCTGATGCTTGGTGGGATCGAACGGGATGCCATGATCCTTGACCGTTAGCGTGAGCAGTCCGTCGGCAATCTCAGCGGTCATTTCCACATGTCCGCGTGTTCCCTTCGGGTAGGCATAGTTGATGACGTTGGCCACCCACTCCTCAGCGGCGAGATTCAGCGTCTTCACCGTATCCTCATCAACTTCGTGCTCGCGGCATACCGAGAAGAGGAAACCGCGCATACGACTCACTTCGGTCATCTCGTTCTTCATGATGATGCGACGAGGTGCATGGGAAGAATGCTTCTGAGAAGTGCCGTGACGAAGGAACATCAGGGTGAGGTCGTCGCCCTGTTCTGTTCCGTCGGCAAACACCGTGACATGCTGTTTCAGGTAATCGACAACCTCTATGGCCGAAGCATTCTTGTTCTTTTCCACATCGTGCAGGATGCGCTCTTCACCAAACAGCTTCCTACTGCCATCAGAGGCCATATACATGGCTTCCGTCAGACCGTCGGTATAAAGCAGCATCGACGTGTTCTCGGGGAACGGCATCTGTTGCTCCTCGTAGTTGAAATGATCCTGAATGCCTATAGGAAGATTGGTGTCCACCTCCAGCAGATGACAGCTGCCATCGGCCAGCTGGATGACCGGTGCGTTATGAGCCGCGTTGCAATAGGTGAGGTGGTGGGTTTTGAAGTCGAGAACACCCACAAACGCAGTGACGAATGTCAGGGAGTCGTTGGTGGAAGCAATGGCATGGTTCATCTCGCGCATGATATTGGCTGCACTCTGATAGTTGCCAGCCAGGTTACGGAACAGCGTTCGTGTAACGGTCATGTAAAGAGAGGCCGGTACGCCCTTTCCTGCCACATCGCCGATAATGAAGAAGAGTTCATCCCCCTCGATGATGAAGTCGTACAGGTCGCCCCCCACCTCTTTGGCAGGTGTCATGGAAGCGAAGAGATCGAGGTCGTCTCGTTCTGGGAAGATGGTGGGAATCATGCCCATCTGAATATCGTGGGCAATAGTGAGTTCGCTTTGGAGGCGCATCTTACTGTCGGTAGTGGTTTTCAGCTCCTCGATATACTGCTTGAGTGATGTCTGCATATAAGCGAATGAGTTGCGCAGGTGCAACAGCTCGTCTTGCGACTTGATCTCGGGCAAGGGGGCATCCAGATCCCCCTCGGCAATGTTCACCGCCGACTCGGCGAAGAGCTGCAGCGGCTTCACCATCCGGTAGATGGCAACGGTACAGAAGATAAACAGCAACGCCAGTCCGACGATAAATACCACCGTACCGTATTTCACGATCTGGTGGGTGAGGGGTAAGGACATGCTGTCGCCAGTGAAATAGAAGAACAAGAGTACAGCCACCAAGAATACTACGGCCGCAATACCCATGATTCTGAAACTGAGTCTTGCAGCAAACGACTTCTGGTATGCGAGGTCGTACTTGTATTCAAAATTCGGATCTTCTACCAAGGCGAGATAGTATTAAGGATAGATTCTGCGTACAAATATACAAAAAAAGAGGAATAATGTGCCATCATTGCGCCTTGTTTTTTCGGGAAACGGCACATTTTCTTGAAAATAGTATGGCCGTCGCCGAGATACGCAATGTAAAACAGCGGCGGCCACACATCTTAACGGTCGTCAGATCTTCCTCAGACTTACTTCACGATTTTGTGCGAAATAAGCATGTTCCGAGGATCAAGAGCCTCATCCAGCTTCTCTTGAGTCATCAGACCCTTCTCCAGAACGATATCGTAGATCGAACGGTTGGTTTCCAAAGCTTCCTTGGCCACCTTCGTACTCGTCTTGTAACCGATATAGGGATTCAGTGCGGTTACGATACCGATGGAGTTCTTCACCATTTCATAACAACGTTCTTTATTGACGGTAATACCGAGGACACACTCTTCGGTGAGGGTTTCAATGGCGTTCTTCAGCCACAGCAGACTCTCGATGAGCGACTCGGTGATAACGGGCTCCATCACGTTAAGCTGCAGCTGACCGGCTTCGGCAGCGAAGCTGACGGTGGTGTCGTTACCAATGACTTTGAAACAAACCTGGTTCACCACCTCGGGGATTACCGGGTTCACCTTTCCTGGCATGATGCTGGAGCCGGGAGCCTTCGGGGGAAGGTTGATCTCATTAAGACCACAACGAGGACCAGAGGCCATGAGGCGGAGGTCGTTACAGATCTTGGAGAGCTTGATGGCCAGACGCTTCAGGGCTGATGAATAGCTGACGTAGGCTCCTGTATCGGGCGTAGCCTCTACAAGGTCGCTGGCAGATACGAAGGCCTCACCTGTGAGCTTACTGAGGTTGGCAGCACAGAGCTTGGCAAAGCCGGGAACGGCGTTCAGACCTGTACCAATGGCGGTACCACCCATGTTGATCTCATGGAGAAGCTTCACGTTACGCTCGAGGTTGAGAATCTCCTCCTCAAGGTTATTGGCATAGGCATTGAATTCCTGTCCGCTGGTCATGGGAACAGCATCCTGCAGCTGGGTACGACCCATCTTGATGACGTCCTTGAACTCCTCGCCTTTGTAGCGAAGGGCACTGATAAGACCCGTGAGGGCTGCCACCAGACTCTTGTTCATGCGGATAAGAGCCAGACGGATAGTGGTGGGATAGACATCGTTGGTTGACTGTCCGCAGTTGCAATGGTCGTTGGGATAGCAATACTGGTAGTCGCCTTTCTCATGACCCATGATCTCGAGGGCACGGTTGGCAATCACCTCGTTGGCATTCATGTTAACAGAAGTTCCTGCACCGCCCTGCATCATGTCGATGGGGAAGTCATCGTGGAACTTACCGTCGATGATCTCGCGGCAAGCCTGTGAGATGGCTCCGGCAATCTCGTCGTTGATAACACCGAGGGTATGGTTGGTCTGCACGGCAGCGAGCTTCACATACGCAATGGCGATGATGAAATCGTGGTAACTGCGCATCTGCTTGCGTGAGATGTGGTAGTTGTTGATGGCACGCTGTGTCTGTACACCATAATATGCTTCAACGGGTATTTTGAGTTCTCCTAAAAGGTCCGACTCAACGCGGAATTTCTTTTCTGACATAATTATGATTTTTGAATTTAAACAATTTAGAACATCGGCAACTGCCAGATGTAACCGAGCGAGATACGGTTGGTGCTATAGTCGTCGAAACCAAAGGCCTTTCCCTTGTCGGTGTAGCTGTAATGACGACCCACGTAGGTGAGGAAGAAGTGCAGGTTGCTATTCTTCAGCGGATAGTACTCCAGACCGGCGAAGTAGCCTAATGCGGTGCGGTACTTACCCTTCTCTACATTACCGTTAGCCTTGGAAAGGCCTTCGTTCTCGAGCATACCCTTCACAAAGAAGTTCCAACTCGGAGAGAAACGATACTGTGCCTTCAGAACGAACGACAGATACTCGGCGTCGTTGCGGTGGCCACCTAATGCGTTGTTACCTACGATGCTTGATACGATACCTTCACGGTCGATACCTTCACGCATGTACATCACATCGAAGAAGGCGTCGAAGTTGTTCACGGTAACCTCATTACCTAAGGCAATGTAATGACTCTGGTTGCCACGTGCCTGACTCATCAGCGAGTAGCTCCAGCGGGTCTTGAAAACATCACCGAAATTACCGTTCCAGTTGGCGGTGTAAACCAGGGGCACCTTCGACTGCTCATAGCCTTCGCCATACATATCGCTCATGCTGGCGCTACGGCTGTCCAACACCTGCAGCTGCAACTGATGGTTGGGCGTTACCTGGAACTGGAAGTTGGCACCAGTGAGGAAGTTACTCATGTAGTCAACCATGTCGGAATACTCATAGATCTCAATAGGGTTGAGGTCGAACTCGATACCGCCGTATGCAGCGCATTGCTTACCGAGGAACATAGAGAACTTATCGTTGACCTTAACACCGATTCCTGCCACGTCGATGGATGATGAAGGCATGTTGTCGATGCCGTCAGGAGCAGGAGAGTTGTTGCGGTTCAGACGCTGACGCCAGCGGAAAGAGAAGGTGTCGTTGATGTTTCCCTTTGCCTCGATGCGGATCTGGCGCATGTTGAACTTGGCGTTCTGGAAAGCACCGTCGCTCTCGTTGACATCGAAACTGTTGTTGAGGTTAAGCAGGAAATGGAAATTGTCCTGCTTCTTCTCGATATTCGTGACCTTCTCGAACAGTGATTCCTCACCTGCCGAAGCGTCCTTGTCCTGCTGTGCCATGATGGTTGCGGGCACGAAGAGCAGGGCTAATAACAATGTTTTCTTCATAATTAATAATGATAGGTAATTGACTAAGAATAGTTAGTAGTTGATTAATACTCCTGGAAGTACTTCTGGATCTGCTGCCAGTCGGTGGTCTTGGTGAGGGCAAGCATCAGCAGCACGCGGGCCTTCTGAGGATTCAGGGTGAGGGCAGCCACGAAATGATACTTGGCATCATCCACTTCGCCGTTCAGGCAGGTAGGACCTGTGGGAACGCGTGAAGAACGAACGATGTTGATGCCCTTCTCACGAGCCTTCAGGGCTACGTCGAACACATCCTTGTAGAAGTTGCCGTCGCCAACACCAGCGAGTACGATACCGTCGAACTTTGCGTCAACGAATGCCTGCATAGGCAGCGGAGAACAGTTGGCATAGCCATAGACGATGCCTACCTTGGGGAGTTCGTCGAGGTTGGTCACGTCGAAGACAGACTGTGTGGTGTGCTTGTTCTGGATGGTGCGGTTGTAGATGGCCTCGCCGTTATAGACATAACCTACCTTTCCGTAGTTGGCACCCTGGAAAGTAGCCACGTCGGTGGTGTGCATCTTCACTACATCCTTGGCATCGAGCAGCAGGTTGTTCATGCAGCACATCACGCCACGACCTTTCGATGCGGGGCTTGCAGCAGCAGCCACACCGGCGTAAAGGTTGCCGGGACCGTCAGCGCTGATACCCGTAGAAGGACGCATAGAGCCAACGAGGATGACGGGCTTGTCGCTCTTCACGGTGAGGTTGAGGAAGTAAGCGGTCTCTTCCATGGTGTCGGTTCCGTGAGTGACGACCACACCGTCGTAGCCTTCTTCGTTGAGCAACTGGTTGATGCGCTTGGCGAGCTTGAGCCAAACCTCATCATTCATGTCCTGAGAACCGATGTTGACGAGCTGCTCGCCGCTGATGTCGGCCAGATAAAGCATCTGAGGAACGGCGTCGATCAATGTCTGAACGCCAACCTGTCCGGCGCTGTAGGCAGAAGAAGTAGCCGACTGGCTCACACCTGCGATGGTGCCGCCGGTAGCAATAATACGAATCTTTGGTTTAGCAACGATGTTGACAGAAACCAAGAGTGCCAAAAGCACTAGAATACCACGTAACTGTTTCATAATACTATTGTTTTAATGATTAGATAATAGAATTGTTATTTATTGTTTGACTAATACAAGAAGGTGATGATGAGGTACCCGATACCGATCGACACGAAGGTGGTGATGAAGCCGGAGAGCTGGAAGGAGTGGTTCAACACATACTTTCCGATTCTTGTGGTGCCCGTACGGTCGAAGTTGATGGCGGCCACCTCGGTGGGGTAGTTAGGGATGAAGAAATAGCCGTTCACAGCAGGGAACATAGCTACCAGTGCCAGCGGGTTGATGCCTAAGGCCATACCCAGCGGATAGAGGGTGCGCACAGTGGCTGCCTGAGAGAAGAGCATGATGCTCATGAAGAACAGGGCGATGGCAAACAGGAACGGATACTGAGTAACGATGTCGGCAATGCCATTTTTGAAGAACTCAATGTTTCCGTTGAAGAAGGTGTCGCCCATCCAGGCAATACCGAAGATGCTGACCATGGCGTTCATACCTGCACCGAAGATGTTTCCCTTCACGGCATCGCCCACATTGGCCTTGCCCACGATAAGGATCAGGGCGGCAATGGACATCATCAGGATTTCAATGGTCTGCGGCATCGACAGGCGCTGCAACTCTCCATCAACCATGAATGAGGGCCGCAGAGATGGAATACTGCCGAACAGTACCACAAGGAACACACCAAAGAGGAATGCCCATACGGCACGTTTGGCGTATTTGTGCTGTGGATTGGTGGCAGCGAGGCCGGTTTCTTCCGTTACATCCAACGTCTCGTTCGGGTCGATCAGACCTTCTTTCACGCGGCGCTGGTATTCGGGATCGTCAACCAGTTCTTTTCCTACACGGTTCTGAACGAATGAGGAAACGAGAATGGCAATCAGCGATGCAGGGATGCAGACAAGCAGGATGTCTTTCAACTCAATGCCCTGACCGCCCAGTAGGTCGGTACTGATTACCGCTGCCGTTGCTGCCGACATAGGACTACCCGTGATTCCCAATGAAGCGGCAATGGTAGCCACGGTCATGGGGCGCTCGGGACGGATCTTACTCTTGGTGGCAATCTCGGAAATGATAGGCAACAGCGAATACGATGTGTGGGCTGTACCGGCCACAAGACAGAAGAGCCAGGTGGTAAGCGGACCGTAATAAGTAATGTGGTCAGGATGCTTACGAAGGAATCTTGCAGCAAGACCAACCAGATAGTCAAGTCCGCCGGCAGCCTGCAACGCCGCTGTAGCAGTGATGACACTCACAATGATGAGCATCACGTCAAGAGGGATATTACCAGGCTTCAGTCCGAACAGGAAGACGAGAATAAACACGCCGACCATACCGTAGATACCAAGTCCTATTCCTCCCACGCGGGCACCGATAAAGATAAGTGCCAATACGATGAGTAGTTGGATAAGAATGATTGTTGTAGCCATATAAGGTAATGATAAGATTGCTTTAGTTATGATTTCGGGAGCAAAATTATAGATTATTTTCCGTACCTTGTTTGCAAAAATCGAAAGAATATTTGCAAAATACGAAACTATTCATTATTTTTGCAAAACCTAACAATCTACAGGAACCTTTTTATGTCGAGAATCTATACTTTGGCTGAGGTTTCCAGCATGTTGCACAATGATTATCCCTCCGGCGCGAGCGTGTCGGTGGCGAATGTTGATGCATCTGTGTTGGAGATGGTAGAGAAGGGACAGATCTTCGTGAATTTCTATACGCTGGTGTTGATTCAGAAGGGCAGGATGAGCTATGCCCTGAAAGGGAACCTGATAGAACTGAAGGAGAACGACCTTGTGCTGGTGCCGCCCAACTACCCTGTCAGCTATGATTCCTATTCAGATGACCTTCTGGCCCTCAACCTGATGATAGAGGAGAACTACTACTATAAGGTGCTGCAGTTCGATACGAACCTGATGGATATGGAGTACAGCTATGCCTACGACCTGCTGCCGGTGTTCCATCTGGATACGAACAAAAAAGATTTGTTCCTGGATCTGAGTAAGCAGATTCAGAACACCATCCGCATTCCGCATCTCTATCGTGAGGAGATGGTCAACCATCTGGTGCATGTGGTGCAGCTGCTCTTCAGCGAACTGCTCTATGGAGGCGAAATACAACCTTCTCACGACCTGACGAACAAACAGAATATTTTCAAGATCTTCATCCACCTGGCTTCACGGAACTTCAAGAAGGAACGGCATATCAAGTTCTATGCCGATAAACTGAACATCACCACCACTTATCTTTCACGAACGGTGAAGGAGATGTCGGGACAAACCGTAAACAGCTATCTCAACACTTTCTTATATAACGAGATCTGTAAGCTACTCCGTTCTTCTTCGTATAATATCAGCGAGATATCCGACATACTCTTCTTCAACGATCAGTCGGCCCTCACCAATTTCTTCAAGTCTCGCTCGGGAATGACCCCCGTGGCCTACCGCCGCTCTTTCATGGGGAAATAGAGAAGCTCTCTTTCGCTTCCACCATCATCTGCCTTATTCTATCCACGGCTCCCATCCTCACTCAAATCTAAGATAGACCTTTGAATTTAGTCCCTCCGCCTTATCCTGATTGCCCGCACAACCAGCAATCATGCATAGCATAACAAATAGTAAAAGTTGCTTCATAGCTGGCATAGTAGTTGACATGGAATAACCGATGTAAATAATTTTGCTACAAAGATAGTGTAAAATCCGGATATAACAAAGAGAATGTCAAATTTATTGAGGCGAAAAGCGGGACCGTCTCATTAATTATCCGTGGATTTTGACCGTGAGACTTCATCACCCTACATTAAATTTCTGCCAATATTGACACTTTTTTAATCCAGACCATTCCTCTTTTGGTTTCTTTGATAAACAAAGAGATTTATAACAAATCGTGTAGTCCTTAGACTACACGATTCTTTTATGAAATCTTACCCCTCTACGACAAAACTCTTGTCTATTAAGTGTCCAAAATAAATAGGAGGTAAAATAATGTTGTTCAATGGATTCCCTATTGTCTTGGCATAAATAACTCCTCTCATCGAGCCGTAACATAATGAGGCGAATTGAACTAATAGTGGAGGGGCAAATAGAATACGATTATCTTTACGCAACCCTTCGATAGATTCTGGCTTGATATCAAAGTAGCTTTTTAATTCTGATTTTAATATAAGATTATTATCTTGTAACATGTTAATTGTAATCCTACAACATAGTATCGAATGTTCTTTGTCAAATGAGAATTGAGTTTCAGTTTGACATTGAACTTCTGCTGTAGAATTGTAGTTCTCCTCGAACATTGCAAATTGTTCGAGTTCCATCTTATTGTATTTATACATAACTTGTTGTTCCATAACCTTCTTTTTTTATGCAACCTCTTCGGTAACTGTTACATAACTATCACTGTCTGTAAACTCACCACAGTATTTGTCACTGTTTATAGTGTCGTTTGAACTAATATGTGATGTTGAGAAGCTCATTATTGTTGTGAATATGTATGGTCTCGCAACAGAAATGACACATTCTCCTGTTACTTCTTGAATCTTACAAATCGTTTCAAGAGTTAAATTCTCACCTCCTTTTAATAGTTTACCTACATATACAGCAGATACCCCCATTCTGTTGGCTAACTCTCTTTGGGTTATACCGTTTTTACGTATGTAGTAATGAAGAAAGAGTGCGATTTCTTGTGACATACGTAACCACTCTCGATTCTTCTTTCGAGCCAATGCACGAGCTTTTGAAACCTCACTACGAGGTTTTGCTATTTGGGCCAGTTTTTCTTTGTCAAATGCCATATTCCTTTCCATTTAGAGGTTTGTATATCAGTTGTTCATATCATTACTGTCATAGATGCCATTCTTCTTTAAAAAGTCTCGGACTTTGTCAATGTTTTGTATTATATGGTCTTTTAGATCGGGTGAATTTTGAATGGTGTCTGCAAGTTTGATACCGCCTCCTGTAATTAAATACGTGTTCTTTTCCAATTTAATAGCGTATATTCTTAACAAGGATGGGCGCATTGTTCCATATGATTTCATTGGTAGCCATTCTAAAACATCTTTAAACTTACCTTCGAGATAGTGAAAATGAGAATCAAAGTCAGGTAGTGTTCCTTCTTGTGTGTTCTTATTCATTTCCTCGAACAAGTCTTCTAACTGGTCAGCTTCATCAAGAACTTGACGGGCTGCGTCTTCAGGTTCAAGTATTTGTTGCCATATATCGGATCTTAAAAAAGATTGATTACTTTTGAAAAACTGAGTTACAAAAGTGACATCATCCCATAGGTTGAATAGTCTATCGAACTCATTTTCTTCCTCCTCATCATATTGTATACTGTATATGAATGGTGGGTATATAGGTATGATTTCCAACTTCGCAATGAACTTATAGGTTTATAATTTTTTTATTTTTGTGCAAATATATGTGTTTAATCTGAAACACACAAACTTTTTCTCAAAAAAGTTAACTTATAGGTTTGTTTTTAACTCTTTTTGTTCTTTCCTTTGTCTGTTTTGTTTCGGTCGAAGTGGTGATCAAGGGTATTTCTTGGTGTAATAAAGCCATTTTCCTTTACTAGTAATGACAAGCATAACTCCTAACTTGTTGGACTCAATCTTCTGCTTGTTCAGCAGATTTTCTATGTTTATTGCCAGTGCCATATCCTTATTTCGTTTGCAAGAATACTCATTCATTCCGTTATTTAGACGATCTTTCGCCTATCGAGTACAAATGTAATCATTTTTACTCAACAAAGCAAGTAATGAGGGCATTTTCTGAAAATGAAACTTATTCTATATCTTTTTATTAGTAGATTGTTCCAAAACAAATGCCACGGTGATGATCATCGCCATGGCACACTCTTCATAAATAAATGTTTCGGATAAATTGTATTTCAATCCACCATCATGATCACTCCCGTTTCTTTCATCTTCTTACCACACTTGGGACATCTTCCTTTTACCGGATTCCACTTCACCAGTTTTTCAGAACCACATTCAGAACAAACGGTTTTCTCAGATGCCAGGAGATTCACGATCTCATGACAATCCTCACACATATAACTATCAATCTCACCCATCATCACCACATCGTGCCCTTTGGGATTGGCTTCTACGGTATAACCGCATGACTCACATTTGTATTCTTTATACGTTGCCATAATCTATACTCTTTTACGAAGTTAACAGCAAAGATAAGAATAAACTCCCTGTGGGAGGGAGAGTACACATACCGCTGCATCCTGACCAACGACTACACCTCAACCTGCCGGGAGATTGTCGAGTTCTACAACCTCAGAGGTGGCAAGGAACGCATCTTCGACGACATGAACAACGGCTTCGGATGGGCCAGGCTGCCAAAGTCCTTCATGGCAGAGAACACCGTG
>Ga0256404_1010685_pt1 | contig 12594 bp, 16 predicted proteins | sample RumenRJG_01DNA_FD_185990 | JGI IMG/M metagenome (GOLD analysis project Ga0256404, IMG submission 185990) | Bovine rumen microbial communities from Lethbridge, Alberta, Canada - RJG_01 | ecosystem: Host-associated > Mammals > Digestive system > Stomach > Rumen | place: Canada: Alberta | collected...
GAGTCGAAAAAGAGGTTGGCAAAGTAAATGGTATCATTTCTGCGATATATCAGAGCGCATTTGGTCAGGATGCATATCCGACGATTGAAGAAAAAGCTGCTAATTTGCTGTACTTTATGATTAAGGACCATCCATTTGCTGATGGATGTAAGAGAATAGCGGCCTCTTTATTCTTGGAATTCTTAGAGCGGAATCATGCTTTGTTTAAAGATGGCAGTAAGCGTATTGGAGATGGTGAATTGGTTGCCATTACGCTTATGATTGCAGAATCGAATCCGGAAGAAAAGGATATTATGGTAAAATTGGTGATGAATTTATTGAATATGAAATAGTTGTTGTGAAGTCGCAAATTGCGACTTCACCAAATGTTCTTAATGCTCGAAGGAAGAGTTTTTGAGATGTCAAAAATATCCGAACACTAAATTTGTTGAGTATCTTGATTGGACCAGTATCGTGAGGAATGATAAATGGGAGCTGGACAAATTAAAAATGTTATTGCAGTATATCAGATTGATAAGGGGAGTCAAATTCCAAGAATGATAACAAATTATGTGGAGAAAAAGCGATGATTAAAGAAAATGATAGAGTAAAAACACTGGTAGAAAAGGAAGGATTTCCCGTGGGTACAATGGGTGTTGTGGTTAGTGTTTATTCTGAAGGCCCTCAGTGTGAAGTGGAGGTATGGGATGCAGACGAATACCCTGTTGACGTAGTGACTTATAGTGTTGATGAGATAGAGGGCGTTGAAGAACAGGATGAGTGATTTGGAGTGCTGGTTGTTTTTTGCGATGTACAGGTAATAGAATAGGAGCATAGAAATGAATGAGAAACAAGTAAAAGATTTGTGTAAATTTTTAATTGATAATGGCAATAATCAATTCACAGATGGGCAAAAGGAACTGATAAAACACGCAGTTGATCAAGCCCGTACGCCTCAACAACTTGTGGAAATAATTATTACATCAAGAGTTTTTGGTGGGTGAATTTAAGAAAAAGGAATAATCTAAATTGCGTGATATCCACATGATACCTTTTTGATGGGAAAGTATAAAAACAAGAAAAACTGTGTAAAATAAGTGTACATAAAGAAAGGCTTTATAACGATATGTATAACAAATATGTTATACAATTATAGAGATGGAATAGACGATAAAATGTGGGAATCCGTTTAAACAGTGGGTTGCCTTTTTTTGTGGTTGCAAAATGGTTGCAAATATTTTGCATTCACTCTTTTAAGAATTTTAAGCCGGATAAAATGACCGGCATCAATCACTCATTCGAGTAATTTTCACATATATAACTATCTACAAACATTTTCGGATTTTCGAAAATCATATGCCGCATATCTTTTGAAAAAGGATAGAGAAAATTTAAGTAATCAGTTCTGACTCGTTCCAAATAGAAGGTGAAAGAGGAAGATTTTTTACTTTGATTTAGTAATGAGCATTTTTTCAACCCAAATGTATTACAAAGCTTAAAAAGTTTTATCGGCATTTAGTAATGAGGGGAAAGTCACCCCAAATGTATTATGAGGGATTTGAAAAAGCTGTTTGAAAGAATTATCTTTTTATTTTAGTAATGTCTCTCTTACTGAACCAAATGAATTGTGAGAGGGAAAGATTCAAAAAAAATCGAAGTGGCTTACGGATTAGAGAAAAGATGTCCCACATAACTTATGAGAAAGCAAAGGAGGTGGGCGCGTGGCTCAGAAAATGTATGTGGATGCAAACGAAATTATGAAAGATTGGGGGTGCTCCAGAGCAAAAGGATATCAGATTATTGCAGAACTTAATGCATAGCTTCTGAAGATGAATCCCCACTCCATAATTATACAAGGCAAGTGTAACAGAAAGTGGTATTTAGAAAACTGTTATGGTGCCTTGGATGATGAGGACGAGGATGGTGGCTTGTATGAAGATAGTTAAATCGGAAGCACCGGGACAATTCTTCGTTTTTACCGTTAACTACAAAAAGCGCTTTAAAGATCGTTGTTATTGTGACGCAATAGAACAAATGTTTGACAACGGAATCAAGATTTATTCTTGCAATAACAAGAATAAATCTTGATTTAGAAGATGTTGTGGCATATAATGTATTGTGTGGCGGCAGAGGTACAATATATTGAGAATAGAAAGATAAAAAATGAGTATAAGTTATAAGAAACTATGGAAATTACTGATAGATAAGGAAATGATGAAAAAAGATCTCCAAAGAGAAGCTGGCATAAGTTGGGCGTCAGTTACAAAGATGTCAAAGGGAGAAGTTGTCGGAACGGAAATCTTGATGAAAGTATGTAAGACGCTTCATTGCGATATTGGAGATATTGTTGAATTTATTGAAGATGATAATACAGAAAATAATGATTAAGGATGTAAATATATGAATGTACTTGAGTATGTAAGAAATCAAACTAAAGAGTTTCTGGACAATATGCCGAAGAGTGTAAGAAAGAAGAAAGGTCAATTTTTTACATCATTGGAAACCGCAGCTTTTATGGCAGAAATGTTTGATTTTTCAAACTGTGGTGAAGAAGTTTCGATTTTGGATCCGGGTGCCGGAACTGGAATTCTTACAGTGGCATTTGTTGATAGACTGTTAAAAGAAGAATCTGATATAAGGGTTAGAATAACTTGTTATGAAACAGATACGGAAGTATTGCCAGTTTTAAAGAAAAATTTGGAATACTTAAAGAATTCGTTTAAGGAAAGTCTGACATATAGAATTCTAGAGGAAGACTACATTCTATCACAGAGCAACGATTTTCAGGAAAACCTTTTGGCGGCAAAGAATCCTGAAAAATATGATTATGTTATTGGAAATCCACCATATTTAAGGATAATGAGGGATAATCCTGCGGCTATTGCCATGCCCAAAGTTGTGCATGGTGCGCCTAACCTTTATTTCCTATTTGCATCGATGTCCCTGTTCAATTTAAAAGATAATGCTGAAATGGTTTATATTATTCCGCGCAGTTGGACATCTGGTGCATATTTTAGAGCATTTAGGGAGTATTTCTTGAATGTGGGAAAAATAGAGGGTATCCATTTGTTTGTGAGCCGAGATAAGGTTTTTAGTGCCGAGCAAGTTTTACAAGAAACTATGATTATCAAGATGAGAAAAACTACTGAAAAACCTAAAAGTGTATTAATTACATCTACGAATAGTAGTTCCGATTTTGAAGATGTTTCTGAACTGCGAGTGCCTTATGACGCAGTTGTTTCGGGAGAAGAATTATATGTATATCTTCCGACAAACGAGGCAGATATTAGTGTTATTAAGAAAATAAATATGTATCATTCGACAATGCCGGACGAAGGATTAAAAATGAAGACGGGAATAGTTGTTGACTTTAGACAGTGGGAGGAGTTAAGAAAGGAACCGGGCGAAAACACGTTACCTCTGTTTTACAGTCAGCATATTCGAGATGGCAGGGTGAATCATCAACCGTCAGGCAAAGAGTATGATTGGATAATCGATGAAAAGCCGGGTCTGATACAGAAGAACAAAAATTACGTGTTTATAAAAAGATTTACAGCAAAAGAAGAACGTCGTAGATTGCAATGTGGTGTGTATTCGCCATCAGATTTTGAAGAATATGAATATATAGGAACTCAAAACAAGATCAATTTTGTAGACAAAACAGATGGTGGAGAAATGGATGCGCAAACGACATATGGAATATATGCTTTGTTAAATTCTACACTTTTTGATATGTACTATAGAATCTTGAATGGAAGTACGCAGGTTAACAGTACAGAAATTAATAATATTCCTGTTCCGCCGGTAGATTTGATTAAAGAAATTGGTGAACAAGTTTTACTTTCTGAAGATTTATCTACAGATAATTGCGATCGTATTATTTCGGAGGTGGCGTATGCCTAAAATAGATGAAGCAAGGAAGTTTTTAGAAGATATAGGTATGCCAAAGGCGCAGCAGTCAGATATTTGTGCACTAAGCTTATTAGCTATGGCAGGAATTAAACCGAGTGATGAGTGGAAGAGTGCGTCAAATGAATGGATACGTATTCATGATATTATAGCTTTTGTAAATCAGAATTATGGGACAACTTATGCGGAAAATAGCCGTGAAACATTCCGAAAACAGGCCATGCATAGATTTAGGACAGCGGCTTTAATCGAAGATAATGGAAAAGCTACAAATAGTCCCAATTATCGATATCGTATAACCGAAGAAACATTAAAAGTACTACAAGCCATTAATTCAAGTAATGATGAAAAAATGATGGAACTTTTTTGTTATATCATGAAAAGTTAGTGGATATTTATGCTTCAAAAAAGAAAATGACGATGATGCCGGTTAAAATTAACGGAGCGGACTTCCAGTTCTCAGCAGGGAAGCATAACGAACTTCAGAAGGCGATTATTGAGGAATTTGCTCCTAGATTTGCGCCAAATGCAGAATGCCTTTATGTGGGGGATACGATTGCTAAAGATTTGGTGAAGAATGTTGATAAGCTGAAGGAATTAGGTTTCGAAATTACATTACATGATAAGATGCCGGATGTCGTTTTGTATAGAGAAGATAAGGATTGGATTTACTTTGTGGAGTCAGTCACATCTGTTGGCCCTATGGATCCAAAAAGAATAATTGAAATATCTGAAATGACAACAAATGTATCCGCAGGAAAGGTGTTTGTCACAGCATTTTTGGATTTTGCAACATACAAAAAATTTGCAGATTCATTGGCATGGGAAACAGAAGTATGGATTGCGGATATGCCAGATCATATGATTCATCTTAATGGCGATAGATTTATGGGACCAAGATAAGGAAATATTATTATATGAAAGGATGAGATCAACATACTTGTAGATATTTTTGCATCTGTAATCGGAGTATTTACTAATCCGACAAAGATATCAAATACTTTTGTGACTGAAAGACATAGTAACTATACACATAAAACCATATCAGCCCACACAGATTTATTCCGGATTCCTTCAAAAAAATCGTAATTGTAAATGAAACATCAAAACTATGGAGAACCGATGATGGATATGTAATTATGGGAATGAAGTATTTTCTTTTGAATATTGATAGTTTAGATTTTTAACAGGATGATTTGGAAGGGGTTATGACTATGACAGAACAAATATATGGGACTTCTTGCGGTGATATACATTATTGGATAAATAAAGAGTCAATAAATAGTGAGTTGCAGTTAGTCTTTTTACCTGGACTTACCGCAGATCACAGATTGTTTGAAAAGCAAATTGAATATTTTGAAGGTAAGTATCCGATTTTTGTATGGGATGCACCGGGACACGCTACTTCATGGCCGTTTTGTTTTGATTTTAATTTGATGGATAAAGCAAGGTGGCTAGACGAAATCTTGGTAAAAGAAGGATTTGACCATCCTGTAATTATCGGTCAGTCCATGGGAGGTTATGTGGGGCAGGCTTATGCACAGCTTTATCCTGAAAAACTAAAAGGATTTGTTTCTGTGGATTCTGCACCTTTACAGCGAAGATATGTGACGGCCGTGGAAATCTGGCTATTGAAGCGTATGGAGCCGGTGTATCGACACTATCCATGGAAGTCTCTTTTGAAGACGGGAACGAACGGGGTGGCCACATCGAACTATGGAAGAAAAATAATGCGTGATATGATGATGACCTATGATGGGGATCAAAAACGGTATGCAAAAATATCAGGTCATGGATTTCGAATATTGGCGGAGGCAATGGAGGCAAATTTGCCCTATGAAATTAAGTGCCCGGCCCTTTTGATCTGTGGAGAAAAGGACCATGCCGGCTCCTGTATCAGGTATAACAAGGCATGGCATAAAAATACCGGAATTCCTATAGAATGGATAAAAGACGCGGGACATAATTCTAATACAGATGCACCGGAAATTGTAAATCGGCTGATTGAAGAACTGGTCAAGAAATTATAGCTAAGAGAACAGTGAGTAGTATCACATTAGAAGAAGATGTGATACTATTTTATTTATGCGGAGAGAAATCTCCGCTTTTTTGTTATGTATAGTTGATAAAAACAAATATTATTGATACAACAAAAACACATAATGAGTGGTATATAGGAGACAATATGAAGTGACCTCACAATTGTAGATTCGTGGATTTACCTGTAAGATATTAATTGAAAAAAACAATATCAGGTAACAGGGATTACCGCATACAATAGGAGGTCACATATGAATAGTATAGTTTATGTTGGGATGGATGTCCATAAGGAACAGTACACACTTTGTTGTTACAGTTACGAAACAGATAAGGTTGAATATAAGCAGACAATACCATCAGATTATAAACTTGTTCTTAAATACATGGAGCAGGTTCGCTCCAGATATGATGGAGAAGTTACATTTGTTTGTGGATATGAAGCAGGATGTCTTGGATATTCCTTATATCATCAATTAAAAGAGCATGCTGTAGATTGTAAAATATTGGCTCCTAGTACAATGGGCATAACCAACACACATCATGTGAAAACAGATAAAAGAGATGCTGCCAATATAGCAAAATGCCTGGCTTTTCACACTTATAGTGAAGTATATGTTCCAGATAATGATGACAATGATATTAAGGAATATATTAGAATGCGCGATGACCAAAAGTTGTATCTCAAAAAGGTGAAACAACAGATTCTTGCGTTCGTTTTAAGACAGGGAAAACGCTTTGAATGTGGAAAAACTTATTGGACTATTGCACATTTAAAATGGTTAAGAACATTAGAATTGTCAGCTTTGCAGAGAGAAACTTTAGATGAGTATCTTTTAACCTATGAATACTTGACGGAAAAGATTAATAGGTTTGATGAAAGAATTGAAGAACTTGCGTCAACAGAAAGATATGAAAAGAAAGTAAAACATATGAGTTGTCTGCGTGGCATTAAAACGCATACAGCACTTTCGATGATTGTAGAAGTTGGCGATTTTGAAAGATTTGAAAAGGCACCAAAATTCGCATCATTTCTAGGTCTTGTACCAAGTGAAGACTCTAGTGATACAAGAGTTAATCGATACAGTATAACAAAGGCAGGAAATAGCCATTTACGAAGACTACTGGTTGAAGCCGCACAAAGTTATACAAGAGGAACCATAGGACATAAGTCTGTTGCGTTAAAACAAAGACAGCAAGGGAATCCACCGGAGATTGTGGCATATGCAGATAAAGCGAACGAAAGACTTAGAAGACGTTTCTATAAAATGACATTAAATAAAGGTGTTAATAGAAATGTAGCAACAACTGCGATAGCAAGAGAACTGGCATGTTTTATATGGGGAATGATGACAGAGCATGTAAGTTAGTAGAATATTCATCTGTTTTTGTCAAGGATGCTTCGCATCGCCATTGGCGACAAGCCCTTGACAGAATCATCTGAATATTCTTATGGGGAATCAAGCAGAAGAAACTGACTGTGTCAGATTTTATCTGCTAAAAATAACTAATCAACACTGGATACAGAGGTAGAGCCTTGGAGCATTCTAAGGTCCGAATTATTTGCGATTAACCTCTGTTGACATTATATTATATATATTTTGATTCACGCTAGGAGACGGCAAGATTCACGGCGGACCATTGACCTGTTGGTAACCAATCCACGTATAACAGAGTGGCCAAGGCCGGGGACTGTTAGTCTGAGGTTCTACCTCTGTACCCAGTGTTAAAATTTAAAAGAAAGGAAATGTGGTGATTTTTGCAATTTACACTTGACAAAGGTCACTTCATAACAGGTTATTATGGGAGATAAAAAGGAAGAATTAAAAAACCAGATAGAAACCTTGAAGAATATTAGAACGGATTTGGGGCTTAATCGTAAACAGTTTTCCGAATATATGGATATTCCGATTCGTACATTAGAGGAATGGGAAGCCGGAAGAAGAAAGAATTGATTCGAGAAAGCAATGTGCAAAAAATGCACATTGCAAAAGACAGTTGATATTCAAACCAGAATGCTGGCGAATGCGTTAAATGTTGAGGAGAAAGATGTACTTCGTGCGGTTAGTTTATATACAGACAGTTTAACTTTATTAGACCAGTACGATCATCAAGCGATAGTAAAGCCTACGGGGGACAAAATTTTAATATTGACAGCCATACTATATTGCATTACAATATAGTCACTAACTTGCAATGCAATATAGTGGGAAGGAGGTAATATATATGATTCCATCTCAAATGTTAAAAGGAACCTTAGAGGGTTGCATTTTAAAGGTAATCGATGAAAAAGAAACATATGGTTATGAAATATCTGAAAGACTAAAAGAGTACGGTTTTTTTGATATATCTGAAGGAACTATTTATCCTATGTTATTGAGACTTGAAAAAAACGGAATGATAACAGCGAGAAAAAAAGAGTCACCGGTTGGACCTAAGAGAAAGTATTTTTCATTGACATCTGATGGAAAAAAAGAGCTTCACAACTTTTTTGAAAGTTGGGAAGAGTTATGTGTAGCGGTTGATAACGTATTTAAGGAGAATAGCAATGAATAGAAAAACAAAAATATTAAACAAGCAGAATAATGAATTAGATAAATTAATCACTGATGAAAACCAGGAAGTTTTTACGGATATTATTTGTTATCTTAGAAACGCAGATATTTCTGATTACAATACTGAAGTGGTTAGAAATGATATTAGCAATATGATTCTTGACGCTCAAAAAAGAGGAGACAGTATTGAGCAGGTAATCGGAGGAGACTATAAGGAATTTTGCGATAATATTATTGCCACATTCCCCAAGAAAACGCTTTCCGAAAAAATATTTGGAATAATTGATTTGCTTTGCATATGTCTATCAAGTTTGATGGTGATTTTTTTATTCATATCAAAAAATACAATTGATATCATAAGAAATTTAGCAACTAATCAGGCTGTTGATTGGACATATACCGTTAAACTCGGAACGGTACTGTCATTTGCATTCATAATTTTATTTTCTGTTTTCTTAGTAAGGATGATATTAAATAATGTTTTTGAGGAGAAAGAGAAAAAAGTATCTTTGGCAGTTATTTGTTTAATTGGGGTTACAATTGTTTTAGCGATTGTATGTTTGTTTATTGAAATGCCGCTTTTTAATATAAACATCGGAATACTGCTTGCGATAATTATTTCATTATTTGCAGCTCATTTAATTATTGACAGGGTGGTGTGAAAGTATAAGCCGTGGGACTTTATAAAAAAGGGTTTCACGGCTTTTTTTTTTAAAGTACTAATGTGGAAAGGTGTTAGGGTTGGAGTTATAAAAACTCATGGTCAAATTGGTACGATTTTTCCGGATTCTAAACAACCAATAAAGAAAGGCGGTAAAAAATAATGGATATAAATAGTTTTCGAGAAGTAATAAAGCAGCGTGAAGAAACGGATAATGAATGGGATTATGGTATTGAGCAGTGCTGGAAAAAGGAAATTGAGATACTTTCTGAAGATATTCCTTCAACAATTGAGTTCCTAAAAAATGAATGTACAGCAGACGAGTATTCTTGGATAAGCGAAGTTATCGATGCTGTGGTGGATAAAGTGCCAAGTAAGGAGCTTGTACAATGTTATACAGAACTTATGGCAAAGTTCCCAGAAGAGTGCCAAAAGTATAACATTAAAGGAGTTATAGAGATTTGTGAGGGAATACTCAAATGGGAGGAAGAGAATGGCAAAAAATAAAGAAAACCTTGTTGATGAGGGATTTAGAGTATCTCTTGTTGAAACAGCCTTTTTTGATGGAAAATTTGAAATCCCACATATCGATGCTCCAGACAAAATTATTATTCCAAATGGTATGGTTCCTTTCTCAGTAAGAGAAAGGAGCCAGGATAAAAAAGATTTCGTGTGTTTTTATGAGCATGATATTAATTTCAGAGATATACTAACAAAAACAGAAGAATACGTTGATGAATTAAAACAATATCCAGGAATCATTACACCTGACTGCTCACTTTATATTGACGCACCGTTATGTGTCCAAATAGCAGATATCTATTTGAATAGAGCAGTAGGACATTATTTGCAGAAACAAGGGTTATATGTTATTCCAAATATTCGATGGGGAGATGAAAGGACATTTAAAGAAGAATTTCTTGGTGAGAAAGTTGCATTTCAAGGTGTTGACAAGCATAGTATTGTATCGGTAGGTACATATGGCCAAATACAATCAGCTGAATCAAAAAGATTCTTCAGGGAAGGCCTTTCGGAAATGATAAAAGAACTAGAACCTGAGGTTGTATTGGTGTACGGTTCAATGCCTGATACAATATTTGCTGATTTTAAAAAGACAACTAAATTTATTCCATATCCTGATTGGACTACACGGATGAAAAGTAAATAAGTTTGAAAAGCCAGCAACTCATGATATAGAGCCGCTGATGTATGTGCTAATTATATAATTACTTTTGGCAGGTATTCACTTGGATACCTGCTTTTTCGTACTTCATTTGATTGATTCCTGTTCAGACAAATTAGCAACATAGGTGGATAATCATAAAGGTTTCGGAGGGTTTGACCTTAGTCCTAGAATAAATTGGGACGTTAATCTTCAAAGGTTTAATTTGCTTCTTAGTAAGTTGGCAGATACTTTTTTGGCAACTAACGGTGTGAAATTAATGCCGAATTTTAGAACTGGTTGTTTAGATACATTTGAAGTACTTTCAATATATCCACCTAACACATGGTATTCATTAGGCGCACTTGGATGTGGCAGAGGAAGAATCAAGATAAATGAGATGTATCTCAGAACAAAACTGATTGTTACAAATCCTAATATGCTTATTTACTATGATAAATTAAAACCGGAATATGCTCATATTTTAGATGAATATGGAGTACAATATAAAGTCTTTACCGACTTTCAACGTCTTAGTCGTAGGAAGTCCAGCTAATAAATGTCAATAACTAAATAAAAAATATTTTTCTCCTAAAAAAGGGCGCACTTACCCCTTGGTGAAAATATTTTTTTTCATAAGCTATTGATTTGTTGGAACTACAGTATTTTACGCGGCTATGTCGCATTTAGTAGCGTTATATTGTTTGAGATGCTCTTGTGGAGTAATGATTTTAAAAGGTTCTTTATCCCTGAGTATTGCAAATATCATATTGCATACCTTGTGTGAAACTGCAACCATTGCCACGAGTTTTGGTTTTGATTCACATTTCTTGAGATAATAATCACGAAGAACCGGATTTTTGGCTTCACCTTTACTGGAGGTACTGATACTTTGTAAGGTTAATGTGTGAATCACACGTCTGGCTATAGCAGAGCCACGCTTAGACATTTGAATTTTGGTGCCGTCAAATTTACCGGATTGCTTTACCGCAGGATCAAGACCGAAGTAAGCAAAAAGTTGCTTTGGCTTTGAAAATGCAGAAAAGTCACCAATCTCTCCCATGAGAGATACAGCTGATAAGAAACCGGCCCCTTTGAATGTTTCAATTAAGTGAATCTGTTTTACAAAGTCGGTATCTTCATTGGCATTAACAAGCTCATGCATGGCATCAAGAATACTATTGATTTCTTCATCGTATTTATGGATAAAACTGATATAAAGGCGAATACGTTTGATGTTGCTGTCTATGATGTAACCGAATTCATTCGCTTCATGCGCAGCCTGAATAATGGCATTATACTTATTCTGAGCATATGTAAGTCCAAAACGTGCAGTTGATTTAATGGTGTCAATACTCTCTTGTTTGTCTGCTTCAAGAAAAGCGGATGGAGACGTATAGGTTTCCAATAATGCAAGAGATGTATTGATTGTAACCTTGGAAAAAATGCCAAGATACTGGGGAAAAGCCATACGTAATTCGCCCTGAAGCTTGTTCACATAAGAGCTGCGATGATCCATTAAGTCGTAGTATTCACGACACAGGTTACGGCAGTTTAGGGCAAGGTCAGATGGCATAAGAGAAACCTTTAAATCAGCTTTTAAACTAACCAAAGCAGCCTTTTTAGAATCAAAACGATCATTATGTACTTTTCTTATATTAATATTTGTGCTATTCTTTGTGATGATAGGATTTATAACCGAGCAGTTAAAACCCTTATCACGAAGATAGCAGAAGAGTGGGTAATGATAAATTCCCGTGGATTCGAGGAAAATGCGACTTTCCAAAGAATACAACTCTTCTGCTTCTTTTATTTTGGAAACAGCGTTTGTAAGGGAATTCATACTATTGTGTAGGATTTTATAAGGTTTTCCTACAAACTGTTGGTTAGGAAGTGCTATAGACATCCAAGAGAAGTCAGCACCGACATCAATACCAACGGAGATGAATAATTCATCGAGATTAAAAATAATTTTGTTTGACATGAGCAATAGCTCCTTTCTGATAGGAATCCATTTCCAATCTGGCAGGTACACAACCTAGCGCGTTATTCGGGTATTGCCTTCCGGCTCCCAACCAGCTAAAACATAAAACCCTGTCGAATGGACTAATTGACTTTCTTGTAGGTATCAGCTGAAGAACAGCTTCCCAAGGAGGCGTACATTATTTGTCCTATCCTAAGAGATAATACCTTATATTCCAGCTGGTGTCTATCAGGAACCGTCAGACATGATAAGTATTTAGGATAACATCTGATGAAGGAAGAACACCTTCTTCGGTTATCTAATGATA
>Ga0256404_1010687_pt1 | contig 12592 bp, 15 predicted proteins | sample RumenRJG_01DNA_FD_185990 | JGI IMG/M metagenome (GOLD analysis project Ga0256404, IMG submission 185990) | Bovine rumen microbial communities from Lethbridge, Alberta, Canada - RJG_01 | ecosystem: Host-associated > Mammals > Digestive system > Stomach > Rumen | place: Canada: Alberta | collected...
GTGCGCTGCCGGCAAGCTGCATAATCTGCGTGATTGTATTCCGCACCTTTTCCGGTATCTGCGCCCAGTTAATTGCCGCTACCGACATACCAGCTGCGCCGGCAATCATCATGCCGATACCAAGCGGAATATGCCCTGTAAATGCCAGAACTGCACCAACGGCCAGAAGCCCCGCGCTAATCGCAGATGTGATCGTTCCAATGGTGGCACGGATCTTTGGCGGAATAGAATCCCAGTTAACGTTTGCCGCCGCAAATGCAGCCGCACCCGCAACGATCATCCCAATACCAAGAGGAATACTGCCTGTAAACGCAACGATAACGCCGACACCCATCAGACCCCACGAAACAATAGACATGATGGTTGACATTGCAGAACGGAACGGATTCTCCAGATAGCCCCAGTTAACGCCTACGGCTGCGATAGATCCGGCTGCGCCAAGGGCGATCATGGCCAGACCAAGCCCGGTCATTTGTGGACTTGCAATCAGCGCAACAGTGCCAAGGGCCAGTAAAGCACCGAAGGCAATTCCTGTAAGCGTACCAGCTGCATCACGCAGGTGGTCTTCAGAGGCGTGCCAGTTAACCGCCACCGCCGTAACTACGGAGGCAGCACCGGCGATCATCAAGCCGATGCCGAGACCGGCCATTTCCGGCTTCGCAATAAGAATCATTGCGCCAAGAGCGAAGAAGAAACCGCCAAGAACACCCATGACTGCGGTTAACGCGGCCGCCATTTCTCCTGTCATGCCATCCCAGTTTGTAGCAATGGCACTGACAAGCATTCCTGCTCCAATAGCCATCAGCGGAATTCCAATCAGCGGATGCCCTGTTAACGCAAGAATGGTTCCAAGAACAAGCGCAAAGGCAGGGAAAATGATCTGCTGGATCGTTGCTAAGTGCTGCTGGATCATATTTGAAATATCGCCCATCACGCCACTTAGCTTGTTCGTCTGGAACATCTTTGAAGCGTCAATACCGCCACCGCCACCGCCGCTGTTTGGAGCGTTTAGACGGTTAATTTCATCGAACCCCATCAATGACTTTTGGAGTGCTTTAGCACTTCCCGCTGCGGATTCAGCGTACTGTTTTCCGACCTTAAGCGCCGTTGTGTAAGTAGACTGCCCGCCAAGCATGGCGAACAGTTTATTAAGCACGTTAATAAGCGTTACTGCTTTATCAATTAACGAGTCAATAACAGGTGCGATCGCATTGATCAAAGGCATGAGCGAAGCACCTACACTGTTACGCCAATACTGCGTTGACGTTGCGATCATATCCATGCTTTTAGCAAACGGACCATTTAACGCCTTGGAGTACTGATACGCATTGTTTATGCCTTCCTGCAAGCCCTGAGTAATAAGTTTCAGTGCGGAACGGATCAGGCGGTACATGGCGATGCGCTTAATGGAGCCGAAGAACTCAGAGAACTTTTTCTGTGCTTCTTTCGCTTTTGTCGCAGTCTCATCCAGTGCAGGCCCAAGACGCGATCTCAACGACTGCGCCGTAGCATTAACACTCGCCTCCGGTGAGTACTCGTTCTCAGACACCTCAATATTGCCCTGCGCAGATGCCGGAGTATTGTTAACTGCAGGACTTACCTGTGGAGTACGCATACGCTGTGCCTGCCCCATCGCTTTAACTCCTGCCGCCACATCACGCATCTTTGCGCTTACGTTATCAGGAATACTGTTTGCGATATTGACCAGCTTCTGAATGGAATTGATCGTATCTTCAGACAGGTTAAACGGTTCCTGCGACGCTTTGGATAATGCTCTCAGGCCGGAGCCCAGGTCTTTCATCGCTTTTCCAAGCACGGCAAGATTCTGCGTGTCTACGCCTTCAAACAGGTTCAAAGCATTGCACAGCTTAACCATCGAAGATGTAGGGAGTCCTTTAGCGGCCTCCTTATACGATGAAAGGGCAGAGGCAAGATTCTTGAAGTATTGCACCGCACTTGCATCCGTTGTTCCCTTGACTGTGAACGCAATGCCCGTCAATCCTACACTATCTGCCATACTGCCCTCCTGTTACTTTTCCGAGTTGTACTTACTCATCTTTCGCTCAAGATATTTACGAACACGCTCCATTTCCGCTTTACTCTTTGCTTCTTTACGCTCCCGATCTTCCTGCACAGTAAGCGGATAAGGCTCTGGCGTGTACGGTGACACTTCTCCTTTCGCCCATCCGTTGTATAGCGGGTAAAGCTGCGTCAGCACATCATAGATATAGCGGCCTTGGAGCCACAACATTTGATTCTCTGTCCGCATCTTAATGGCATGAGCGCGACGCATCATTGGCGCAATGCACACATCACTGTTCCAATACTCGTCGTAGGTCATACCCATGGCAAGATATGTCGGACAAAGTTCCTCAAAGCGGGGAGTTAACTGTTGTGTACGTATATCAACGGTAGATGATTCCGGAAATAAATCATCTACCAAACGATCTTTTTTGAGTCGTTCTCGTCCGGATCGTCCATAAGAGTACTCAGTGCTTCGTAATACATTTCAGTAAGTTTCTCCATCAGCCGATCCTTATCAACCATGTGCTTATAGATCTCACGGATCTTTTCTTCCTTCAGTTTGCGATGATGAACCAAAAACGCTCCTGAAAAGAATACTGGCCATGATGTAGCTGGCTTGCGGGACAAATCAGCGATGGTAAATCCTGTAGACTCCATCTGCTTGATTGATGCCCGTGTGAACTCCAATGTGTACTGTTCGCCTTCGTACTCAAAATTGATTGTCTGTGCCATCAGTTTTATTCCCCTCCTTTGAGGCAATTACATCAATGCTTATTCGCCGGTTGTATCGCGGTAATACTTGCCTGCCGGCATAATGCTTACAGTAAGTTCACGGACACTGTTAACTTCTGCGCCCGAAACGCTGTAAGATACGTACCCTTCAATAATGTACTTTCCGTACTCACCTGTCGGCTTGCATGTTCCATCGGCCTGCTCAGTGCCACCCAGCCATACCGCAAACAGCGTCAGCTTGCCTTCAAGCGCTTCAATCTTCTTGACGTAATCAATCTCGTAGTTGGCCGTGAACTCGATTGCGCCATCGGTTGTACGGATACCAGGGATATACTTCCGCGCGTTATCCTCAAGGCTGGTTACTTCAAGCTGATCACGCGAAGGCATGAGATCGCCGGTTGTCTTGATTGGAATGAACTCAGCCCAAGTTACCGTAGATTCGGATCCCGCAGTTCCCTGCATCAGAAATGTTCCATAAGTAGAAGTAGGCATTTTCTTTACCTCCTATAAAAAGTTGTGCCATCCCATCTGCCGATAAACCTTGCGGTCCTTCGATAGATAGAATCGTTATTCTGTTTTGGCATAGGCGTGTTTGCATCTGTCCGGAAGTTCATTCGCTTCATACATGCGAGTATGTAATCCATCATTGCCGAACAGTCCATATCGCCGTTGTCGTTATTCGTGTACACATCGACTTGAAACGTTAAGTCGATGTAGTGTTCAACTAGGACCGTATCCGCTGTATTTGAGGATTCCGGTGAGTCCGTTAACTGAACATAGATATACGGAAACTTAGCTTTATCCGCTGGCGGGGATGCGCTAATGATCGCATCAGCATACTCCGAATTGGAAAGCGCATCTTGGATACGTGTCACGATGGTATATTCTGCTACTGCCCGACTGATCATATACCGAACACCTCCTTGACCACTTTTTCAAAATCGTCCTCAATCTGCTTTCTGGCTTCGTACATCGCTGGCGTAGCATCGTTACCGTAGGTACTAACATAACCGCTGCGTATCTCCGACGTTCCTGGGGGAGTATGGCCGGAAGAAACGGATCCTTTGTACACCCACGGTTTACCGGTCGCGCCTTTACCCTTGCCGTATCCACCATGAGGAAGTATCGCCGTATCAACCATGGCGTACTCTGCCGCAGGTGCTACGGAATTAGCGATGCCTGTACCAAACTCAACGAACAGAACAGAAGCCCCATTAGCCTGTAACTCACCCTGATACACGCCCGGTGCTATCTCAGACACGGAAGTCTTTGTAACAGTAACGTCGAACGTACCCGCATAGGGAGCCGCAGCATAAGTGCTGCTGGCTACGTTGTACCCTATATCGATCAAACGCTTAACTACTTCTCCGCATTTCTTTTCCAGATCGGTCTGCAATTTATCCAGAGCCTTTAACAGTTCGTCTACGCTGTCCGGATATCGCGGATCAATCTGTACTAGCATTTGCGGCCACCTTGCCGATCGCTATAAAGCGGAAATTGAGACTGTCAGCTACGCGCTTCACGATATAATCAGGCCGACTGGTAACGTTCCCTTCACTGTCAACGGATGGAGCCGTTAGATAGATCCGGCTTGTTTCTGTAATGGGTACGGAATGATCACTCAGCGTAATCACCCGATCGTACTCTTCCAGATTTCCGAACACCTGTTCTTCAGCCCATCCTGTTGCTACGCTGATCACCCCGCGGCAGGCAAACGCTTTGCTGTAAGACGGTTTCGATCTTCCGGTATTCAGACCGTTAACGGTAATCGCCTTCTCGCCTTCATACACCTGATACCAAAACGGTGTTTGGTTTCGCAGCATTGTTCTCATTTGACTGGCACCCCAACGAACGGATGAATACCTTTGAACATGCTTGCCGGCACATCAGGATTATCGTAGTCACGGCTCACACCGCCTTCAGTGTGTGACATTTCACCCTCAGCGCCGCGCTTATTCAGCTTGTAAATAGCAATTTCAGCTATCTTATCCGCATATCGATCCGGTATTTCTTCGGTTTCTTTGGAGAATGGGTACAAATGCTGCCGCATATCGGATTCAGCGAACCCAATATAGGCAGACAAAATGGCTTCGTCCGTTTCACCGGTTGCTGTTTTAATGGCTTGTTTAAGCTCATCTGTAATTTGTGCCATCCTGTCTGCCTCCTATCGGGTAATGCTCAATTAAGCGCCTACGGTGATCAATACGGCCTTCGTCTCGTTGTGCAGTGCCGGGATATAAACCGCACGCGCAAACAGCGTATTCTTACGGATGTTCGCATCATCCGCGCCACGCACGCCCTGCGAAATAAGTTCCGTAGATACGCCACTCTTGATGATCAGCTTCACGGCTTCCTTCGTAGCAACAACGATCTTGCCCGGAGTAGCGTCCTTCTTGACGTACAGATTCGTGCCTGCAACAGTGCCGACATAGCCTGTAGCGGCGAACGCCTGAACGTACTTCAGGTCATCCTTCAGAGCCTTGCGAACCTTCGCCAGATCTGCCGGAGAAAGAATGGAGAACGTAGCCGGTGCGCCCTGATCGACCGCTTCGATATTAAGCAGGGCCTGTGCGTCAACGTAAGCGGAGAAATAATCCGTACCGGATAACGTTGCGGACAGCTTAGTCTTGAGGAACTCGCCGTAAATATCGGACATTTCATGATTGAAGATGTCGATGCCGGCCTTCTGTGCGCCAACGTAAGGAATCATAGGATCCCGGCGGGCTTCTTCATCAAGCCACTCAAAGCGCGTCTGCGCCGTTTTAACGGTATACGGCTTCGTAGTATTAGAAACTACAATCGACTTGGTGTTTCCTTCGCCCAGCGCAACATCCTCAGCGCCATCCGTAGCGGTATAAACATTTACCTTTACGATATCGCCTGCCTCAGCAGTAAGCGACTCATCTACAGTGCAGAAGTTCTGAAGATTGAGACGCGACTTATACATGTCTGTTACTTCGTTTTCCAGAACAAAATTGTCGTAGGCCGTGTTAATGTTTGCCATCTAATTTATTCCCCTTTCGCATAAAGTTCTTTGTACTCTTCCGGATGCTCCATCGCATACTTGATGCGATCCGTCTGTGACATTTCCTTCAGCTTCTTCAGCGTCATGCCCTCCGGCGATCCGGAACCTGTACCCGGTGTTGGTGTTTTACGCATCTGTTCAGCGATCACAGCTTTATCGTGTTCCTCAAGGAACTGCTTCTGATTCGCTAAGACAGCTGCCGTATCACCGTCGTACATAGCTTTGGCCGTAGCCTCTGCCAGTGTGTCGGAATAGCCAAGACTAAGAAGATTCGCTTTGTTAGCACTGACGGTTAACTGCTCTTTCAGAGCCTTGTTTTCGTCAACTAACTTGTCGTGTTCTTCCTGCTCTGCCGCCTTCCGAGCCTCTTCATCCGTTAAATGCGATTTCAAGTCCTTTTTCAGCTTCGCAATCTCAGAATTGCGATCACTCAGCAGACCCTTCAGCTTTGAAACGTCTGAATCGTCCGGAGATCCGAACAGTTCTTTGAGGCCGGCTTTGATTTCTTCATCTGTCATGCCTTCACGGTACTTGCTGCCTAATAAGTCCTTGATTTCCATTTAACTATCTCCTGCGTTTTATAGTCGTCCCTGACTTTTTGCGTTTTAACGTCGTCCCTGACGAATACTATGTGACTAAGTGCGCCTGCGCGGGACACACTTTTGCCAGTTATGCTATCGAATACGTTAGCCAGCACCGGCAGTTTACGTTCTCTTCAGCCGTACTAAACATCCCCGGTGCTAAGGCGCTGTCGTTGTAGACCCAGAAACTCATATCAATCGGAATCGTTAGCTGATCAAGCCAGTAATGTGACTCGCGTACACGTTCATCTTCCATGGTGTGCCATGTCTTTTGCACACTCAGACCGTTCGTGTATCCAATCTTATGTGCCTCAGCTAACATCCCTTCGTTGTACGCTCTGTGGATCTCCGTATCCGCAAGAATAAGCATCTTAGGCAGACTGTTCTCGTTGATGTGATCCTCCACCCGATCCGCTAACGTTTTCCCTGCGGCCTTGTGGTCAATCACCGTCCGCAGTGCGCTTGCGCTCTCCGCTTCGCTCAACGCTCTGTCGAAGTCCAGTTGAACATCCGTTTGACCGATGCCGGACACGAAGGCATACACGATCAGATCCTCAAGCGTATCGCACATCTTCTTCTTTAGCTCCGGTGTGCCAAGGTAGGCATACCAGGTATCGCGGACCGCTTTATCCGCCTGATCGAACATGGCCGTGTATTCTTGCAGATAATTGATTTCATCAAAACTCAATACACTTGCCATCGCGTCTCCCTTTATAAGCATTAAGGGCGCGCAGTCATTACGACCACACGCCCCTTTGAGCTAATTTTCTATTTTCATCCGTCCTTTGACAGACTACTTTGTTAACGCTTCTTTCCTGTAAGATCCTCTCAGTTTCCTTTGGATCTCTACTACAGCGATCTGCCCGTGTTCTATCTTCAGTTCGACTACAGACCCTTTACGAAGAAGCGCTAGGATCACTTGCAGCATTTCCTGATCCATTGTTACCTCCACTGGCTGTCTGCGACTGATAGTACGCCATACTTTCAGTATACGCGCGCTCCGGATCCGCGAACATGCCGCTATGTTCAAACGCAAGTTTCGGATGGATCTTGTCGGTCCCAAGCATCTGAAGCAGCACTGCGCTCTTCGTAGCGATGTTCTCATAGTTCCGTCTCGTAAACTGAATACGGATATCGCCAATCTTCAGTGTTCCGAGTGACCGCAGCACAGCGTCATCCACGGTATCTGTATAGTACCTTGGAGCCATCGTATCTGCAATCCGAAGAACAAGTGACAGCATGTCGATCTCAGAACCGTTGAACTCCAGTTCAAAGTCCTTAGCGCACGACTCTGCCTGCTCCCATCCGTTGCGAACGATCTCTGCACCGTTGTTAGAACTGGTGGATGCCGATCCGTCGGACTGTGAAGGCATACCGACGATTTCTTTAATGCTCTGCCACAGGTCATCTTTCAGCGTCTGCGTCTGCGTCTGATTCAGTTCCGACACAAGGTACTTGATCTCACCCGGTGAGGAAGAATCCGTATCGCTATACATCAACGCGCCCATTTCACGCATCTGCGTAATCACATCGTTGGTAATCTGCACATTATGGAACAGCATAATTGCATCAACGAACGACTGCACAGAATCAACGCGGTTACTGGATAGAATGTTCAGCGCGTCAAGCAGTGCGATAACCGGCTCAAACACGCCCTCACGCCCCATGTTCAACGGATACTCGATGATCGGGATGCGGTTCAGCATCGTTGCTTCATGGCGTGTAATCACGCCTATAGGAAGTGTACCCTCGATCTCATAGTACTCGCTGTCCGTATAGCAGTAATACGTCCGCGTTGAGTTATCCGCTTTCGTAATGTACGTAACACCCATTAACGGCGTTTTACCTAAGTCGTTGCGGTAAATAACAAACGAAGTGCGCGGGTCCAGTGTGTACAGGTGGAATGGCGCTTTGGAGTAGTCTGACTTCTCAGGAACCACCATTCGGACACCCACACCGCAAATGTGCATCCAGTTAGCCAGCCGCTTATCCTCTGCTGCTTTCTTTCTGGAGAACATCCAGTCGTTGATCTGATTCAGCGCTTCAAGCCCATTCGTGATGCCGGACCGAAGAACATACTGAACAGGTTCGCCAAGCGCATAGGATGACTTGAACGTTACGATCTCCTGCGCCCGGTTCTCTACAATCCGGTTATTCACATCCTGCCGGTACTGCTTTACCTTGTACCGGATCGGCTGCTGTCCCAGATAGTAGTTATACAAATATGTCTCCTCAAAGGCATTGTGATCATGTACAGTCATGGCTTTAGTAAGAACATCGATCACGTTGTTTTCCGTGATTTCATCCGCATCGGACAAAATCTGCGCTCTGCCTTTAAGTTCAATGGTAGTAACCGGGGAAGCATTTAGCACGATCGAAGCAGACGTTACCGGCTTCTCAGTTTCCGTAGCGTTTGTATTGTTTTCGGAATCTGCCATCGTTAAGTCTCCTTTCACATGCCAGTATACCTGCCAAGCGGACACGGCACTGAACAGGTATACTTTCCCCTACCATAAAAATAGTCGTTTTCCTTATTTTCACAATACTTTTCATGCTTTTTGTTTCACAAAAGTAAAAGTCTTAAAAAAGTCTTGGTATGGCTCTGGCCGCCGGTGACTGCTTGCGGAAAAGCATATCTGCGGCCATGGCGAGAGAGTCCGGCGCATCGTCGTGCTTGTTCTTCCCTGTAATCTTAAATGAGTACACCTGCTGCATGAACATCTGGTATTCCTTCGACCGTTTCCCATCCTCAAGGAAGATGAAATGCTCCTTAATGTCCGGTGCTTTATCGAAGATCCTCTGCTCCTTGCTCTTACTTGTAGGGGCAGGCTTCGTCTGAACCGTACAGTGATATCCGATACTCTTCAGTGCGTTCTCTACACCGTCCTTGTAATCTTCAGTCATCTTATTTGCCTCGATCTGCAAATAACCGACGCTATTCCGCTTCGCTTTCATCGCAATATCCGGCTGTGATTTCGTCTTATCCTCGTTCGTGAACACTACATCCACCACGTACACATCATCGCCATACTGAGCGCACACGGGACCGGCCACATAGTCACCGCCGCCCCAGGCTGGATCCGTCGCAAGGAACACCCGATCCGGATCCTGTTCAGGAAGAACACCGTTGAACATCCGCATGTCCTGCGGAGCGAACACGGTCCCCTCACGCTCGATCGGTGTACACATATACTGCGCCAGCCACGATGCCATATCGCCCATGCGCTCAAACGATGCCCGCCGCTGCCGGAAGTACTCTGTCGAGAACCCTACCCCGTAGTCGTAGTCGAAGTTACTCTCGTCGTTCTCGTTCATGGCCGGAAGATCGATTACCTTGAACCGCCGGCCTTTGAACTGCGCGTCGTTCCGCAGCAGATCCTCCCGCAGCCCCATCGGATCAATCATGGACCACCGTGTGCCGATCCACAGGATCTTGCAATGCTCCTTAGCTCTTGGAAGAAGGTTATTATCGACTTTTGACCAGGCATTAACCAGCCGGTCTTTACTCATCGCCTCTTCGATCGACCCGATCAGGTCATCCGCTATGAGCGTACCGTCTGCGTCGCAGGCACCGTTTAACGTGCCGTACAAGGATCTGCATGTCAGCGTCTTGTAGCGCTTGTTACGGTCAATGTCGATCGTCTTTTCATCCGCTTTCGTGCTTTTGATCCTCGCCGCCGGGAAGATGTCGCCCCACTTGTACGTTACGTTATCCCGCAGGATCTCCAGAATACCGGAGTAGAACGCCCCTGTGATGATGTCGGAGTAGGATGTGTACAAATTATGAAGTTCCGAGTTGCGCCCCATCAGCCATGTTTCGTAGATCATCAGCAGTGTTGTTTTCCCCACTCGCGGAGGACACGACAGGAACAGCTCATCCAGTCTGTCGTAGGTCATGTCCTCTAACGCCTGCACGAACGGCAGCAGGACCGCCCGTCGGGGAAGATAGAACCTCTCGCGCACCGGTCTGTCAAACTCCAGCGCCTGCATGTAGTCATCCAGACAGTTCGGCGCGGTTATCAGCAGCGTGTCGTAGGTGTGCGACCGGAACCGTTCCGCTTTCTCATAGTCTCCGGATCTGGCCGCCTCAGCCATGCACTCTGAAAACAGTTTCCTTACCGGTCTTGCCGCCTCGACTACGGCCAGCGGATCCTCATACGACCAGTTGACCAGACAGGATATCATGTCTTTGCATGTCTGCCGGTCCTGCCTCTGCTTCAGCGCATCAAATACCGCGCTGTATACCGATCTGTTATCCATGTACGCCTCCTTAAACAGAAAAGGGCCTGCACTCTACAGACCCCTTTGAGTCAGACTGCCCCATCCGGGCGGTCTTTTTTATTTTTTCGATTTTTTTCAGATATCCGATTTCTCAGATTCCTGCGTGTCTTTCTCTGGCAGAGGCCTCCATGCAGTTGCTTCTGTACCTATCTCATACCCACTATCCAGATAACTTCCATCGTCCGTATAAAATTCGTCATACTGGACACTTTCATGCCCACGGACGCTAACGTTTACTAATATCCGCTGTCCGTCATCTGGCAGTTTGCAATCGAGAATGCCGTCCCATTCGGGATGCTCTTCTTTTTCCTCTTTCGTCAACGGTCTAGTTTTGAATGGTATCCACCGCTGTTCTGGCTGTGCGGAAGGCAGTGACTTTATATCTCCGATAACCTGTTTGATATGCCATGCTTCCGCATCCGTCATGCTATGTTCGCACCAATCATAAAGCGCTTCAATCGCCGCCTGTCTGCTGATTAAGTCTTGCATTGTTTATTCTCTCCTCTGCAATTTTGAAATACTCTTCTTCAAGTTCAATTCCAATAAAATTACGTTTCAGATTGACACAGGCGACACCAGTTGACCCGCTTCCCATGCAGTTGTCAAGAACGGTTTCACCTTCGTTCGTGTATGTGCGGATTAGGTATTCAAGCAACGGAACAGGTTTTTGGGTTGGGTGAACGTTGCCATTGTTTCCGTTGCTGAATTTCTGAACACTTGATGGGTAACGAGTTCCAATGTTTTCAATTGGTTTTTTTGTGGTTTCTTTTCCGCCGTGAACAGAAACAGTCCTTTTTCTCGCCTTATCTTTATAAGGCTTCCCACACTCCATTTGCGGGTTATATGTAGGTTGCTTTTTGTAAAACACCATTACATTTTCGTGCTTTTTGTTCGGTTGTTTCCTCGAAAGGCTGAAATTGCTTGCAATGGTTTTTTCCCATATCCAGTCATACCGAAAGTGTTTTATGTTGCTCATCCGCAACGTGCTTGAAAAAGGTTCAGAGCCAAATAAGCAAATCGCACCGTTTGGCTTTATAATCCTGTTATACTGCTCCCACAACGGATCAAACGGAATAACATTATCCCACTTGCAAGCAGTAGTACCATAAGGCAAATCACAAAGAATCATGTCAATGCTTTTATCCGGAATATCTTTCATGAGTTCCAAGCAATCACCATGTAAGAGTTGAATCATTTACTATCCTCCGCATCAATCGCCGCCTGTCTGCTGATTGTATCGCTCATTCTTCTGTCCTTTCTCCCCTGTACGGTTCTGGCAGGATCGCCTCCTGCTGTCCCTTCACCCACGCACCGTTGTTGTAGCCCTTGTAATGATAGTACCCTTCGTAGGTTTTGCGGTTCATCAGGATACTGCGGATGGAGGAAGGATAGAACCGGGTGCCTTTACGGTTCACCGCGCCCGATGCCATCAGTTCGTCCGTGATCTCCTGAAGCGTGAAGTGCTTTTCTTCCCGCATTGTGAAGATCCGCCGTACAATCTCCGCTTCTTCCTCGTTGATCTCCAGCTTGCCGTTTACCAGTTTATATCCAAACGGAGCATTACCGCCGGAGTACCCGCCGATCCCTGCTTTGACACGCCGCCCTCCGGATGTACGCTGCGTAATGTTTGCGCGCTCCATCTGTGCTACCAGCATCGTGAATGACTCCAGCATCGGAGCAAACGCACCTAACGCGCCGAAGTCCTCCGTCACAGACCACAACTCCATATTCGCATTACGCAGAAGCATTTTGTAGTAGTAATAGATGTTAATGTCTCTTGCCAGCCGGTCTGACTTCGCAATCACCACACCCGCAATCGGGGGATTATGCTCTGTCTGGATGATCTGTTCAAACTTCTCACGCCTCTTGGCTCCGGACTGCCCCTCATCCGCGACCTCTCTGTCAATTACCATGTTGTGCGCTTTGCAGTAGTCCTTGATCATTTCTC
>Ga0256404_1010689_pt1 | contig 12591 bp, 12 predicted proteins | sample RumenRJG_01DNA_FD_185990 | JGI IMG/M metagenome (GOLD analysis project Ga0256404, IMG submission 185990) | Bovine rumen microbial communities from Lethbridge, Alberta, Canada - RJG_01 | ecosystem: Host-associated > Mammals > Digestive system > Stomach > Rumen | place: Canada: Alberta | collected...
GCTCTGACCGCCGTCAGCGCGAGCGCGGACGACGCCATCGTCCTGAAGATCGGTGTTTCCACCGCCGATACCGACCCGCGCAACATCGCAGCCAATGATTTCGCAAAAGAAATCGAAGAGAAGACCAACGGCGCTGTCAAGGCGGAAGTTTATCCCTCCGGCCAGCTCGGCGGCGACGGCCAGCTCGTTGAGTCCCTGGCGGTCAACGACGGTACGGTTGACATCGTCATTACTGACGCTTCCAACTTCGGCACCATCGTTCCCGACATGAACATCTCCGGCCTGCCCTTCCTGTTTGCGGACTTTGACGCCGCCTTCGCGTTCATGGAAGGCGAGATTGAAGCTGCCGCCGAGGCAGAGCTTCTTGAGCTCACCGATGTCCACGTCCTGACCCACTATTCCAACGGCTTCCGCTGCGTCACCAACTCCAAGGGACCGGTCGAGACCCCCAATGACATGAAGGGCATGCTCATCCGTACCCCGGAGAACCAGGTCATCATGGCCACCATGTCCGCTCTGGGCGCCAACCCCCAGCCTCTGGCCTTCTCCGAGCTCTATCAGGCTCTGCAGCAGAAGACCTATGACGCACAGGAGAACCCCATCCCCATCATCTACAACAACAAGCTTTATGAAGTTCAGGAGTTCCTCTCCGTCACCAACCACATCTACTCCGGCCTTTGCTTTGCCATCTCCGGCAGTGCATGGGACAGCCTGACTGCCGAGCAGCAGGAGATCGTCGCTGCGGCCGCTCAGACCTCCGGTGAGTGGCAGAGCGAGACCATCCGTCAGCAGACGGACGACCTCGTTGCCAACCTCGAAGAAGAGGGCATGAAGGTCAACTTCCCCGACCTGGCTCCGTTTGCCGAAGCCACCAAGTCTGTCATCGAAGAGAATGCCCTTGGCATCTCCGAAGACCTGCTGAGCGCGCTGGCTGCCCAGACCGAGGAAGCTGCCGCATAAATCCTTAACACGAACTTAGCGACGGGAAGGCCTTTTTCCCAATAAAAAGGCCTTCCCTCTGCTATATCTGAATTACGGACCTCTAACCCAAAACACCTATTACGGAGAAGATCGAATGCGTAAGAAACTATATGATGTGCTGAAAGTCATCCAGACGTGGATCGACCGGATCACGACGGGCGTTGCCTCGGTCCTGATCGGCGTCATGTTTGTGGTGATTATCGCCAATGTCATTCTTCGCGGAATCCCCGCGGTCGGAGGCTTCCGCTGGTACATGGAATTCAGCCAGTACGCCAATGTCTGGGCGATGCTGCTCGCCGCCGCCGGCATTGCCGTGCAGTGCACGAACCTGCGCGTGGAGGCGGTGGATTCCATCATGAAAAAAATCCCCGGTGGAAACAAGATCTCCAAGGTGATCATCGATGTGGCTCTGATTCTGTTTTATGCTTCCGTGTTTGTAAGCGGAAAGACCTTTGCCAAGAAGTCCATGATTATCAAGGTTTCCACCATGCCGTCTTTCAAGATGGGGCAAGTATACCAGATCTTCCCCTGGGCTGCGGCACTCTGCATTGTGGCCGGCCTGGTGCATCTTCTGATTACGCTGCTTGAGAAAGATGAATACCTCGAGGAGGTGAAGGAATCATGAGTATGGTTGCATGGCTTCTGATCAGCTTTGCGGTCCTGATGTTCCTCGGCGTCCCCATCGGCATCTCGCTTGGCCTCTCCGCCGTGGGCGGCATGCTCTTTATCAACAACAGCACGGACCTGATGACCATCACCAAGCGCATGTTCGAGGGAATGAACAGCTGGGCGCTGCTGGCGATTCCTCTCTACACCTTCGCGGGCTACACCATGTCCAAGGGCGGCATTTCTTCCCGTCTGATGGACTTCTGCTATGCCATTGTGGGCCACATCTACGGCGGCCTGGCGCATGTGAACGTGCTGGCCTCCATGATCTTCGCCGGAATTTCCGGCTCGGCGGTCGCGGATACCGCGGGCGTCTCCGGAATGTTCATGCCGACCATGATCAAGAAGGGCTATTCCAAGGAACTGACCGTCACGGTCACGGGCGTGTCCTCCACCGTCGGCATCATTATCCCGCCCTCCATCCCGATGGTCGTCATCGCGGGCATCTGCTCCATCTCCACCGGTAAGATGTTCCTCGGCGGCATCATCCCCGGCATCCTGATCGGCCTGAGCCAGATGATCATCTCCTACATCTTCGCAAAGAAGGAAAAGGTTCAGCCGGAACCCGGCCATTTCCAGATGAGCGAAGTCTGGCGTACCTTCAAGGGCAGCTGGCCCGCCCTGCTGATGCCGGTCATCATCATTGGCACCATCACCGCGGGAATCGTATCCCCGACAGAAGCGGGCGCCATCGCCGTTGTCTACGGCCTGATCTGCGGCGGCCTTGTCTACCGTGAGCTCAAGTGGGCGGACCTGAAGTTCTGCTTCACCGAAACCGTCCGCGTCTCTGCGCGTATCTTCGTTGTCATCGGCTGTGCCAAGCTCTACACCATTATGCTCACCACGGCCGGCTTCGACAAGTGGCTCACCGGAGCCATGCTGGGCGTCAGCACCAACCCCACGGTTATCCTGCTGATGATCCTGCTGCTGTTCTTCATCGTGACGATGTTCATGGAATCCATCGCGGCCCTGACCCTGTTTATGCCCATCATTTTCCCGATCGCCATGTCCGTCGGCATCGACCCAATCGTCCTCGGCGTTCTGGTCACGGTCATGATCGGCGTCGGCCTCGTGACGCCGCCGGTAGGAATGTGCATCTATGTCGCCTGCGACATCATGAAGATCACGGTCGGCAGCACGCTCAAGTATCTGCTGTGGTACATTCTGGGTACCTTTATCGTCATCGGTATCCTGATTGCCTTCCCGCAGCTGATCACGGCGCTGGGCGCGTTCGTTTGAGAAAAAAGGAGCAGCGGCTCCTCTCATTCCGAAAAGCAAACTGAATTCAGGAGACCTCGAAGCGGCAGAAACTGCTTCGAGGTTTCATTTTACCCCGGCAAAAAGAAAGGCCTTTTTGGCGTATCCTTTCCCGGTAAACCCGAGGTGGGTTTTAAACTGAAAAAGTTGGTAGGACGGTCTTGCCAAAGCCTCGGAAAGTGGCTATAATCAAAACAGAATCAAGACAGCCCGCTCACGAGAAAGCCGGAAGGGACTGCGGAAAGGAAGCCGGAGAATGGGGACAATCATCTGCCTCGGAGACAGCCTGACCTACGGATACGGGGTGCGAAGAGCACAGTGCTGGACGGAACTGGCCGCCGAGATGAGCGGCTGGAACGTCGTCAACCGCGGTATCTGCGGCGACACGACCGGCGGAATGCTGGTGCGGCTGCGCGAAATTCTGCGGGAGAGCATCGGAGAGCGGGAGGAACGCTGTTTCCTGCTGATGGGCGGATGCAACGATATTTTCTTTTCCGGAAGCAGTACCGGCGCCAGAGAAAACATGGCTGCCATGGCGCATCAGCTTTTCGCAGAGGGAGAGATGCCGCTGATTGCCGTCGGACCCGGGATCGCGAAGGGGAACTTCCCGTCAATGTGGGCTGATCTGGTGGATTTCCCGACGGCAGGGGAAGTTATCCGGGAGTACTACGAGTGGCTGGAGCGCTTCTGCTTAAGTTTCGGGATCCGGATGATCGACTTCCGGGGGGATTTCCGAGACCGGGAAGGGAATATCAGAGCAGAACTCTATCTGGACGGGCTGCACCTCAACCCGGAGGGCCACCGCGTGATGGCCGAACGGGTGGCAAAGGTGCTCGGCGTGATGGACCGGGAGACGATGAATCCGTAATCAGGGCAGATTGCAGGACAGCGACGTGTGAGGAGAGAGTGATATGCAGTTTGAGAAGATCCAGAACAACGGACCGAAGGTTCCCGAGCTTGTCATGGACAGCCTGCTGAAGGCGATGGAAGCCGGGACCATCCGGGTTGGAGAAGAGCTGCCTCCGGAGCGGGACCTGGCAGAGGCCCTGGGCATCTCCCGCAACTCTCTGCGTGAGTGCCTTGCGATCATGAGCTTCATGGGAATCGTGGAGAACCGGGGCAACCGCAAGATCCTGGTGAAGAACGCGGACCGCTTCCGGAAGGCCCGCTCACTGATTGACCTCTCCTATTCTCAGGACACGTTCGAGGACTTCATGGAATTCCGCCGGACCAACGAGAGAGAAATCGCCCGGCTGGCCTGCATCCGGGCAACGGAAGAGGACCTGGAGCGGCTTCGCAATTCGGTGGAACGGCTGGAAGCGGATGCGACGGACTTTGAAGCGGACGTGGACTTCCACGTCAATCTGGCTTATGCCAGCCACAACACGATTTTCGCCGCGATGCTGAACTACGTCAACAGCCTGATCCTGGAGCTGCGCATGCGTTTCTTTGAACGGGAGGAGTACCACGGCAAGACCGCGGAAGCGCACCGACGCATCTATGAAGCGGTCAAGGCCAGAGATGAAGAACTGGCCGTGTACGAGATGGGCAGACACCTGAAGATTATCGAGAATTACGACGACTCAACACAGACAGCAAAAGTATAAAAGAATATAAAACTTAATAAGAAACAGCACAGCCCCGCCGGAAGCTTTCCGGCGGGGCTGTTCCTATAAAAAACGTATCCATGATTCAGGACTCAGGTAAGACAGACTGAACAATATCCCGGCACATCCGATAGATCAGAATGGTGTCGATCCCGTAGGCGAGAAAGTCCAGGCCTTCCCGGAAAAGTTTCTTTACAAACACGGGATCAAGGCCAAGAGCACCGACCGGAACGCCTGCGGCATTCGCCTGCCGGATCATGCTGAGCAGGGCGTCTTTCACTTCAGGCGCATCGAGATCCCCGCAGAGGCCCATGGAGACCGAGAGGTCAACAGGACCGAGGAAAACGGCGGAGATGCCCGGCGTATGGACAATCTCTGCAAAATTCCGGACACCCTCCAGGGACTCTACCAGCGGGATGACTGCGGTATTCTCGTTTGACAGACGGTAGTATTCCGAACCGCCCGCACCGTATCGGTTCGCCCGGACACCAGGGCAGGCGCCGCGAATCCCCTCCGGGGTAAAGCGACAGAGCCGAACTGCCTCCGCGGCCTGTTCCGGGGTGTCGATGTTCGGGACAATAATCCCGGAAGCGCCCATGTCCAGAGACTTTTTGATCCAGACGGCGTCCAGAGCGGGAACTCTGGCCAGCATGGACATGCCTGCGGCTTCACCGGCACGGATCATGTGGACCAGTGTTTCCGTGCCGTAACTCGCATGCTCCAAATCGATGGCCGCAAAGCGAAACCCTGCATAGCCGGCCGCCTCCAAGAACTCGGGGGAGGCGGTCTGAATAAAGGTACCGAGGAACGGTTTGTTTTCGCATAGAAGAGAAGAAAACAAGATCATATCCGTTTAACCTTCCTGTTTTGCATAATACGCCGCCGCGGGAAACTCTGACAGAAGCAGGAACAGCGCCAGAACGAAAGAGTACCATGGGAGCGTCCCCAGCACGAAGGTAAACACCAGAAGCTGCAGCCCCGCGAGCATCCAGCAGACGCCGGCAAGCCGGTGCGTTTTCCGCCATGGAGTTTCCCAATGCAGGATGGACGGGAAGCGGAAGGCAATCTGAGAGTCCCGCGGACAGTCAAAGAAATGAGCTCCGAGCAGAATAAGCAGCAGCGCGAGCAGGCAGGGCAGAAAAGACGAGAACTCCATCGCCTCTCCCGCCGCGCGGGCGAGCCAGAAAGAACAGAGCAGCACGGAGATCACCGGAATGCTCCAGCGGCCGGTGATACGGATCGGCGTGGGAGGGAGCCGTTCGGCCTTCTGGTGCAGCCAAAGCTGTCCGTGAGAGATCAGCGTCAGCACGCACATGAGCCCGGGAAGGCCGAAGACCAGAACCGCGCGGGGAATGGAGTCGTCTTCACCATTTATTGCGGTCAGACCGGTCTCGACAATCTCCGGGATCTGCGCCCACAGGCGCAGGCCAACCAACATGGGGGACGCCGCAGTCAGCAGGGCAAAGCACAGCGACACGGCGGCTTTGGCCGACGTGACATGTTTACCGAAATACCGGCTGGCTTCCCGCTCCTGCTCACGGGTGAGCCTGTTTGAACTTTTTTGGGTCAGATCATTCATGCGGATGATTATAAGCCGATTGATCAGGAAAGTAAAGAGTTTTGCAAATTTCCGAAAAACTTAGCGGGACTATAATTCGTTCCCAGATAATTTGGTTGATTTTCACAAAATCGTCATGCTTTTTTCGCCCTTTTGCCGAACGGATAAAGCTTGAAGAAATTGAAGGAAAGAGGTAGAATAGGCTCAGCAAAAGTTGGTAGGACCAAAATACCAAAAGGAATGCGGCTACCGGCATTCGAAAGGAATGATGGAATGAAGATCTTTAAGAAGATCATGGATATCGTTGCCATGATCGAAAAATTAATCCTGATTGTCACAGGTCTCGGCACAACAATCATCACCTTCTTAGCCGTCGTCGGCCGTAAAACAGCTCTGTATAAATTCACATGGTCGGAAGAGATCGTCATCAACGTCTTCATTATCATGATCATGTGCGGCTGTGCGCTGGCGGCCAGAGAAGGAGGACTGATCAGCCTGTCGCTGATCTATGACGCGGTACCGCTGAAAGCGAAAAAGATCATTGCGACGCTTTCCAATCTGGTATGCTTTGTCTTCTACGGCATCGTCATCAAAACAGGGTTCGACAAGGTTGCAACGCAGATGGCCACAAACAAGCGTACATCCATTCTGCTGTGGCCGGAATGGGTCTTCATGATCTTCCTGCCGATCGGTGCGATTCTGCTGGTGCTGCACACGCTCGAATACCTGATGGGGATCTATGCGATGAAAGAAGAACCTGTGAAGAAGGCAGGCGGGGAGGAGGCTGAGCAGGCATGATCAACTTTATTCTTTTCGGAACATTTTTCATTTTCCTGCTCTTGAATACTCCCATTGCGGTCAGTCTGGGCATGTCCTCGATTCTGGCCATGATCTATGCGGGAGACAAAATGTCGGTGATCCCTACCAACCTGTTTTCCGGCATGGCAAAATTCCTGCTGCTGGCCATTCCTTTCTTCGTGCTCTCCGGAAACGTCATGGCCGAGTCCGGCATCTCCAAGCGCCTGGTCCATTTTATTGACAACTGCATCGGCCATGTCCGCGGCGGCATTGCCATCGTCTGTGTTGTGGTTGCCATGTTCTTCGGTGCCATCTCCGGCTCCGGCCCGGCGACCGTGGCGGCCCTGGGCATTATCCTGATCCCCGCCATGATTAACCAGGGCGGTTTCTCCGCACCGTTTGCGTCTTCCCTGATGGCAGCGGCATCGTCCATCGCGATCGTCATTCCGCCGTCCATCGCGTTCGTCGTTTACGCCTCCATCACCGGCGTATCGGTCGGCGAGATGTTCATGTCCGGTATCGTGCCGGGCATCATGATGGGCCTTGCGCTGATTGTGATTGTTGTGATCGAGGTCCACAAAAAGGGAATCGTCGCCTCCCGTGAACGCGCCTCCTGGGGCGAGCGGCTGAAATCCTTCGGCTCTGCGTTCTGGGGGCTCATGGTCCCGGTCATCATCCTCGGCGGCATCTACGGCGGCATCTTCACCCCGACGGAAGCGGCGGCCGTATCCGTTGTGTATGCGCTTCTGGTCGGCCTGTTCATCTACCGGGAAGTCAAGTGGAAGCAGCTGGTCAAGATTCTTGTGGACTCCGGCAAAACCACCGGCGGCATCATGCTCATCATCGGCGCGGCGACGCTGTTTTCCTTCGTCTGCACCAAGCACGGGATTTCCAAGGCCGCGCAGGCGCTGCTGCTGAATGTCGCGGGCAACAAGTATGTCTTCCTGCTGACGGTCAACATCATCTTCCTGATCGCGGGCTGCTTTGTGGACGCCAACTCCGCCATGTACATCTTCATCCCCATCATGTATCCGGTGGCGACGAAGCTCGGCATCGATCCGATCCACTTCGGCATCATCGCGACGGTGAACCTCGCCATCGGTCAGGTGACTCCGCCTGTCGGCGTCAACCTCTTTGTGGCCATCGGCATCAGTGACAGGATGAAGGGGCTGCGGGACAAGACCAAGGTTACCATCGCGTCCATGTCCGCAGCGGTCTGGCCGATGATCATCTCCTGTGTTGTGGCGCTGCTGCTTATCACCTATGTTCCATGGTTCAGCCTGTTTATCCTTGGACGCTGAGCCTGAATCCGTACCCTAAACGCGCATGCGTTTAAAAATAAAAAACAAATCAGGAGGCAAAACATGAAAAAACTACTGGCAGTAATCCTGGCACTCTGCGTGGTCTTCTCCATGACGTCCGCAGTCGCGTTTGCAGACGGAGATCTTGTCGAGTGCGAAGACACCACCCTGACCTTCTGCTGCTCCGCGGCAGAGACCACCTGCTGGGCGCAGATGGCAAATGTCTTTGCAGACTATGTCAATGAGCGCACCACCGGCAACTTCGAGGTTGAGATCTATGCAATGGACCAGCTGACCAACGGCAGCCAGACCGAAGGCATCCAGGCTGTCTGCGACGGTTCCATCGATCTCTCCGCTCACTCCAACCTGATCTATTCCAACTTTGACCAGAGACTGAACGTCGTCTCCCTGCCGTTCATCTTCGACAACACCGATGAGGTTGACGAAGTCCTCGATGGCGCCGGCCGCGAAGCGCTCGCCCCGATCGTGGAGAGCATGGGCCTGCACCTGATGGGCATTGCCGAGAACGGCTTCCGTCATGTCACCAACAACCAGCGTCCGATCGAGAGCCTGGCCGATATGAAGGGCCTGGTCATCCGTGTAGCCGGCGCCCAGGTCCTGAAAGATGAATACGAAGCATGGGGCACCAACTACACCACCGCCAACTGGAGCGAAGTTTACACCGGCCTGCAGACCGGCACCTATGAGGCTCAGGAGAATCCTCTGCCCACCGCCGATGCCAGCTCCATCTCCGACGTTCAGGATTACGTCACCTACTGGACCGGCGTGTATGACTGCATCTTCTTCACCATGAACCAGGAACTCTATGACTCCTTCAGCCCCGAGATGCAGGCTCTGATCGATGAGGCGGGCGCCTATGCCGCCAACAATCAGCGTCAGCTCGAACGCGAAGGCGACCAGGAAGTCCTCGACAAGTGGGAAAAGGGTGGCATGAAGGTTTCCACCCTGTCCGACGAAGCCGTTCAGGACTTCAAGGATGCCGCAGCCGGTGTCCCCGCGAAGTTTGTCCAGACCTGCGTCGGCCTCGGCTTTGACCAGGCTGAAGTGGAAGATCTGGTTGCGATCTTCACTGCGGACTGATTTCAAGACACTCTAAATAATATGCCCTGCGGAATCCTCTGCAGGGCATATTTCCCAGACATATTGGTAGGACCAACAGACCAGATAACGGGAGAACCGGAATGAGCAAAGAACTGAATGCGGCAGAGGGCAGGCTCGGGCGGGTCGTGGTGGTACGGCTGGCGCCGGGGACCGATCTGCTGAAAGGAATCCAGGAGGCCTGTGAACGCTATCAGATTCACAACGGCGTTGTCATCAGCGCCATCGGCAGCCTGAAGCAGGTCCGATTCTGTGATGTGGAAGCGCTTCCCGAAAAGAAGTGCGGCTACGGATACGGAAGGATCCTCGCCCTGGATGAGACCATCGAACTCACCGGTGCGGGCGGCGTGATCTGCAGCGATGCGGAGGGGAACATCAATCTCCACATCCACATTTGTATGAGCGATAAAAACGGCAAGGCCTACGGAGGACACCTTGTCGAAGGGACCGAAGTCCTCATGACCGCGGACATCGTCCTCGGCGAAATCGAAGGAATCTCCATGCTGCGGGAGTATAACGAGGACATGGACGTGTATCTCCTCTCCCCGAAGCAATTATAATTTTTACATTTTCAGAAAGGTGTGAGAACATTGCCTGAAGTAACCAAAGAGCAAGCAAGAAAGTTCTACGAGACCATGTGCACCATCCGCTGCTTTGAGGAGTCGGTGAAGAAAGACTTCCTGAACGGCGAGATCCCGGGCTTCGTTCATCTGTATATCGGTGAGGAGGCCATCGCAACCGGCGTCTGCGCCGCGCTGCGCAAGACGGATTTTGTTGAGAGTACTCACCGCGGCCACGGCCACTGCATTGCCAAGGGCGCGGATGTAAATAAAATGATGGCAGAGATCTTCGGAAAGATCGACGGCCTCTGCAAGGGCAAGGGCGGCAGCATGCACGTCGCGGACTTCTCGGTCGGCATGCTGGGCGCAAACGGCGTCGTGGGCGGCGGCTACAACCTGGCGACCGGCGCGGCGCTGGCGAGCAAGATGGTCCTGAAGAATGATAACGTGTCGGTTGTGTTCTTCGGCGACGGCGCTTCCAACCGCGGCACCTTCCATGAAGCGGCCAACGTCGCGGCGGCCTGGAAGCTGCCGGTGGTGTTTGTCAACGAGATGAACTGCTGGGCCTCCACCACGCCATACCGCACCACCACGGCCGTGGAGAACATCTCCGACCGCGCCCACGGCTACAACATGCCGGGCGTCATCGTCGACGGGCAGAACGTCTTTGAGGTCTATGCCGCAGCCTGCGAGGCGGTGGAGAGAGCCCGCCGCGGCGAAGGCCCGACCTTTATCGAGGCGAAAACCTACCGCATTGAGGGCCACTTTGTCGGCGACCCGGAGAAGTACCGGAAAAAGGAAGAGACCATGCAGATCTTCCATGACACCGACCCGCTGACTCACTTCCTGGGGATTCTCCCCGAGGGAATCGAGTTTACCCAGGCGGAGCTGGATGAGATCCTGGCAGCAGCCCGTGCGAAGGTTGCGGCCGCGAAGGAATATGCGGTCGGCTGCGAGTATCCGGACGAGTCCGAGTTCTACAAAGACGTCTACGTCGATTAAGGGAGGTGCCTGATTATGCGTAAAATTACTTTCTCCGAGGCGACCCGCGAGGCCATGGCCGAGGAAATGGAAAAATACCCGGAAGTGTTCGTCATGGGCGAAGACCTCGCCCGCCAGGGCGGCATCTTCGGACAGTTCAAGGGCCTGCCGGATGAATTTCCCGGCAGAGTGATCGATACTCCGATCTCCGAGACCTTCATCGTCGGCGGCGGCGTCGGCGCGGCGCTGGGCGGCGCCCGTCCGGTGGTCGATATGCACTTTGCCGACTTCATCGGCGTCTGCATGGATGAAGTGCTGAACCAGATGGCCAAGATCCACTACATGTTCGGCGGCCAGGCGAAGATCCCCCTGGTGCTGCGCGCACCGGACGGCCTGGCGGGCGGCGGCGCGGCCCAGCACTCCCAGAGCGTCGAGAGCTTCTTCATCCACATCCCCGGCATCAAGGTCGTGGCCCCCTCCAATCCCTACGACGCCAAGATGGTGCTGAAGGCGGCCATCGAGTGCGATGACCCGGTGCTCTATTTCGAGAACAAGGTTCTCTACAAGGAGACCGGCGAAGTCCCCGAGAAGGAGGACGAGGTCCCCTATGAGATCGGCAAGGCCCGTGTCGAGCGCGAAGGAAAGGACGTCACCATCGTCTCCTACTCCATCGGCATGAAGAACGCCCGCGCCGCGGCGGATCAGCTGGCCAAGGACGGTATCCAGGCCGAAGTCATCGACCTGATCACCCTGTCCCCGTGGGACAAGGAGACCGTCCTGAACTCCGTGAAGAAGACCCACCGTCTCTGCCTGGTTTCCGAGTGCGTCAAGCAGGGCGGCGCCATGGCGGAAGTCGCGGCGACGGTGGCGGAAGAGGCGCTGGAGTATCTTGACGCGCCGATCCTGCGCTACGGCGCTCCGTTTACCCCGATTCCCTTCGCGCCCACCCTCGAGAAGCTTTACAGAGTCTACCCCGATGATCTGGTCAAAGGCATCAAGGGCGTGCTGTAAGGCAGCCCGGTAAGGAGAATGAGATATGGCAACAGAAGTATTAATGCCGAAGCTTGGCCTTACCATGACCGAGGGCACGATAGACGAGTGGAAGAAGAACGTCGGCGACACGGTAAAGAAGGGCGAAATCCTCTTCTCGGTCGAGACGGATAAGCTGACCAACGACGTCGAGGCTGAGACGGACGGCGTCCTGCTGAAGATCCTTGTCCCGGCAGGGGAGACGGTGGCCTGCAAGACCCTGATCGGCTGGCTCGGCGCAGAAGGAGAGGCTGTTCCGGACGGAGCCGGCACGGCCCCCGCGGCAGCGGCCGAAGCCCCTGCGGCTCCTGCGGCGGCAGTGAGCGCCGCGGCAGCCCCGGCGGCAGCGGGCGCCGCACATGCGGCGGGAGCGTATGTTCCCGCGACCCCGTACGCAAAGAAGCTTGCGAAGGAAAAGGGCTTTGATCTGGCGGCGATTCCCGCCACCGGCTACAAGGGCGTAGTGGTCGCGCGCGACGTGCTCGGGTTTACCCCGGCGGCAGCGGCCCCGGCTGCCCCGGCCGTCAAGGCCAGCCCGCTGGCGGAGAAGGTCGCCGCGGATCTGGGCATCGATCTCAAGGACGTCAAGGCGGCTCACGGCCGTGTCCTGGCGGAGGATCTCCTGCGCTATATCGCGGAAACCCGCGAGAAGGCACCGGACAGCGAAGCCACGGCCGAGCGCGAGGAAGTCAAGCCCATGAGCGGCATGCGCAAGGCCATCGCCAAGAACATGC
>Ga0256404_1010691_pt1 | contig 12590 bp, 9 predicted proteins | sample RumenRJG_01DNA_FD_185990 | JGI IMG/M metagenome (GOLD analysis project Ga0256404, IMG submission 185990) | Bovine rumen microbial communities from Lethbridge, Alberta, Canada - RJG_01 | ecosystem: Host-associated > Mammals > Digestive system > Stomach > Rumen | place: Canada: Alberta | collected...
AATGTTGAAAGTATTAATTTCTCTAGCTGGATATATTTTGGCAATAATTACATGGTCAAAATTTGCTAGAACATTTGCAAAAGCATCTAAGTGTTCTTTTGTTCTTGAATAGGTATGTGATTGAAATACTGCCCAAGAAGATTTGTGTTTTACACTTTTAACACTTTCGAGTGTTGTTTTAATTTCAGATGGGTGGTGGGCATAATCATCATAAATGTATGTGCCATTATATTTTCCAAGATATTCAAATCTTCGACCAACACCATGATATTTTTCTATAGCATTTTTAATTACATTTACATCTAAAATATATTCATGAGCAAGTGCAAAAGCTGCTAGAGAATTATATATATTATGATATCCATTAATATTTAAATTAATAGTTAGTAAGAAATTATCGTCTTTGTATAAATCATAAGAATAATGACCTAGAGAATTACATGTAATATTTTTAGCCTTATAATTTGATTTTTTATTTATTCCATAGGTAATTACTTTAGCTTTAGTGTATTTATCTAATTCATTAGAGTTTTCATCATCATTATTCTTTACAAGATAACCATTATCTGGAAGTAAACTAACATATTTATAAAATGATTTTTTGATATTGTCTAAATTTTTAAAATAATCAAGATGATCATTATCAATATTAGTTATGATAGCACTAGTTGGATGAAAATGTAAAAATGAATCAACATATTCACAAGCTTCCATAACAAAATAATCGTGACTACCAAGGTGAGTGTTGCCATTTATTTCAGGCATTATAGCTCCGACTTGGATTGTGGGATTAAGACCAGCTTCCAAAAAAATTAAACTAAGCATTCCAGTTGTGGTACTTTTACCATGAGTTCCTGATACACATAAAGAATTTTTGAATTTTTTCATAAGCATGCCAAGAAATTCTGCTCGTTCAAAGTTTGGTTTGTTTAAATTTTTAGCTTCTTTTCTTTCTGGGTCATCTTCATGAATGGCTGCTGTATAAACTATTATATCTGCATCTTTAACTAATTCGGGATGATGCCCGTATAAAACTTTAATTCCACATTTGTTTAAATTTTTAGTAATGTCTGTTTCAGTTAAATCGCTACCAGTAACCAAAGCATTCATATTTTTAAGCATTAAAGCAATACTACTCATGCTGATGCCTCCGATACCTATTAAATGTATTTTTTTATTGTTAAACATAAAATCACGTCCTTACATAATCATATTATAGCAAATAAAAGAAAATGCGCAAGTAAAAGAGTGAAAATTGGTAAATTTTAGTTATTTATTTTTAAGATTTTTAATGTGTAAATTTTTGATATGTCAATTTCATGAAAAATAAAAAATACGAAAAGTAAAGAAATGTCAAAAAATATAATTTTTTTAAGAATGTGGGTTTTTATTAGAAATTATAAGGGATTGCGTAATATTGTTTAAAAATACGAACAACGAAAAATAAGGATAAAAATGATGTTTTGAAAATTTTCAAAAAATAAAAAAGCTAAAAATTGATGGACAATTATCTTGAAGTATACTATAATGAAATTGTGAAGGGAAGGTAGTAGTAGAATGCCAAATAAGGAAGAAGAATTTTTTGAAACAATTAAAGTGGTTAAAAGGAATGGTTCTAAAGTAAGTTTTAATGGAACTAAGATAGCCATGGCAATTAAAAAGGGCTTTGATAGTATTAAAGTTACAAACGAGGATGATGATGAAATTTTAAAGTATTCATCAAGTGATATCCAAAAAGTATATGGTCACGTAATTAAAAGAATTGAAAAAGATTATAGTGATAAAGCAAGTATTAAGATTGAAGATATTCAAGATATAATCGAAGATACTTTGAAAAAAGATAAATATGATGATGTTTATGAAAATTTTGCTAATTATAGAGAAAATAGAACTAAAGCAAGAGAAGCATTTACAGATGATAAAAGAAGTCATAAGTTTTTAAAGACTTTGGAAGGTTTAGCTCTTAAAAGTGCTGCAGAAGATGATGCCAAAAGAGAAAATGGAAACATAGATGGAAACTCAGCGATGGGAACAATGCTTCAATTTGGGTCAAATGTTTCTAGAGAATTTGCTAAATCATATTTAATGAAGAAAAAATTTGCGGATGCTCATGATGAAGGATATATTCATATTCATGATATGGATTTTGAAGCAATGGGTACAACAACATGTATGCAAATTGATTTAGATAAATTATTTAAAAATGGATTTTCAACTGGTCATGGCCATTTAAGAGAACCAAATGATATTATGAGTTATTCTGCACTTGCTGCGATAGCTGTTCAATCTAATCAAAATGATCAACATGGTGGACAAAGTATTCCGGCATTTGATTATTATTTAGCACCAGGTGTTTTAAAAACATTTAAAAAAATGGTTAAAACATCTATTAAGGATTATGTTGATTTAGAAGATTTGAATGATTTTATCAATATGAATAGTATTGAAAAAGATATTGCTAAAATTAGTACAATAGATATAACTGTTGATTATTTTGAAAAATATTATAAAGATTCAAAATTAATGAAAAGAATGTTTGATTTAGCATTAAAGAAATCTTTGGAAAAAACTGAAAAGAGAACATATCAAGCAATGGAAGCTTTTGTTCATAATTTAAATACAATGCATTCAAGAGCTGGAGCTCAAGTGCCATTTTCATCAATTAACTTTGGTACAGATACATCTAGTGAAGGTAGAATGGTTACTAAAAACTATATGCTTGCTAGTGAAGCAGGACTTGGACATGGTGAAACACCGATATTTCCAATTTCAATATTTAAAGTAAAAGAAGGTGTTAACTATAATCCTGAAGACCCTAACTATGATTTATTTAAATTAAGTTTAAGAGTTTCTGCCAAGAGATTATTTCCAAATTGGTCTTTCTTAGACAGCTCATTTAATAAACCTTATTATAAAGAGGGAGATTATAGAACTGAAGTAGGTTATATGGGATGCCGTACAAGAGTTATAGGTAATGTGGTTGACCCTGATAAACAAATTACACCAGGTAGAGGAAATCTTTCATTTACATCAATTAATCTTCCAAGAATTGGTATTAAACATGGTGTTGTTGGTAAAGATGCTTTGGATAAAGCTGATATGGAAGGCTTTTATGAAGAACTTGATGAATTAATGGAACTTGTAAAAGATCAATTACTTGAAAGATATGAAATTCAATGTAATAAAAGAGTATATAATTTTCCATTTTTAATGGGTCAAGGAGTTTGGCTTGATAGTGATAAGTTAAAACCAAATGATAAATTAAAGAAAGTATTAAAGCATGGTACACTTTCAATTGGGTTTATTGGTCTTGCAGAATGTTTAAAGGCTTTAACATTAAAACATCATGGTGAATCTGAAGAATCACAAAAACTTGGAATAGAAATTATTGGTCATATGAGAGCAAAATGTGACGAATATAGTGAAAAGTATAATTTGAATTTTACGTTATTAGCAACACCAGCTGAAGGATTGTCTGGAAGATTTGTAAATATTGATAGAGATATTTATGGTAAAATTAAAGGAGTAACAGATAGAGCATATTATACAAATTCATTCCATGTTCCAGTTTATTACAATATATCAATTGCAGATAAACTAAGACTTGAAGGAGCATATCATAAGTTTACGAATGCTGGACATATTAGTTATATTGAACTTGATGGTGACCCATCAGATAACTTAGAAGCATTTGAAAGTGTAGTTAGAATAATGAAGGAAAGTGATATTGGATATGGTGCAATAAACCATCCGGTAGATAGAGATCCAGTTTGTGGATATGTTGGAATTATTAAAGATGTTTGTCCAAGATGCGGTAGAAAAACTGGTGAACCAGTTAGTGTTGATTTACTAAAAAGATTAGAAGGAAAGGAATAAGGAGAAGTAGTATGGAAAAAATTGAAGAAGAAGTAAAATCAAAAAAAGTAACAGGCGAAGGAGTAGAATTCGAAAGAATTAGAAGAATTACAGGATATTTAGTAGGTACAGTAGAACGTTTCAATAATGGTAAAAAAGCCGAAGAACATGATAGAGTAAAACATACTTTTAAAACTTGCTCTTGTAGTAAATAAAGTTAGCTAAAAAGCTAGCTTTTTTCATATAATCAAGGTATAATAGTTGTTTACAAGGGTGATTTAGTTGAAAATTATAAGAGATAATAAGGTATGTGTACAGAAAAGAGATTTAGGTTTAATATTTGGTAAACCATTTGATGTTAGTTATTATATAGATGTTACTTTAGGTATAGATTTTGTTGAAATAGAAGATGATGAAATTAAAAATAAAGTAAAAGAAGCTAGCTTTGTGTTAGATTATGATGAATTTATTAATAAATCATTTGAAGCAATATTAAAAAAACGAAATTTGATTAATTCAGAAATTATTAGTTTATCTTTAAAAAGTCAAAAAATAAATGATAAACATAGTTTAGAAGAAATAAATAATGAATGCAAAAAATTAATTAATTTATCCAATCAATTACTTTGTTTATTATTAATAAAAGAAGGAAAAATAATGCTTAAAATACCAAGTGAAATTGTTAGAAAAAGATAAGTGTGTTTAATCAATTTGCTCTTGATTATTTATTAAATTACCTTTATAATAGATTTATAGAGATTTAAAAATATATTCTATAGAAAAACGGAGGATTGAAATGGATAATTTATTATTCGCCATTTTATCCCTTATTGTTGGAATTCTTATTGGTTGTGGAGTACTTTATTTTATTCTTTCGAATAAAGCTTCAAGAACTATGAAAAATGCTAATAATATAATCGAAGGTGCTAAGAAAGAAGCAGAAAAAAACAAGAGAGATGCTTTACTTGAATTAAAGCAAGAATCATATCGTCTTAAACAAGAAACAGATGCAGAAATAAAACAAAGAAAAGCAGAAATTTTACAATCTGAAGACCGTCTTTTAACAAGAGAAAATAATCTTGATAAAAGAGAAGAAATGCTTCAAAACAGAGATAATTCTCTGCAAGAAAAAGAAAATGATTTATTAGCAAAACAAAAAAAATTACAAGAAAAAGAGGACAAAATGGATGCGCTAATGAAAGAAGAAATAGCGCAACTTGAAAAAATTGCTGGATATAGCAAAGAAAAAGCACGTAAAGTAATTATGGAACGTGTAGAAAATGATATGGAATTAGAAATTACTAATTATATCAAAGAAGAAGAAGCAAAAGCTAAGTTAGAAGCTCATGAAATTGCTAAACAATTAATTGTTAGTAGTATGGAAAGATATGCTGATGATGTTGTTGGTAATCAAACAGTAAGTACAATTGATTTGCCAAATGATGATATGAAGGGAAGATTAATTGGACGTGAAGGAAGAAATATTAGAACAATTGAATCTGTAACAGGTGTTGATTTAATAATTGATGATACGCCAGAAGCTATTAGTTTATCATCATTTGACCCACTTCGAAGAGAAATAGCTAGAATTACAATTGAAACTTTAATTAAGGATGGTAGAATACATCCAGGACGTATTGAAGAAGTATATGACAAAACAGTTAAAGATGTAAATGCTAGAATAATTCAAATTGGTAATCAAACAATTAATGATTTAGGAATTACAAAAATGGATCCTGAACTTGTTACATTAATAGGTAAATTAAATTTTAGAACAAGTTATGGGCAAAATGCTTTAAAACATTCAATTGAGGTTGCAAACCTTTGCGGACTTATGGCATCAGAACTTGGTGAGAATGTAACTCTTGCCAAAAGAGCAGGACTTTTACATGACATAGGTAAAGCTATTGACTTTGAAGTTGAAGGAAGCCATGTGGAAATTGGTCTTGAGTTTGCTAAAAGACATCATGAACCAGAAGTTGTACTAGACGCTATTGCTTCACATCATGGTGATACTGAAGCTAAATCAACAATTGCCGTTTTAGTGGCAATTGCAGATACACTATCAGCAGCAAGACCTGGTGCTAGAAATGATTCATTAGAAAATTACATTAAACGACTTGAACAACTTGAAGAAATTGGAAACTCTTATGAAGGTGTTGAAAAGACATTTGCAATGCAAGCTGGAAGAGAACTACGTGTTATTGTAAAACCTCAAGAAGTTGATGATGCTAAAAGTTATAAAATGGCAAGGGATATTAAAGAAAAAATTGAAAATGAAATGCAATATCCTGGTACAATAAAGATAACTGTTATTAGAGAAACAAGAGTACAAGAAGAGGCTAAATAAGTTTCTTCTTTTTCTATGCAAAAATGCTTTATTATTTAAGTGTTTTATGATATTATTAATACATAAGAAAATATTAAGGAGTAAGAAGTAAATTATGAAAAAAGCATTGAGTGTAACAGGTAAAATAGCAGCATTTTTGGGAGTAACGGTGGGTATGATTTTAGTAGCATTAATTTTAACAATAACTTTGATATGTCATGGCCCAAGTGAAAGTGCAAAAGAATTATTTGCCACAACAATTCTTGAAACTGGACAATTAAAATTCTTAGCTAATGTCTTTTTAAGCAAAGAAGAATTACAAGAAATCGTAGATAAAAATTCACTTCAAGATATGGATGCCGAAGTGGATACTGACTTAATTAATACTGAAGTTAACAAAGAAAAAGAATTAATAGAAATAAAAAAAGTTAGTGGTAATAACTTTGAAGGAACAATGATGATAGTTAATGACCCATCAAAAATTAGTTTAGCAACAACATATCCATGGAGCGAATATGGTAAAGAACTTGGAGTATTAGTTGATGATGCAGGTGCTATTGCTGGTGTAAATGGGGGTATTTACTATTCAAGTGGTAATAAAGGTGGAAGACCTTATGGTGTAACTGTTAGTAATGGTGAAGTTCAAGATATAAGTTTAGGACTTTCAGGTTTATACCTAATTGGTTTTGATGAAAATAATCTTCTTCGTATTATAAATTTGGAAGGTATGAATAAAGCAGCAGTTGAAAAAATGTTAAAAGAAGAAAAAATCAGAGATGCAATATCTTTCCAAGAAGAAGCATCAGATAAAAATAATCACTTTGTTAAGTTAATAATTAATGGTGAAAAAAGAGAATTAAATGGAATGGGTAGTGGTGCAAATCCCAGAACAGCGATAGGTCAAAGAAAAGATGGAAGTGTACTTATACTTGTAACAGATGGAAGGGGTAAAAATGGTCATCTAGGTGCAACAGCATCTGACTTAATTGAAATAATGGCGGAATATGGTGCTGTAAATGCAGCAAACTTAGATGGCGGAAGTTCATCATCAATGTATTATAATAAAGAATATTTAATGACTAGTGTAACATTCTACTATTCAAATTCATCATGGAGATTACCAACAGCATTCGTAGTAAAGGATAATTAATATGGCAAAATCAAGAAGAAAATCATTATTTAAAAAAAGTTTATTAATATATACAATTATTGCATCAATTTTATGTGTTGTCTTCGTAATTTATATATTTGTAACTTTAAAAACATATGAAAAAAATCAAACAACAACATTTATAAAATCTACCATAGCTAAGTTAGATGATGACACATTAAAAGGTTATTTAAAAGATAATAATCAAAATGAAAATCTTTTAGATGAATATAAAAAACAAATAAATGATAAAGATATCAAAGTTATCAAAAAAGATGAAAATAATTTTGAAGTAGAATTAAATGAAAGAGTTTTATTTGATGTTGAAACAAAATATTTAAAAACTGAAACAAAACTTGGAATGTTTAGTTATGAACTTAGAGATATAACTAATATAACACCACATTTAGAAAGAGGATTAATCTATTATGATATAACAGTGCCATCAACATATGAAGTTAGTATAGATGGAAAAAAGGCTGAAAATCCAGTTAAAAAGGAAGAATATAAAAATTTAGATTATATGTATCAAAATGACTCAATGCCTTATATAGTAACTTATGAAGTAAATAATTTAACAAAAGAAGTAGATGTAAAGGTAACAAATGAGTATGGAAAAGATGTAAGTTTAAAGAAAAATAAATTTGCATACAAAGCAGATAAAAATTATTTATCATTTGATACTTATGATGAAGCTAAAGAATATCTGAGTAGTGAAGTAGACATCTGGGATTTTGCTCACAAATGGAGTTTATTTTTAACAAATGATTTAAGTGGTTTATCTCATGGTTATAATACAATTAAAACATATTTTATAGATGGAACAGAAATGAATCGTAGAGCTTACAACTGGGCTCATAATATAGATATTATGTTTACAAGTAGACATACATTAAAAAATCCACCATTTACAAATGAAAAGTTAAGTAACTTTACTGTTTATAGTAAGAATGCCTTTTCTTGTGAAGTATATCTTGATAAACACATGGTAGTAAATGGAAAAGAGCAAATAGATACAATGCATGATTATATATATTTTATAAAAGATAATAATACGTGGAAAGTGGTAAATATAAAGGCAGGGGAATAATATGAATAAAGATATCGTGGTATTAATACCAGTATATGATCCGAATGAAGAGATAATGGATACATTTTTAGAAAAGTTAATTAAAAAGTTTGAAAATGTTGTATTCATAAATGATGGATGCAGTGAAAAACATGATAAATACATGAAGAAGTTAGCTAAGAAATATCCAGTAGTAAAACATAATGTTAACTTAGGTAAAGGAAGAGGTTTAAAAAATGGTATAAACTATATTTTAAATAATTATCCAGATGCCAAAGTTATAGTAACAGCAGATTGTGATGGCCAACATAGTGTTAAAGATATTAAAAAATGTGGTGATGTTGCTAAGAAAAATATGGATAGTTTAGTTCTTGGTGTCAGAGATTTCTCAGATAAAAATGTTCCAACACGTTCAAAATTTGGCAATGTTATAACTAGAAATGTTTTATATTCTTTCGTAGGTCAAAAGGTAAGTGATACGCAGACAGGACTTAGAGCAATGAGTTTGGATATTGCAAAAAAGTTAATTGCGGTATCCGGAGAAAGATATGAGTACGAAACAAATGTCTTAATAGAAACAAAACTAAAAAATATACCTATAAAAGAAGTAGTAATTGAAACAATTTATATTAATGATAATGAAACAAGTCATTTTAATCCTGTTAAAGATTCAATCAGAGTATATCGTTTATTTGCATCATATATACTATTTACATTACTTGCTTATATTATAGAAACAGTTATATTTGCTAAAGTTTATGATATAAATAGTGCATTTTATGTAATACCATTATTCTTATTATTATGTAAAATTGTATCATGTTTAATAAAAATGATATTTAATAATCATGTAAATTTAAAATATGTAATAATTAACTATGTAGTAAGTGCTATTATTTTATCTTTAGTTAAATCACATATAATACTAATCAAGGTAATAATAGATATCATAATGTTTATTCTAAGTTTATTTTTAATAAAATTTAGTACAAAAAAAGAAAATTAGATGAGCTAATTTTCTTTTTCTATGCTTGATTTACTTCCATAATAACGGGTAATATAATAGGTTTTCTACCAGTTAAATTATTAATAAATGGAAGTAATTCTAATATAATTTGATTTTTTAAATCTATATAACTATATGGAGCTTTGCTTAAAGCATTATTTGCTATTTCACTAATTTTTCTTTCTATTTTTTGCATTAATTCTTGATTTTCGTTAACAAGAACAAATCCACGAGCAGTTACATTAGGTTTAAGCAATAGTTTACGTTGTAATGTATTAATATTTAAAATAGTAATAAGTATTCCATCTTGACTCATAAGTTTACGATCTTTAATAACCACAGAACCAATATCTCCGACACGAGAACCATCAACATAAACATCTCCGGCTTGAACTGTTCCAGCTTTTTTTACTTCACCATTTAATATTTCTATAACATCACCATTAGTGCATATAAATGTGTTTTCTGGTTTTACTCCACACATTACACCAATTTCTGTATGTTTTTTTAGCATTCTATATTCTCCATGCATTGGCATAAAGTATTTAGGTTTAATAATTCTAAGCATCCATTTTAATTCTTCTTCTTTTGCATGCCCAGAAGTATGAACATCACTAAATTCTGAATTAGTAAATACACGAACACCTTTTAAGTATAGTTTGTTGATAATTTTATTAATGCTTTCAGCATTACCAGGTATTGGGCTAGATGAAAATATTACTAAATCATCATTAAGTAGTGATATTTGTTTATGTTGTCCATTTGCAATACGGGATAAGGCCGCAAGTGGTTCACCTTGAGAACCAGTACACAAAATACAAATTTCATTTCTCTTTAGACTTTTAGCTTCATTTGCATCAATAAACATTGATTTATCATTAATAAGTCCGTTGCTTAAAGCAAGTTCAATACTATTATCCATACTTCTACCAAAAACAATTATTTTTCTGCCATACTTTTTACAACTTTCAACAATATGTTTAATACGATAAATATTAGATGCAAATGTCGCAATAATAACTCTACCATGATGTTTACTAATCATATCATTAAGAGTTCCATCAACAGCACTTTCACTTTTGGAGTAACCACTTGTTAAAGCATTAGTTGAATCACTAAGTAGTAGAGTAACACCTTCAGAACCAAACTTAGCCATTTTATGAATATCGGCCATTGGTCCAACTGGAGTTAAATCAAATTTAAAGTCCCCAGTTTCAAAAATAGTACCATTTGGTGTCTTTATAACAATAGCAAAACTATCTGGTATAGAGTGGGTAGTATTAATAAATGAAATATCAAAATACTTAGTTTTAACATTAAAATCTGATGTGATTATTTGATAATTTTCATACTTTATATTACGTTCTACAAGTTTTTTTTCAATTAAATCTTTAGCAATTTTTGGTGTATAGATAACAGGTATGTTAATTGCTTGAAGTAAAAATGGAATACCTCCGATATGGTCTTCATGCCCATGAGTTATAAATAAACCTTTAATTTTATCAGCATTTTTCTTTAAATATGAAATATCTTGAATAACATAATCAACACCAAGTAAATTATCTTCTGGAAACATAACTCCAGCATCAATAATTAGTAGTTCATCATTATGTTCAACAACATACATATTTTTTCCAACTTCACCTAAGCCACCTAAAGCAATAACTTTCGTGGCAATATTATTTTTATTTTCCATTCAAAAAATTCCTTCTTTCTTAAAAATTAAATTAATTCATAAAGTTACTGAACTGGATTAATTATATCAAAAAAAACGGCATTTGTCTATAATTCTTTGTAAATTTTACATTTGGGGCTTAGTCTTATCACAAAATGTTTATAAAAAAGTGTTATAAAGCACTTGCATGTAAGCTTGTTTTTAGATATAATTAGTTATAAGGTAATAGGAGATGTTTGCATGCGAAAGATAATAGCTAGTTTAGATATCGGTAGTTACACTATTAAACTTGTAGTGGGCGAAATAATGCGTAATAAACTAAATATTTTAGCATGTGTAGACACACCATCTCGTGGCATAAAAAAAGGTTTTGTTGTAAACCCTGAAAGTGCTATTGAAGCCTTAAGCGATGTTTTTAAAAAAGGTGAAGAACAAATTGGTCTTAAGATAACCAAAGTAATTGTTAGTTGTCCAACAAATGATTTAGAATGTTTCTTAAGTGAAGGTTATGCTTCTATTACAAATGAAGAACATATAGTAACTGGTGCAGATATTATTAAGTCAATGCAAACTGCTGTATGTAATAAAGTTATGGATAATAGAGAAATAGTTGGACTTTTACCTACTAAGTTTTTAATAGATGATAGTAGTGTAACGAATAATCCACTTCATATGCATGCAGAAAAATTAAAAGTAAAAGTAGTTGTGGCAACAGTGCCAAAGAAAAATGTAAATTCTATAATTAAATGTTTGGAAAAAATAGGAGTTACAGTAGTTGATGTTACAGTTGGACCTATTGGTGACTATTATGAATTTAAAAATAGTAAAAATAGTGAAGAAGTAGGGGCTGTAATAAATATTGGTGCTTCTAAAACAACAGTTGCTATATTTAACAAAGGTATACTTACTGGTTCAGAAGCTATTGATATGGGGGGAGAGGCTATTGATTATGATTTAGGTTATGTATATAAAATAAGTAGGAATGATGCTCTTTACTTAAAAGAATCAATTGCTCTTGCTAATAAAACTAATGCTCAACCTAATGAATCAGTAATTTTAGAAAATAAAAATGGTGATAAAATTAAGATAAATCAGTATGATGCCAGTGAAATTGTCATGGGAAGATTAGAAGAATTGCTAAATTTAGCAAAAAAACAAATAAATCTCTTAACAAAAAAGGAAATTAGTTATATAATTGTTACAGGGGGAGTAACAGAAATGGCAGATTTTAAAAGTATAATGGATTATATTTTTAAAGATGCTACGTTAGGAGTTGTTACAGAAATTGGAGCTAGACATAATAAATATGCTACTGGAGTAGGGTTAATAAAGTATTATGATAGTAGGTTAAAATTAAGAAATAGGGATTTTTCAATATTTAATATTGATGAACAAGAAGAATTAAGTGGAATACATAAAAAGGTTAATATTTCAGATGATTCCTTATTAGGTAAATTATTTGGATACTTTTTTGATAACTAGATGGGAGAATGAATTATGAATGGA
>Ga0256404_1010693_pt1 | contig 12587 bp, 10 predicted proteins | sample RumenRJG_01DNA_FD_185990 | JGI IMG/M metagenome (GOLD analysis project Ga0256404, IMG submission 185990) | Bovine rumen microbial communities from Lethbridge, Alberta, Canada - RJG_01 | ecosystem: Host-associated > Mammals > Digestive system > Stomach > Rumen | place: Canada: Alberta | collected...
CATATAACAACGGCCGATTCGAAAACAATGATGTAAAAAGCTCTGAAATTCAAAAGAACGAAGAATGACATATACTTCGCATAATGTATGTTATGCGATTTCTATATGGGGTGAAGGTTAGAGAGAATTAAGATTATCAATCGTCGAGACTATCGCGAATATAGCGTATCTATCGCGAATATAACGAGATCTTTGCGTTCTTGTTATCTTCATTCAATCGCAAATATATCTAATAATTGCTCTTCAAAGCTGATCATTTAAGAGGGTCATTTGGGTCGCCACGGTCTTGTAGTACGAACTGAAGCATAGGGTTAGCTTCAACCTTTGCCGTTGTAGCCCCTTTCGGTCTGCCAACGCGCCTCTTGTCTGTATTCCCATTTAATAGCTTCTTTACAACCAATCCGGTCAATTCAGACGCATCATCAAGCTCCGGATGCTTTTTATGGATTGCTTCAACCGCTTCCCTGATATGTTGATCTGAGTAAGTGTCTGGAAACATCCCTTTTACGTTGGCCAGTACTTCTTCCTTCACCATTGCCTCCGGTGCCTGACTCATAGTCTTTGATGCAATGGCTTTCTTTTCTTCTTCGGATTGCTTATCCATAACGTTATGCGTATTATCCAAGGATTCCTTATATGCCTTGGCCAAATCAGCTTCATGTTTAAAGGTGTTCGAGCTGTTCTGACTAAGTGCTTTCTTCATCATCGAAAAGCGTCGATTTAGAACATCCCGAATGTAAGCCAAAGTAACTTCTGGCGGATTTGGCTTGCTTACATAATCAGCCGAAATGGTGATGTAAATGAGTATGATGTAGGCAATCACGCCATGGGAAGCCATATAAATCTCGTGCTTCATTTCCGAAGTAAAATCGATCCGCCTGTTAAACCACTGGTATTGAGCGATAACCTCGAACATCGTATTAAAGTATTCTTCATCGGCCTTATAACGATCAATCGGGATTTGAAGCCCTACCCGCCTGGCTATCTGCTCTACCCGAGTGATGCTGCTGATTGCCTCGGTGGTTCCGACCACCCCGATTGCAACTTGCGTCTGGTTTGCAAGAGACATCAAGGCGTTGAAACTATTCTCCGTTTTGGATTCGAAATTCATTTGCTGGACTTCATCGAACACGATCAAACCAATCGCATATTGCTGAATCGCAGATTCTACCCTTCTCAGCATATCGCCAAGCGTACTTCTGGAATTCCCGCGGATCATCATCTCACATTCGTTGTTTGGATTCCCAAGATACAAGTCAAGCTGTCTGCCAATATCTTGATAAAGAACACGGAAGTTTGAATTGGGCGGGCATGTCACAAGAATATAAGGGATCTGAATTGTCTTCGAGCCATCTTCATTCGTGTGCCGAATTACTCTCGGATAGTAGTCTAAGGCAATACGAAGCGCACTCGTCTTTCCGCTACCAGACTCTCCGATGATGTTAAAACCGATTACAGCTGCACCATAATCACCCACCAAGCTATTCTGCGCTTTGATCCGTTCTCCCTGCACAATGATTTCTGAACGTTTTAATGGATATGAAAGTTCTTGCCTATGGCTATAGGATGACACCATGCAGGAGTAAATAGTGTTCCAAATGTCCGGATCGGAAGGCAGCGGTACACGCAGTTCTTCCAGCTTGCGAATTTCAGATATCTTCTGAAGCGTGGATTTACCTTCGATTGACGGCTTATACCCCGGAATCATGTGAAGATTTCTGCTTGTAATGCTTTCAGGGCTGGGTGGCTGCGGCAGCGCCTCGATATATTTATTTCCAGCATCTTCGGGGTTCAACGCATGAACATAGCGGGCATCAGTCACTTGACCATAGCCAAAGGTCATTCCTTCATACTGCGAATGGTCAGATTCGAGTTCAACATATTCCATAGCTTACTTTCCCCGCATATTATTAAATTTCTTTAACACTTCGGCTTCATCAAACCTGCTTTGATCAGGCGCAGGCTCATTCACTTTGCTTTCAGTCACCATTGGCGTTGACTCTGTGGCATTTTTCTTGATTCCAAGTTTATCGGCAAGACTGTAATTTTCCTGAGCAACAGTAACCTTTTCTTCTTTTCGATTCTTTCGAAGATCTGTAGAAGAAGGCAAGAGATCGGTATGAGCGTCTGCAATGGCTGTCTTGGCATACAGTCGTGTATCAGCATCAACCTGATCGTTATGCAGCTTTGATTCCTGAACGATAGCACGGTGCATCTTATTAAGATCAACAATCCCTTGTTCAGATAAGCCGAAGAATCCTTTATTTTCGGGCTTATCCCTGCTCATGGCGAGAACAATCAATTTTCCATTCCGCACCAGATATATATCGTCCATCAATCTTGGATCGTATTTGATGTCAATAGAAGCCTTTCTGCCTTGCTGCTGATACATCTGATTTTCCAAAACGGCATCTGTCTCTACCGGAAAGTAAGTTCTTTGAAGAAAATGGACCCCCTTTCGATCTATTGTTGCTTTACCATCCTTCATTAGCTTCATCAGAAAATCGTTACGATTACGAATCGGCATCGGAGCTTGGACTTTACGGCAGTAGTAATCCCATAGCTTATTTGGAATAGGCTTGACGCCAGCTCTGATCATGTCAGCTGATAGAGAATAATTAACCATTGCACGCTGATTGTGCTTAATTATCAACAGCAGAAGCACTGTTGTGTATTGCTTGATATTCAGCATTGCCTGTCTATGGTGATTCGAATCATAATCCTTGGTGATTAAGCCATAGTTTTCAAACAATGAGCGTTCATCTGTCTGAATGTTCTTGAATGAGTTCTCGATTATACCTTTCATTGATCCAGTTGCAGGCGGTTCAAGATTTCGTTCCATTCCAACGCTAATACAAACCTTCTTGAAGTCTTCGCCCTTAAAATCCGCGCCTCGATCAGTACGAATTCGTTCAGGAATGATGCCTGACGGCCACGCATCCGGGGAAATGACTAACCCATATCGCGCACAGTATTCGACTTTATCTTCTGCCAGATTAATCATCATGTTACTTAAGCCGATATATGCATTTTGATTGAAGGCTACGCCAACAGCTAGAATGACCCTGCTTAATACATCGATCATCATATAGACGTTTGCACGGCCAACCGTAATCGACGGATCTGACTCAGAAACGAGAGACACCGAAGAATCGAACTCATCAACTTCAACAACTTGGCCAGCGTAAGCAACGCCTGTCATAGATGACGATTTCAATATGCGTTTGTTATTCCGAATTTCACGCTGCTTCATTGAAATCTGATCCTTTTGTTCGTCTGTTAACTGCGATTTACAGTATCGAATAAATTGTTGCTCACTAGGGCGCTTATCCAGAAGGCTATAAGTTGTGGTTTCACCGATAACTGTCCGCTGTCGATAGCACTCATTGACCATGTCATGATAGGCATCGCGATAAGAAACATAACGACTATTCTTATATTCATCGAAATATTTCTTCATGTTTGAGAGATCTTCTTCTGAAAGCCGTTGGCGATTTCCCGCATAGACCTTACGTACCTTACCGTTAATCGTCACGTAATTATCAACAGCATATCGGACAGCTCTTTTATCTAACAAGGAAGTATCATCAAAACCACTTTGAAGGTATCGGTTCACGAATTTCCAGAATACACTTGGCTTGTAGCCATTCTCCTCAATCAGCATGGCAGCATAATGGTTCTTTCTGTCATGCTTCAGATGATCATATAACGGGCCATAATACCGCTGTACGCTGTGCATTACTCTGCAGTTTCGCTCATAATTGGATCTGATTTCATCTGAGAGAGTGCTGAGATCCAGAGTATAACTGGATTCACATTCTGAAAGCTCCCATTTTCCCGAACTGACATTATTGAAAATTTCATCATCTTTGATCCACAACAGATGAAGTTTTGCGATGTCTAATTGACAAAGTGCGACAGTCCCCTCTTTGGCACCGAGAATACGATACCTGCCGGATTCGTTTTTAAGAACAAGCCCCGGCTTAATTATGACTGTTTCCTTCATATGTTATTCCCTCTTGCTCCGCTAACTGTTTCCAGTCAATGAGTTCGGATTTCATGTCAATAATCAACTCTTTGGTTGCAATTAGATGCTGAAGATAGGACTCTGAATCATGGACCTTCGAAAGATCGTAATACCGGACAGCCCTTCGAATGTTTTCGACATAAACAGAGTTAATATCCGACTTGAATATCAGCTTCCATGGCACATTCCGCGACTTCCAATATAAGTCTTCGATATACAAACGGCGTGATTCACGCAGAGATTCAATATCTTTTGGCGATGCTTTGACCTGAAAAGCTTGCATCTCTCCATTTATCAGATGTGCTACCAAATCGGTACTTAAAGGCTCCCGTCTATCTTCAATGACAAGATCTGGAATATAGGAACGTGATCCGGTCATTTCGGCAACGATCTCATCTACGCCAGCATTATCCAGCGGAACCTGGGTATCAATATAATCAACGTCATCATCCCAGCGAAGAATAAACCAGAGCATCATTTCGCCTTGTGAAAGGCACGTGACAGGTGCTCCGGTTTTATAATCTGCGAATTCCGATGTGGTGCTGATAAGTCCTTTCTTTGTAGCTTTTACAGCGGGTTCGCCCATATCAATCTCCCAAAATGTGAGAACAGAAAAGCAAGCGACGACTAATCAGTCATTGCTTTTCTTTTGATCATATTCATCGAAATACTTCGTCAATATCATTTCAACAGCCGCCGTTTTGTTCCGAGCCGTGCTTGTGCAGAACTCATTAAGACGATCAGCAACCCGTTTATCGAGCTTTATGCTCAGATATTCGAAGTCTTTTGGTTTCCTTGGCATATGTTTTATCTCCTAGCTTTGTGAAGAATGATTCATCCATCACTTCTTGGCGGTTAAAAAGCCATTTTTGAATGCATCAGGGTACTGGAACATCTTTTCACCCAATGAAATGAACTTAACACTTACATACTTATTATTTACCTTGGTGACTTTGCCAGTTCCAAATCGTCTATGCTCAACAAGATCGCCTACCTCAATGTGCCATTTCTCCTTGCCAGACAAAATAGATTTTGCAGGCTTTTCGGATGGTACTGCTGCGTGTGCATTTTCCTTCTGCGTCACGCTAGGCTCATCATGCGAAGGTCTTAATTCATCAGCGAGTTCTGGCGTTTTATTCGTAATGTGTTCCACTGAGAAATCGGGCTTTTCGATGCTCATTCCCTGCTCTTTCGCCATGCGATCGTATTCAGCACGAGAGATCACCGTTGTGAACAGCCCAACGTTCTCGTCTGCGGAATGCTTATTCACCCCGGTATAGGTCAGCGAGTTATCTTCATACCGCTTGAACTTATAAATACTGTCATTCATGACTGAATCATTGAATACGCCAAGGCTAACCAACAATTCAAAGTCGTCCAGACTAAGTCCAGTGACCTTTGTGAACAGCGCAGGCTCAATTTTCGTGATGACATCCTTCAGCGACATCTCACGATAATCTGTAAGATACATAAAAATCGGAATCCGAGTCGCCAACTTGATGAGTTTCTTCTGAAGAACCTTACGGGCACTCTTGCTTTCTTTTTCTTCATCAGAAAGTTGCTTTTCCTGCTTCGGAGTCAAATGGTCATGCTCGCGTTTAACATCTTTAACATGCTCAGATTTGTTGATGATGGTAGCGATATCTGAATTTAAGGAACGGAAGTCTTCGATGCCCATGAGAGCATTAAGTGCTTTTTCATTGTGCAGGAGCTTATCAAGTGTGGCGTTATCAACATTTACCAGAAGTGCAGACTGCCAGCGACGCGCAAGAAGCGATGCCGATGTTCCCGCTGTCACAATGTCAAGGATGGAAGCAGCATTGATCGGAACCATTGCCGACCCGTCAAAGGCAAGCACAGGAAGAAACTGAATAAAGTCCCCCACCTTCTTCTCCGGATTTGATTCATGCACATTCAACTGCATGGAATAGTCAGCAATTTCCCGCAAAGCACGGTTGACTGCGAAATCGAAGACATAACAATCTTTCTTGATGATTTCTTCGCGATTGTTATCGTCCTTGATGGTCCAAGGGGACTGCACACGGAAAGCTGCCTGAAAATAGGTTTCCGGCGAAGAAAGATTCCGAAGCATCAGAATGCCTGTCCACGGCTTGATCGTGACACCAGTCGTCAGTTTGCCGCATGACAGTGTAATAGTTTTTGTTTCCAGCGGAGGATCCATGGAATCGCGAACTGGTTTTACTGCTGCCAACCCGATCCCCGCGGATGATCCAGCACAAAGATTGATCTTGTAGTCGTGATAGAACGCATTCTGTTTTTGCATCAAAAGATTCCGCATCGCATAGCAGGAATCCACATTTGGCAAGAACCAAAGCGTATGTGAAAGCACATTGAGCATACGTGTATCGCTGAAAGGCATGACTGGTTTTCCCGAACCGCGCTTCAAATCATCGATGGACATAGGCATATAAGCACCACGGATCATATCCAGCCACTTCTGAACCTCATTTTCATAAACAAATTTGGCTGAGTTCGGATCGCCATCTGTTTCTTCCTTTGCGTGAAAAAAGACATTCAGATCGAATTCATCAAATTCTCCGCCCTTGGCTACCCGTTCCAGTTCGTCAGGGAGCTTATAGGTCATCATGATCATGCGAGGTAATGCGGCATACGGATTAGGCTGACCGGGATGCAATTCAGGCCATTTTGCCTTAGCATTCTGTTCATCCGTATACGTCCATGAATAGATCTGGTCTTCAACGAATTCACCGGTATTTAACGCACGGAAAGGTGTCCCCGAAAGGAAAAGATAATAGTCTGTGGTAATCGGCAGGAATGTTTCGTTGTAGGCGTTATCTGCCTCTTCGGTCTTATACTTTTCAAGGTCGAAGCTGTCATAATTGTCTTCATCTTCCTGATAGAACAGCTTCTTTGCATTTTCACGCCACGCGCCAAAGTGATATTCATCAAAGATGACAAGATCCCAGTTAGTAGTATGAACCCATTCGTTCTTAGCCTTAATGCCGCCGTTTTCATCGGTGCCAAGGAAATCCTGAAAGGAGCCAAAGCACACAATCGGACGATTCTGATCCAGCTTTTCTGGCTTGATATTATGCCCCTTGCCGTATTTGGAGGAATAGAACTGCCACCCTTCAAAGTCAACATGAGTAAGTAAGTCAGATTCCCATGAATCCTCAACTGCAGGCTTAAAAGTCAGAATCAGTACCCGCTTCATGTTCATCTTCTTAGCAAGTTCATATGCGGCGAAAGTCTTTCCGAACCGCATCTTGCAATTCCAAAGAAACTTGACTGAATGAGCGGGATTTGCGGCCTTCTCTGACTCATAGTAAGCCATAGTCTTATCTACTGCAGCAACCTGCTCAGGGCGCATCTTAAACGTCTGAGTGCGATCTTCTTCATTCAATGAATGTGTCTTTACCGCCACAATTGCGGCCTGAACATCCGCAAGAGAACATTTGAAGAACTCCGTGTTACGGTTGCGATCATCTTTCATTCGGCGGAACCCGCGACGAATAAGTTCCTTATGAACATCATGGTCCATGAAAGTTGTTCCATCCGCATAAAGTGCAGGCGTTGTAAATAACACCTTCCATGTCTTAACAGGCGTGTTCAAAGGATGAATCTCGTCCATCCGCAGGTTTACATCCTTGGTGGTATAACCGACCTTTAAATATCCGGGAAGATACGATTCTGAATAAACATAGATCGTAGGATTAGCCGAAGGCTTCTGCTGCACATATTGATCAAAAACATCAGGCATTTTCGATCTCCCCTAAATCCATCGGCTTGATCATGGAATTGATAAATTCCTGCTCTTTTTCTGTGATGTTGTATTTTGAATACAACTCCTCATCGGTCCAAATATGATCCCATTTCTGTACCGGGGTGAATCCAAAGACACCCTTAGAAATATTTTGTGTGTTTTTTATTAACGACATCATAAAACGGAAGAATTTTGTTGACATATATGAAACCAAACTGTTAGCTGCCACCTCATCTTCCACAAAATCAACAATCAGATATGTTTCCGTACATGCTGAGCCAGATTCACTAATAATCGGTTTTGAAATAATCGCATGAGGATACTCATCTCCTCCGGGGCTTGCTTTTGATACAATGACTTTCATTTTATAAATATCTTCAAAGTTTCTCATTACATCTTTTTTGTTGATGTATACATATTTTGGAGATGACGGATTCCTATCACTTCTATAGAGAGGAATGGTTCTGCTCGCTGTTGGAGATGTCGAATACTGCGAAAAATTGGAAGGGATTCCGTAATAATTTCTCGACTGAACACGGCTGTCCATCGTTTCTTCCCCGAAGCTCTGTACCTTATGCAAAATCTCAATGGCTTTGTTATAGCGAATAAAGGTGGCAGCTTTATTTTCAAGCAACGGCCGGCAGGCAATATCTACTGAATTATTCTTATGATCATATACAGTCGCATTTCCGGAATGATTACTATCCCATAAAAAATAGCAAACTCCGCCACGAATATTCAGTCCTGGGAAACAATCAGCAGTCTCAGGGAAATCATGAATGATCGAAAGTCTTTTGTCATGAAGCATCATGTCTCTGAATGCATCAAGTCCCTTCCCTCCGGAATACCATCTGGCTGGGACAATCATCGAAATATACTTAGGATTTAATTTGATCGCCTGTTCGATAAATTTGTTATAAATAGGTGTTGCACTACTCCCTTCTCCTCCACCGTCACTCAGCTGATATGGCGGATTTCCGATAATCACATCAAATTTCATATTCCAAATCTCCTCTGGATGATCAGTATGGATAAATTCATAGGCATAAGATTCTTTACCATCATTACGCTTATATTGGCTTTCCGCCGCACCACAGAAAATACAAGTCCCGTTCTTCCAGGTGTGCTGGATATTGTGATACAGAATATTTCCAACGGGAGTATCAAAATAAGTCACTGAAAATAAGCTGTTGGGATACTTAGAACAATAAACTGAACGTCGACTAATCAAAGATGTGATCTCAGTGATACCAATACCGAATAGCTGCTCATGAAAAATATGATTAATTCTTTCTTGCAGATCGGGAAATATGTCCTTTTCTCCTTCGATGAACCGTTTTGCAGCTTCACGAAGGAACACACCCGTTTTGCAGGCAGGATCAAGGATTTTTACACTCGGATCATGCCAGATTTCCTTTGGCAGTAAATCCAGCATCGCATTTGCAACAGTGGGTGGGGTAAACACCTCATCATTCGAAAGATCAGCAAGGCAGGTTAACACATCAGGCTGATACATTTGATTAAACAGACTGCTTTCATTCATTATCCTGTACCTCCCAGTAGTCAACAGGCGGATATTCCTTCAAAGGCTTTGGAACTATTTCGTGTGTGGACGGATCAATATCGTAATAATCGAAGCTGTTGACTGCATCAGTTCCATCATCAAATAAAGAGTAAGAAATTGCTTCCTTCTTACGCGTTTTCAACTGTTCGAAGTCTTCTTCAGCTTTAAGAATGACATCCAGGCGGAAATCCCGCCGCTTCATCTTCGTTCCTGTCACCAAGCTCCATTCAGCAAAGATAATCGGTTTATCAGTGTCCTTTTGATTGCGGTCCACCAGCCTTAATGTCAATGCATTACCGACAAGAATGTTCTTCTTCAATATGTACTTTGCCGCTTCCCTGACTTCATCACGGGCACTGCTCTTGCAGACTGATGTATACAAGTCATTCCAGAAGGCATATAACCGATTCCTACATTTCTGAGCATTATCATCCATAATGTCGATGCCATACAAACTAGAGAGAGCAACAATTGCATACTTCTCATAGTCTGCCTCGTTTTTACCATACTTGGTTTTGACAGCAGAAAGCTTCCGGTCCAAGATCTTGATTAAAAACGCCCCTTCGCCACAAGCTGGTTCCAGAAATGTTGAGTCAATTCGCTCTGTTTCATCTTTGACGAGATCCAGCATGGCATTGACTTCACGATCAGCAGTGAATACTTCACCGTGTTCTGATACTCGCTGCTTGGATTTGATTTGCTTTTCTTCCATTACTTACCTCTCAATCAGAGCGATTTCTGCATCGGGGTTCGGTGTTTCAACAAACTCCATCCAATGATATGAATACTTCCTGTGCTTTCTTGTCGATTCGCCACCGTTTGCAAGAAGTTCTTCATATGGGTATTCCATTCGGGAGATCATCCCATTCTTCTCGAACGACCACTCTGAGAATGCCAGCTGTCGCCCACCTATCATTTTCGCTGCGAGTGTATCCCCCGCAACGATGTTCAGCTTCACAATCTCGCTCAATCCTCTGGAAAACCCAGGGGTAATGCTTTCGCCGTTTGTCATCATCCACGTTCTACATGTGTTGATCAGGTTCTGGCGCGTGGTCACAACGTTATCCGCTTGAATATCTACGCCATAAAGCGAAGAAACCGCCCGTAATATCTGCCATTTCAGCCAGTACCCGGAAAATTCAAAAGCTTTAAGCGTTTCCAGCCGTCTATTTAGCAATTCAACGAGGAATACGCCGTCTCCACAAGCAGGTTCCAAAACTGTTGTGGTAATAGAACTTGCCAGTGGTTCAACGAGATCGATCATGGCATTAACTTCACACTTGGCGGTAAAAACCTCACCATGATCTGCTACACGCTGCTTGGATTTAATCTGTGAAGGCACCTTAGCTGTTTTCATAATACTCCTTTTCGACGTGATTAGTAAATACGATATCGACACTCAACAATTCGGATACTGCATTTAGGCCATTTCAGGCTGATGACTTGTTGGACGGAAGATGCTGATAGCGTTCTTCCATGAAACGAAGCACATCTTCCATCTCCTGAATATCCTGCTTTGCATCAGCTATACGCGCGCGGTAAATGATCTGATCCTCTTCCCTATCACTTTGCTCGGCCAATTTCTCATATCGAGAGAGATTTGACGTAAACCGCAAGTAATAATCGTAGATGAGATCATATAGCCAACTATGTTTTCCTAGCCATCGCTTATCGTCACGTTTCATCACTACGTTTAGTATATTTATTGCGTAGTGTTTCGTCAATACGATACAAATGGAAGAGAAACAATCATTAGTTCACTTTGGAAGTTTCCAAGAATGAAGTATTCTAAACGTATGCAGATCATTCCTGTCTTACTTCCTTTGATGGATGATGAAACACTCGCATCATACTTTTGCCGTCTGGCCCGAGCTAATAACATACCGTTCGATCAAATGCGATCCACGGAGAACACTTCAGCGGCTGTCTTCATTCCCGGCTCATTTAACGGCATATGGCCTTACTTAGTTAATCTTGGTGAGCAGTTGGATATTGATCCCATTGATTTATTCCTTGACCATACAACGTTTGGACAGTATCAGATGTTGCTCACACGGGAGGAACATAAAGCTTTTGTTCGCAGATTATCCGACCCAAAGTCAGATCAATCAGCAAACCGTCTAAACGAAGAAGAATGGATTTGCGGGAAATGTGCACATGAGGATGATCAGCGCTATGGCTTTCATTATGTTCATCTTGACCATCAGTTGTATCCGAGATTTTGTGATAAGCATTTATGCCATACCTTCTGCACAACAGTAGAAAACTTCATTGATGCAGACGCTGAAGTGATTCCAGCGGAACGCATAATCCCGTTCCGCAAATTGCCTTCATCACTTGAAGTCGATACCAAAGCATTAGACTTTCATATTATTCGTGACAGGATAGTGCTCTGCTATGATGACATTTCAATGATTATCCAAGCCAATTTTGCGCCATCCGAGTTTTTCGTGACTCATACAGCATTGAATCTGGAAGATTATGAGAAGGTTTTCAGCGGAAAAGATTATGCCACACAATTGGATATTCTGTCCGACGCATATTTTTACCTCAAAGCTGGAGAGCGGCACGGCTACTCTCTAGCGAATAGCCCGAATATTCTATTGGCACTTTTTGAAAGCAGCGTTGAAGAAATTGGCTTTGAAAATGCCTTGTTCCCGGCAGATGAACTATATCGATACTGCGTTCTCAGAGCGGCAAAAGCAGGATATCGGGTGGAGACTACACTGCAGCCAATCATGCGTATTCGCAATGTGAAAACAAAGCAAGAGAAGATTGTTTCGCCCTTCACCATTCTTGATGAAGAAATAGATTCGTAGGTATATTCGCGATTGAATAATTATATTTGTCGGATTGGCGTAAAAACAATCAATTTTATATTCGCGATTGAACAAAAAAACCAGCCAGAAGAGGGGCTGGTTACATAAGAATTTGAATTGAAGCTCAACAAAGATTAGAAATTATTGAACCCAACTGAAATATAACGTTTCAATCTCGAATATAACTCAATTTTTATCATTTTCATTCAATCTCGAATATAACTATTATTTAGCGCCTGGCTTATGTCTCTTCTGAACTGCACTTACTTAAGAGGGTCATATTTGGATCATCACGGTCTTACAGCTGCCCTCGTTGCAACCCCCTTTTTGGCTTGCCAATGCGCCTTTATCTGTATTCCCTTCAATAGACCGCAAGGTATTTTCTATCGGAGCTTGAACTGGCGGTTCCTTAAGATAAAACGCTCCTAGTCA
>Ga0256404_1010694_pt1 | contig 12587 bp, 6 predicted proteins | sample RumenRJG_01DNA_FD_185990 | JGI IMG/M metagenome (GOLD analysis project Ga0256404, IMG submission 185990) | Bovine rumen microbial communities from Lethbridge, Alberta, Canada - RJG_01 | ecosystem: Host-associated > Mammals > Digestive system > Stomach > Rumen | place: Canada: Alberta | collected...
GTCGACGTCTCCGCCGATGAACTCTCCTCCGGTGACGCGAACACCCTGATCTCCTCTGCGATCGCCGGCCTCAACTCCGACGATATCGAGTCCTTCGACATCCTGAAGGACGGTTCCGCGACCTCTATTTATGGTGCGCGCGCCATGGCGGGCGTCATCGTCATCACGACCAAGAAGGGCCGTGCGGGCCAGAGTCATATTTCCTATACGGGTGAGTATACCACCCGTCTGAAGCCGATGTATTCGACTTTCAACATCATGAACTCCCAGGACCAGATGTCCATCTACCAGGAACTCGCCCAGAAGGGCTGGCTGAACTACGCCGAGACAGCGAACTCCTCCGCGAGCGGTATCTACGGCAAGATGTACCAGCTCATGAGCCAGTACGACGAGAAGACCGGCCAGTTCGCCCTGCCGAACACGGAGGCCGCCCGCGCCGCTTATCTGCGCGCTGCCGAGTACCGCAACACCAACTGGTTCAACCGCCTGTTCTCCACGGCGATCCAGCACAACCATTCCGTGTCGATTTCCGGCGGCACCGAGAAGAGCAACTACTACGCCTCCCTCTCCGTCATGGACGATCCGGGTTGGACGCTCCAGAGCAAGGTCCAGCGTTACACCGCCAACCTCAACGTGACGCACAAGATCTTCGACAACCTGTCGCTCAACATGATCAGCAACGCTTCCTACCGCAAGCAGCGCGCGCCGGGAACCCTGGGTTCCTCCGTCGATGTCGTTTTCGGCGAGGTCAAGCGTGACTTCGACATCAACCCGTATTCCTACGCGCTCAACACTTCCCGCGCCCTGGATCCGGACGAGTTCTACACCCGCAACTACGCCCCGTTCAATATTCTCCACGAACTGGAGAACAACTACCTCGACCTGAACATCGCGGACTTCCGCGTACAGGGCGAACTCTCCTGGAAGCCGTTCAAGCAGCTCGAGCTCAGCGCCCTCGGCGCCTACAAGCGCACGGCCACGACCAACGAGCACTACATCCTCGACGACTCCAACCAGGCCATGGCATATCGTGCGATGCAGACTTCCACGATCCGCGACCGCAACTCCTTCCTCTATAACGATCCGGACAAGCCGTATGAGTTCCCGATCTCCGTCATGGAGACCGGCGGTATCTTCCAGCGTACGGACAACGCCATGAACGGCTGGGACTTCCGTGCGACGGCCAACTTCAACAACACCTTCGCCGGCAACCACATCGTCAACCTCTACGGCGGTATGGAAGTCAATGCCATCGACCGCCACAACACCTGGTTCCGCGGCTGGGGTATGCAGTACAGCATGGGTGAGATTGCCAACTACAACTATAAGATGTTCAAGAAGGGCAATGAAGACAACACCCAGTACTACACCTTGGGCAACACCCGCGAGCGCAGCGCCGCGTTCTTCGCCAACGGCACCTACTCCTACAAGGGCCGCTACATCCTCAACGGCACCGTCCGCTACGAGGGTACCAACAAGCTCGGCAAGAGCCGCACGGCCCGCTGGCTTCCGACCTGGAACGTCTCCGGTGCGTGGAACGCCCACGAGGAGAGCTTCATGAAGGACCTCTACCCGACGCTCTCCCACCTCTCCCTCAAGGCCTCCTACTCCCTGACCGCAGACCGCGGCCCGGCGTGGGTCGACAACTCTCTGGTCAAGATCTCCTCCGAGACCCCGTGGCGTCCGGATACCGGCACCCGCGAGTCCGCCCTCTATATTTCCAGTTTGGCCAACGAGGAGCTGACCTATGAGAAGAAGAAGGAACTCAACCTCGGCTTCGAGGCCGGTCTGTTCGACAACCGCGTCAACCTGACCTTCGACTGGTACACCCGCGACAACTACGACCTGATCGGTATCATCAACACCCAGGGCCTGGGCGGCGAGGTCCAGAAGTACGGTAACGTCGCAGCCATGGACTCCGACGGTTTCGAGGTCTCCCTCACCACGACCAACGTCAAGACCCGGAACTTCTCCTGGACGACCAACTTCATCTATTCCCACTCCCACAATGAGGTGACCCTCCTGAAGAACCGCACCCGCATGATCGACCTCATCTCCGGCACCGGCTTCACGATGGAAGGCTATCCGGTCCGCTCCCTGTTCTCCGTCCAGTTCATGGGCCTCAACGAAGAGGGTCTCCCGACCTTCCTCAACCAGGACAATGAAATCACCGTCGACGACATCTATTTCCAGACCCGAATGGATACCAAGGAAGACTTCCTGGAGTACTCCGGCAGCGTCGATCCGACCGACGTCGGCTCCCTGGGCAATACCTTCCAGTGGAAGAACTTCCGCCTCAACGTCTTCCTGACCTACAGCTTCGGCAACGTGATCCGTCTGGACCCTGTCTTCCATGACGAGTACAACGACCTCGACTCCATGCCGAAGGAGTTCAAGAACCGCTGGGTCGTTCCGGGCGACGAGGAGTTCACTACCGTTCCGGTGATCGCCAGCTACATGCAGAACCGCTGGTACCGCTCCAACAGCGAAGGCCTGTCCTACGCCTACAACGCCTACAACTACTCGACCGAGCGCATCGCGAAGGGTGACTTCATCCGCATGAAGGAGATCTCCCTGAGCTATGACTTCCCGAAGAAGTGGCTCGATCCGATCAAGCTCAATTCCCTCTCCCTCAAGCTCCAGGGCACCAACCTCTTCCTGCTCTATGCGGACAAGAAGCTCAACGGCCAGGATCCTGAGTTCTTCAACACCGGCGGTGTCGCCGTCCCGGTTCCGAAACAGTTCACCCTCACCCTCAGGGTCGGTTTCTAATCAATGGAGGAAATGAATATGAAAACAAACAAGATACTCCTTGCCCTCTGCGCAGGCGCGCTGACCTTCGCCTCCTGCGACAAGTTCCTGGATGAGAATCCGGATAACCGTGCGACGGTCGATTCCGAGGAGAAGATTGTCCGCCTGCTGACCGCCGCCTATCCGCAATCGAACTACATCTTCGTGACTGAATTCATGTCCGACAACGTGGATGATTTCGGCAGCAGCAACCCGTATACTTCCCGTATTCTCGAACAGGTCTTCTATTGGGAAGACGTGACCGAGGAATATGACGAATCGCCGGAAAACATCTGGAGCGGTTGCTACAATGCCATCGCCAATGCCAACGAGGCCCTCAATGCCATCGAGGAGATGGGTGGCCCGACGACGGAAGTCCTGAAACAGGCCAAGGCCGAGGCCCTTCTCTGCCGCGCCTACAACCACTTCATCCTCGTCAACATCTTCGCGAAGAACTACAACAGCAAGACCAGCGCCTCCGACCTGGGCATCACCTACATGACCAAGTCTGAGACGACCCTTGATCCGAAGTATGAACGCAACAGTGTGGCAGAGTGCTACGAACTGATCGAGAAGGACCTGCTCGAGGCCCTGCCGGACGTCGGCGACCTCAATTACACCGTCCCGAAGTACCATTTCAACCAGAAGGCCGCCTATGCGTTCGCCGCGAAGTTCTTCCTCTTCTACGAGAAGTGGGACGAGGCGATCAAGTATGCCGACATGTGCCTCGGTTCTTCCCCGAAGGCCATGCTCCGCGACTGGCAGGCTTACAACGCGCTCTCTACCGATTATTCGGTCCTGACGAGAAACTACATCGACGCTTCGCACAAGTGCAACCTCCTTCTGACGACTTCCTGGTCCAATCTCGGTGCTATTTTCGGACCGTATGTCTACCTGAAACGCTTCATGCACGGCCGCTACCTGGCCAACAACGAAGACGGCAATGTGAACCAGGTCTGGGGCGCTCCGAACTGGTATTCCCGCATGCGTGCCTATCAGGGCTCCAACTATGATTTTTCCGTTTTCTACAAGCTTCCGTACATCTTCGAGTACACCGACCCGGTCGCCGGTATCGGTTATCCGCACACGGTCAGCCCGGCCCTTACCGCCGACGAGACCCTGCTGATCCGCGCCGAGGCGAAGGCCATCAAGGGTGATTCCCAGGGCGCCATCGACGACATGAACATCTGGGTCCACAACATCAGCTCCACCAAGGTGGAGATCACCCAGGCGCTCATCAACAACTATTACGGAAAGATGGCGTATGCGACGTGGGACGCTTCCACGCCGAAGAAGCAGCTGCATCCGGCCTTCACGATCGGTGCCGCCGGTTCCGACCAGGAGAACCTCCTGCAGTTCATCCTTCACATGAAGCGCATCGAAGGCCTTCAGGTCGGCCAGCGCTGGTTCGACGTCAAGCGTTACGGCATCGAGATCTGGCGCCGCGTCATGAACGCCTCCGGTAATCCGCAGACCCTCGTGGACGTCCTGAAGGTCGACGATGAACGCCGTGCCGTCCAGATCCCGCAGAAGGTTGTCGACGCGGATTATACCCCGAACCCGAGGACCTCTACCAAGGCCGCTCCCATTGTCGTAACCGATTAATTGCAAGCAACATGAAAAAGTATATCATTTACCTTTCGGCCGCTTTTGCAGCCCTGATGCTCGCCAGCTCCTGCCAGCAGGACAATCCGGATACGAGTTACAGCGTCATCCAGGAAAGCATCCAGCAGCAGAACGATTTCGACAAGTGGCTGGAAGCCAACTATGTCAACCCGTACAACATCGACTTCAAGTACCGCTTCGAGATGAAGGAGTCCGATGTCAACTATTTCACGGTCCCGGCCGACATGAACAATTCGATCATCATGGCCCACCTGGTGAAGTACCTCTGCATCGACACCTATGACGAGGTTGCAGGCATCGCCTTCACCCGCAAGTACTTCCCGAAGATGTTCTTCCTCATCGGCGTCTGGGAGTACCGCAACAACGGTACGTACATCCTGGGTACCGCCGAGGGCGGCAAGAAGATCCTCCTCGCCGGCATCAACTTCCTCGGGCAGTACATGAACTCCGCTGCTAACCTGAACTACTACTACATCAAGACGATCCACCACGAGTTCACCCACATCCTGAACCAGACCCGGGCCTACTCCGCCGACTTCAAGGAAATCAGCGGCGCCGAGTACATCGCCGACGAGTGGAGCGAAACGGGCGGCTGGTTGCAGCGGGGCTTCATCACCCAGTACTCCCAGCACTCCGACACCGAGGACTTCGCCGAGATGCTCTCCACCTATATTACCAATTCGAAGGAGCAGTGGGACGACTGGATGACCCAGGCCGGCAGCGGTGCGGAAAAGATCCAGGCCAAACTGGACATTGTCCGCAGCTACATGATGGACAGTTTCAACATCGACATCGATGTGCTCCGCAACACCATTCTCCGCCGCCAGGACGAAGTCATGGCCGGCCGAGTCGACCTTACTTCCGTCGCTGTTCAGTAACTTAAAATGGAAAAACGTATGAAAAGAAGAAACATCATAGCATTGCTGGCCGCGGCTGCCGCCTTCCTCCCGCTGCAGTCCTGCCTCAAGGAACAGGCCGATGTCTTCGAAAAATCCGCCTCCGAGCGCATGCAGGAACGGATGGTTGCGGCCTCGGATATCCTGAAGTCCGCATCGAACGGCTGGGTCATGCTGATCTTCCCGGTCTCTCCGACGTCCTATTCCGCATCGGAACCGGCCTCCTCGACCATGAACGGCGGCTATGCCTATACCGTCAAGTTCGGCGAGAACATGGTCACGGCCATGAGTGAATGCAACTATACGACGCAGGATACGACGTTGACCGTCGCCGAATCTTCTTATAAGATCACCAACGACGAGGGTCCGGTCCTTTCCTTCGATACTTACAACGAGGTGCTCCATTACTGGTCGACCCCGAGCGGTTCCTCTTCCTACTACCAGGGCCGCGGCGGCGACTTCGAGTTCGTCATCGACGAAGCGACCACCGACCATATCCGCATGACCGGCAAGCGCTGGAAGACCAAGGTCGACATGTATCCGCTCCCGACGGATGCCGAATCCTACATCATGTCCATCCTGCGTCAGAAGAAGGCGTTGTCCAACATCCCTTACGGCGTCACGGTCGGCGGCGTGAAGATGGACGGATTCCTGTATGAGACGAACGGAACCAAGGGCTCCAGCCGTTACATCAGGGTGACGCCCGATGAGGAAAGCGATCCCATCAAGATGGCGTTCGCGATCCTCCCGGACCGCTGCCACTTCTATGAGCCGATGGTGATCGGGGATTATTCTTTCCAAGACTTCACCCTGGACCCGGAAACGCGGGAACTCAAGCCGATTGACGCTCCTGAAATCGTCTTCAGCCACCCGTTCTACTATGTGGCAAAGGACAAGTTCGTCGGCGACTACACCCTGACATACAACAAGTCCGATGATTATCCGGAACTGCAGGCTAAGACCATGGATGTTTCCATTGCACTCGATGACAACGGAGGCCTCCTCCTCAAAGGGCTGAGCGATCTTTATGACATTCCCATGGACTATGATGAGTGGAAAGGCGTCGCCCAGATTGCCGGTGCCAAGAACCTCGGCCAAGTCACGACCAACAACAACGGTTTCGCCCGCTTCTGCTTCGCCGACAGCGCTTTCATGCTGGAAGACGAAACCTTCTCTACCATCAACCATTTCTACTACAGGACTTCCAAGAGTGTCATGCTGGAAATCACGTGGGACCAGGCAGATGCGAACAAACCGTTCTTCCGCATTGAAAGCCACAATGGATGGGCCATCCTCAGCGGTGCTATGGAACTGCACCTCCCGGACGGTTTCTACCTGCATTGCTGGAAGACGGCGACCGGAACCGCGTCATCCGCTAACTACGGTGCGCTCGACCTCGCCTCCGGCTACGGATTCAAAACCGGCGCCAAGGATGCGGACGGCAATGTCGTCGGCTCCCGCGCTCTCCCGTTTGTCTACAGTCTTACCCGTAAATAGCACTGCCTTATGAAGAAGATATTCTATATTCTTGCAACCGCCCTGGGCCTCGCCGCATTTGCCGCGTGCGAGGACGGGGAAGGAGACGTGATATCCTTCGGCAACCAGAACCTGAAGGTCACGGAGGCCAACCTGCTCTTCGGTCCGAACGGCGGCACCAATACCGTGACCGTCGAAGCCCTCGACCCGATCACCGCTACGTCCAGTTCTTCCTGGGCATCGGTCTCCGTCAGCGGCTCGACCGTCGCCGTCACGGCGCCCGCCTATACATCCAACGAGTCCCGCTATGCGAAGATCACCATCAAGGCCGGTGACGAGACGACAACCGTAACCGCCCAGCAGACCGGCGTCATCGTCAAGGACTTCAATCCTCAGAACATCTCCGCAGCCAGCAAGCCTTGCTCTTACAGTTTCCCGTTCGTCTCCAACACGGATATGACGGCTTCGGCCAATGTTGACTGGATCAAGCCGACAATTGCAAAAGGCGACGGCGTCGACACCCTGAAGATCGCCCTGCTGGAGAATCCTACGGTCGATCCCCGCAGCGGTATCGTGACCTATGCAGCCGGCACCTATACCGGCGACATCCTCGTCAACCAGGCGGGCGCCATGGTCCGCAACGAGAACTGGACGATTACCTATGAAGGTGTCACGAAAGTCGATGCGAAATCGCATGATGACTTCCTCGTGACCGTCGGCACCGAAAATACCGGCAACTATGCCTTCGCGGTTATTCCGGCCAGTTACTACACGTCCTCCGGCTTGGACCAGGAAGACTTCATCGCCACCGTGATCGCTCCGCTTCTGGCAGGAGAGACGCTCAGCTCCGAGACGGAACACTTCTACTATCCGAAACTCGAAAACGACGATTACATCGCCTATGCCGTCGGTCTGACCGACGCCTACCTGACGACCGGTTACTACCAGTACCTCGAATTTACGATCAACCGCGAGAAGACCCCGTACGAGAAGTGGCTCGGCACCTGGTCGGTCCCGCGCGGCGACGGCAACACGGATGAATGGATCATCACGGAGGACGTCGAAGACGAAACCGTCAAGATCCAGGGCATCTGCGGTGCTTCACCGGATTGGATGGGTAACGACTGCGGCGCCATCGCCGAGTTCTACCAGGGTTATAACTTCCTGGTGATCAACAGCGGCCAGGTTATCGACAGCTGGGAGGACAGTACCTACGGAACACTCAACATGACCCTCCAGGGTACCATCCTCTACAACGGCAACGTGACCCGCGTCAGCGGTAATTATCCGATCTGCATCATCGAACAGTCGTCCGACGAAAGCGCGACAGCCACCGGCCTCACCGTCAACATCGGCCAGGAGCTGGACATCCACGGTATGCGTTACTTCGGTATCGTCAGCGCCGGCGGTCTCGCATGGGGCAGCATTACCGAGCAGACCTTCCCGGCAACCCTGACCCGCAAGGGTACAAGGGCCGCATCCGTCCGCGATGTCAAGGTTCCCCTGCGGAGAATCGACGAGCGCAACCTGCTCTTCGTTCCGTCCGTTAATGCGAAATAATCCCCTTTTGGTTTAAGAAGCGGTGGGCCCCTTGCCGGGTCCACCGCTTTATTTTGCTGTTCTATTGTATTATAAACAGGGTTTTTCTATTTTTGTTAGTTAATTTTTCACGCCGATGCGAAAATTGCTGACTGCTCTCCTGATCCTGGTTTCCCTGCCTTGTCTGGCACAGGAAACGGATCCTTACCTGACTTATCTGAAAGAGGCCGGCTGGGACATGCCCCTTTACCGGGGCCGGACAGCCATTCGCTATAATTTCTCCTACAACGGGACCTATTTCTGGGACCTGGGCGGTTTCCGCCGGGGCGATCTCTGCTATGCCGGCAAGGTCTACCGGGACATGGAGATGAACATCAACGCCCACCTGCAGCGCCTGCTGATCCGTTTCCCGGACTCGTTCAGCACCGTGGACCTCGGCAACCGGGACGTCGCCTGGTTCACCCTGGAGGGGGAACGGTTCGTCAACCTGCGGGCAAAGGGCCTGGATGTTCCGGAAGGTTTCTACCGGGCCGTCTACGAAGGGCAGGAAGCGGTCTATGAACGCATCGACAAGGAGTTCCGGCGGGATATCAACAGCAGCAACGACGGCGAGATCGGCTACCGGGATCCCGACTACAAGGAAGGCATCTATGAAATCTTCGCGCAGCGCCGCACCTGGTATTTCGTCGACAGGAACGGACAGGCGACCCGCTTCAAAAAGCAGAATGTCCTGCTGAAGGCCCATCCGGACCGGAAGCGGGACGTGACGCGGTATCTCAAGGAACAAGGGTTGGACAAGGCGGATTTCGCAACCTGGTGCGCGGCCGTCATGAATTATATCGAGCATGGAAAGTAAACTTCTCAAAGGCGTTCTCCTGCTGGCCGCAGGCTTGCTGGGCTTCCATGCCGCCGCCCAGGAAATTTCTGTCCGGATGGTCTCCGCCGATTCCCTGGTATCGGTCATGCGCAGCGTTTCCGGCAACAAGATCTACCTGGCCGCCGGCGGGGACGATGTCAGTTTCTATACGGTCACAGCGAGCGCTGCGTCTTTCCGGGATGCCGCACTCGAAAAGTTCCGCGCCAACGGATACTCCGTCTCCGAATACGACGGCTGCCTCTACCTGATCCGCGGACGGGCCCTGCAGGCTTCCCTCCCGGCCAACTGGTTTGCCCGGGAACAGTCTGCGACGGAAGAAAAAGTCCAAACGGAAGAGGACGCCCTGACGGCAACCTATCTCAACAAAATCTATGAAATCGGCGACGAGCGCCGGGCCCGGGAAGGCCTGGCGACGATCCACGGCAAGATCCGGGATGTCGCCACCGGCGAGCCGGTACCGGGCATCACGGTCTCCGACAGCCGCGGCCGCTACGCCATGAGCGATATCTACGGCGACTGGCGCCTGCAGACGCAGACAGGACGCAACGCCCTGACCTTCAGCGGCTATCCGATGGAAGACGTGACCCTGGAAGTCGTCGTATGGGAAGATGGCGGACTGGATCTCAACATGAAGGAGAAAGTCACGACGCTCCGCGCTGCGGCCATCTCCGCCGAAAGCGTCTCGAACCACCGGACCGCCAGCCTGGGCGTCGAACGCATCCAGATGGAACGGATCAAGCGGATCCCCTCCGCCTTCGGCGAAAGCGACCTGATCAAGGCCGTGCTCGCCCTGCCCGGTGTGCAGACCGTGGGCGAAGCCTCTTCCGGCTTCAACGTACGCGGCGGCTCCGTCGACCAGAACCTCATCCTGTTCAACGAGGGGACGATCTTCAATCCCAACCACATGTTCGGCATCTTCTCCTCCTTCAATTCCGATGTTATCAGCGAAGCGGAACTGTACAAGAGTTCCATCCCGGCTTCGATGGGCGGCCGCATCTCGTCGGTGCTGGACATCCGCTCCCGGGACGGCAACGGCAAGAAACTGACCGGTTCGCTCGGCCTCGGCCTGTTGACCAGCCGCTTCCAGCTGGAAGGTCCGATCCGGCAGGACAAGACGACGTTCGTCATCGCCGGCCGGACGACCTATTCGAACTGGATGCTGAACCTGCTGCCGAAGGACAGCCATTACCATGGCGGAAAGACCTCGTTCCAGGATCTCAACGCCAGCCTGACGCACAAGATCAACCCGACCAATACCGTCTACCTGTACGGCTATTATTCCGGTGACCGGTTCTCCTTCTCGACGGACACGACCTTCCGGTATACCAACCTGAACGCGGCCGTCAAATGGCACAGCCTCCTATCGCCCGTCATGACGCTCGATGTCTCGGCCGGCGTCGATACGTATTCCAACTCGGTGGTGGCGGACAAGAACTGGTCCAAGGGGACCTACCGGTATGCCGCCGACATCCGCCAGGAGTTCCTCAAGGCCAACGTCCGCCAGACCCTCTCCCCCGTCCATGCCCTGAACTGGGGCCTGCACCTGCTGCACTATGACCTCCAGCCCGGCCGGATGGACCCGGTGGGCGACGAATCCATGGTCCGGGCCACGCGCCTCGACGGACAGGGAGCCTGGGAACCTTCCCTCTTCCTGAGCGACACCTGGACGCCCGGCGACCGGCTCAGCCTCGAAGCCGGCATCCGCCTCAACGCCTTCCGCGCAGACGGGGCGGAGAAGACCTATGCCGGACCGGAATTCCGTATTTCCGGAAAGTATTCCTTCCGGGACAACCTGACGGCGAAGGCCGGTTTCAACACCATGCGCCAGAACATCCACCTGGTCACCAACACCTCGACGATCTCCCCGATGGACGTCTGGACCCTGTCCGGCGACGACATCATCCCGCAGAACGGATACCAGGCTGCCGGCGGCCTGTATTGGACCCTCGGATCGTCCGTCGACCTGAGCCTCGAGGGCTATTGGAAACGCAGTTTCAACAGCCTGGACTATCTCTCCGGCGCCAGCCTCGTCATGAACCCGAACCTCGCCGCGGACCTCGTCCGGACCGAGGGGAAATCCTACGGAGCCGAATTCATGGTCCGGAAATCCCTCGGCAAACTCAGCGGCTGGATTTCTTATACGTATTCCCGTGCCTTCCTCCGGGAGACCCAGGAAGACGACCCCTACCCGATCAACCAGGGGCAGTGGTACTCCGCCCCGCATGACAAGCCGCACAGCCTCAAGATGTCCGGCAACTACAAGTTTACCCACCGGTACAGCATTTCGGCAAACGTCGATTACTCGACGGGACGTCCGATCACGGTGCCGATCGGTTATTTCTCCTACGGCGGCATCCGCCGGCTCGCCTATTCCGACCGCAACTCCTACCGCATTCCGGATTACTTCCGGCTGGACCTGGCCGTCAACGTCGAACCGGGCCATTACCTCCGCCAGCTGGCGCATCTTTCCTTTACGCTGGGCGTCTACAATGTCACCGGCCGGAAGAACGCCTATTCGGTCTACTACACGATGGAAGAGGGATCGTCCGTCCCGCAGGGATACATGATCTCCGTCTTCGCGACCCAGATTCCCTATATCAACCTCAATCTCAAATTCTGATGGAAAAATTCAGCCTGCGGATCCTTTCCGCCCTCCTCGCCCTCGCCGCCGGAGCCTGCACCTATCCTTTCCAGGCAGAACTGGATGAGATGGAAGACGTCCTGGTCGTCGAAGGGAACATCGTCATCGGCAGCCGTTCGACCATCGCCCTCAGCAAGATGGTCCCGCTCGCCGACCTGGGTGCATCCGACGCCGCCTATCCGGAGGACCCGACCTATTATGAAAAGACCGCGCTGCGTTCCTACTCCGTCCGCATCGAAGGCGAGGACGGGAGCCGGGTCGAAGCGGAAGGAGACAATCCCTATACCCTGGACACCCGGGACCTGCCGTCCGGCCAGCGTTACAAACTGCACCTGGAAGACCCGTCCGGCAGCAATGCCTATGAGACCGACTGGCTCGATGTCCTTGGCGTTCCCGAGGTAGACCAGATCTCCCATGTCTTCAACGGGGACATCCTGACGATCCGGGCGAGCATGCATTCCGACCAAAGTCCCTATTTCTCCATCAGTTACGATGAAGTCTGGGAATACCACGCCTGGGCCGACACCCGCTATTTCTATGGAAGACAGCCCCGGGAAGATGCCCTCGACACGACGGACCCGGAGACCATGGAGACCGTCATCACCTACGGCGACAATCCGTATTACCGCTGCTGGTCCCATTCCGACTTCGCCCGGTCCAAGACCCTCTCCGCAGAAGCCTACAAGGGCAACCGGCTCGAAGATTATCCGGTCATCTCCTTCTTCCGGAACGACGCCCGGAT
>Ga0256404_1010695_pt1 | contig 12586 bp, 8 predicted proteins | sample RumenRJG_01DNA_FD_185990 | JGI IMG/M metagenome (GOLD analysis project Ga0256404, IMG submission 185990) | Bovine rumen microbial communities from Lethbridge, Alberta, Canada - RJG_01 | ecosystem: Host-associated > Mammals > Digestive system > Stomach > Rumen | place: Canada: Alberta | collected...
GTTCGGTCGCGAGCACTTCGTGGTTGCAATCCAGCAGGATTGAGTATAAGCATTTATAATGCGCTTATTTCGGATTGCAAATCCTTATACTCAAATGCGGTCGGATTACAAATCCGACCGAACGGGGTCGCACTGGTCTTCGACCAGCATCCACGATTATGATACACCTTCAGGGGAAAAGAGGAATCGGTGAATAGTTACGGACAAGCAGGAGAATGCAACCTTTTGTTTCTTTTCTTTAAAAATAGTTAATTGATGCAGCAGATTGGTGGTTCCGATTGTCAATAGACTGATGAACTCCGTTCACGAAATCGAAATCTCCGCTTTGGTCGAGCGATGCAGGCAAGGCGACAATGAAGCACTGTCCATTTTATACACCAAACTCTATCCGAAACTGGTGGCAACAGCACAGCACTATGTCGACCGCGACACCGCCCGTGATGTTGTGCATGACTCATGGCTGATTGCGCTGGCCTCGTTGTCGTCGTTGCGAAACGCCCATCAGATAGAGGCATGGCTCACTCGCATCGTGCGCAATATGGCTATCAACCACATCAAGCACGCGAGGTTGACACAAACCCAACCCATTGAAACCGTTCAAGAAACCATTCCCGACAGTCAGCCCGACGAACCGCTCATTCCTCTCAATGCGCTCATGAGCATGGTCAAGCAATTGCCCAATGGCTATGAGCAAGTGTTCCGTCTGCGCACATTTGAAGGCCTGAGCCATGATGAGATAAGCAATCGCCTTGGCATCACCAGCAGTACAAGCCGCTCACAATACACCCACGCGCGACGTTTGCTTCGGGCTATGGTTCAGCACTGGTGGATGGTGCCATTCACGGTTATCATAGCAGTGATTTCGTTCATTGCGCTCTATAGACCCGATAGACATGCCGCCCTCGACAAGCCGGTGACGCCTAAGACGGCTGAAACCCATAACACAATATTGCCAGACAGCAGCAACAGCAAGAGCAATCAGCTGCAAGCAGGTCCAAGTCTTCACATCGCTGAACACGAGGTATCATCTGCCGACGTTTCAAGCAGTCGTCTGGCATTGAACATTGCAGATTCAATCGCTTGCGACCAGTGTGCCGACACGACCAAACATCCCAACGAGACCCAACAAGTGGCACCGCACCAGGTGTTGCCACAAATCAGCATTGCACAGACATCGACTCAAAAACCGCCTCACAGCGGCGCAGAATGGCAAAACGGCACTCACATGTCGTTAGGTTTGGCTTTCAGCGGGTCGCCCAATGGCAACGGCAATGCTTATCCAGCCACAATAACTGCCATTCCATCACTTGCCCCAACTGATGGCACCAGTTCAACACCGACACCGGCTGAATTTGATAATTGGGCACAATATTCACAATTCATCGAGGAGGAGGCTATTGCAAACCCGACAGACGAGAACCTCTCGTTGCGACGTATAGCAAGAAGCAATGCGCTGGGCAATCCTCAACAAAAAATTGAAGAACATGCTCATCACGACATTCCATTCACAGTGAGCTTGTCGTTCAACAAGACGATAACCCAGCGGTGGAGCGTAGGTAGCGGACTGAACTACTCGCGTTTACATTCCACTTTTGACATGGGTTACTCGCAGGCATTGATACGCAACGAGCAAACAATCCATTATCTGGGCATCCCTGTCAATGCTTCCTACACATTATTCCAGCGAGGCAGGTGGTCGCTATTCGCAACCGCTGGGACGACACTTGACATACCTGTCGCCAGCTCATGGCGCACCGAACATTTGCTGAACGGACAGACAATCTACTCACGTCCGGGCAGTCTTACTGTTCCGATTCAATGGTCGGTCAATGCTGGCATGGGACTGCAATTCAACATCACACCACACATCGGCATCTATGCACAACCCGGTGTCACCTACTATTTTGACAACGGGACCAAAACCATCAGAGCCGAACATCCTTGGAACGTCACTATGCCGATAGGAATAAAGCTCACATGGTGATGATGCAGCAAACGGCTTTCCTTGTTTGTCATTAAGGAAAAGACGTTTGTATGACAGATGACACAATCCATCACAACCGCTGCCCGTTGTGCCATGGCAGCCATTTGACACATTACCTTAACGCCACTGACCATCAAGCCAGTGGCAGACAATTTGAGATTGTAAAGTGCCACTGCTGCGGACTCTTGTTCACGCAAGACGCCCCAGCTCCTGACACGATTGGGCAATATTATGCCTCTGAGAGCTACCTGCCGCACAACAATGGACGAGGTTTTGTCTCGCTTGTCTATCGTGTAGTGCGGTCAATGATGTTTCACAAGAAAAATGCACTGATTTGCCGGCATCAGCAACACAAGGGCACACTGATTGACGTGGGAGCCGGCAGTGGAGATTTCATGGCTTATATGAGTCGAAAGGGCTGGAATGTCAAGGGCTGCGAGCAGAGCGAACAGGCCCGCCACGAGGCATGGAGGCGCTGCAAGATGCGCCTTGACGGGGATGTCATGACAATTCAATACCCGTCGGCCAGTGCCGATGTCATCACGGCCTGGCACGCCATAGAGCACATCCATGACCAGCAGGGCTTGTGGAAGCGTTTCCACGCTTGGCTCAAGCCCGATGGTCTGCTGGTCGTGGCTGTCCCCAACTGCGACAGTGTCGACGCACATTATTATGGCAGCCGTTGGGCGGCATGGGATGTGCCCAGGCATTTATGGCACTTTTCCATTGACACCATGACACAATTGGCCGTGAGCCATGGGTTTAAACTCATCGACATAAAGCCTCTCCCCCTCGACGCATTCTACATCAGTCTGATGAGCGACCAAAGCGGTGTCAAAGCATTGGTCAACAGTTTCCGCTTCACTGCGCAAGTCTTGAGCAACTCCAAGCAAGCCAGTTCGTTGATCTATTTTTTCAAAAAAACACTATAACAACGTGAATTGACGAAATCACGTCATTTAACCAAAAGCTGAAAATTGTTCATTTTGATAATTGAGAACAATGGTTGATTATTTCATTTAACGACTTTCCACCAACCGCCTTTAGCCCCACCAATTCTAATAAGTGTTCCATTTCCTTTTAGCTTTTTTATATGCTTCTGAATTGCAGATGGTGAAATACCTAGTACTTGAGACAACTTTTTTCTTGAAATAGTTGGCTCGGAAGCAAGGATTGTCAGTAACCGGTCAGCCGTTTTCTGACCACCTTTCTGACCACCTTTCTGACCACCTTTTGATGGCAGGAAATAACTTACTGTAGAATACAGCAAAGTAGTCCCCATCTGTCTCGTACTCGCACGCAAACTTGTCCTGAACAAACAGCTTCGCCTTTCTTGAGTGAGGGTGAGGACAAGATTCACTCACATTCGTTTCGTGCATCTTGGAACGCTCCCGCGGGGCCGCTGCCAATCAAGGCCGCAACGGTCTCTGCGGGAGCAGTCGTTTTTCTTGCCGGCACCCATCAGCAAGCAAGCTTGCCATGCGCACCAACAAGAAAAAACGGTTGCGACTATCGTCACAACCGTTGCGGCCTTGATTGGCGGAGAGGACAAGATTCACCGCACATATTCCGAGAAAACTCTCGCCCTGAATATCAATCAGTTACATTTTGCACATTTGCCTATTTTAACCGATTTTTGGCCTATTACCGTCCCTATATCGTCCCGGTACGCAAGCGTTGTAACGTGCTGACAGCAAGTTAATAAACCTTTAATTCTAAAATACGACTGTTTGAATTTTATTTATTTGTTTTCTTGGAGAAAAGAGCAATATTCCTCTAATGATTTTTTCATTACTTGCTGAGGAATGAGTTTACGCTGGTACTCGGCAATCATCGTTGGACTCAATGAACGGCTCAAAGTATATTCGACCATGCTCCTGTCGGCAGAAGGACATAGAATGATGCCGATACTCGGGTTTTCATTGTCACGTTTCACATCGCGGTCCAAAGCTTCGAGATACATATCCATTTTGCCAACAAACTCCGGTTGAAAATCAACCGCCTTCAACTCAATTGCCACCAAGCATTGCAGAGCCCTGTGAAAGAACAAAAGGTCAATTCGCTTAGTGGATCCGCCCACTTGTACACCAAATTCGCTTTCGATGAACAAAAAATCTTTCCCAAGTTCAAGAATGAATGCTTTCATGTGTTCAAGCAAACCTTTATGCAAGTGGTGTTCATTATGTTCTTGTGGCAGATTGAGGAAGTCAACAATTGCTTTGTCCTTGAGCATAAACTCCGATTGAGGATATTCGTCCAGCAACTTTGGAGACAGCATTTTTTCCTTATCCATTAGTGACGAGAATGTTTGATTGACAATGCAACGTCGCAGTTCCTCAGTTTTCAGACCTTGATGACGTGCATATAGCATATAGAAGATACGTTCCTCATCGCTACGGCAACGATTCATGATTTCTACATGATTGGTAAACGTTGTAATTGTTAGTAGTGCGGGAATTGGTTTATTACTCGTAGTTTCTATTTGTGCAGTTGGCAACTGCACAATTGTGGTGTCTTGAAATTGTGCAGTTGGCAATTGCACAATTTCATTGATATTTAATTGTGAAATACGGTCAATGAATATAGATCGGCTATAAACATCATAAAATTTTACCATGTTGTAAAGATTCCTTTTGCTCAAACCTCGTCGTCTTGGATTTTGACGTTTTAGATAGTCTGCTAAGTCACCTACAACTTTAGTTCCCCATCGAGAAGACTTAAGTTGCAATGAAATATATTGGCCTATTTCCCAGTACATCTGCAATGCCGCTGTGTTTACCATGGATATGGCTGATGAGCGATATCTTTCAATCATCGAATTGACAAACGCGAATTGCCTTTCCAACTCTGCTTGGTTAGGAACTATTGTGATGTTATCTGCCATAATCTTTAAGTTTTGATTCCACAAAGATACAAATTATTGATGAGCGGAATGTGAAATCCACTGCAAAATCAACACTTTCTAAAAAAAAACATAGCAAAAAGCCTATAAACGTTCCTTGACGTGACGATAAACTATTTTGGCAATAGCGATGTATGGCACCACTTCACTTTCTATTATATCTGTATGCGCCCCAAGATGCAGCCAGATGACGTAAAAGTCGTGTTTTCATGGAATCTGCTCGGTATCAAGCGCCTTACTTCCAGTAAAGCCCAGGACTATACTTTCTCTATAACCGTTTCTGGTTCAAAGGTGGCCAGAGAACGATTTGTGGCACGCCATAGAACGCCTAAGGGCATCCATAAAGTCACAGCTTTCGGCTTATGTGTTGAAAAGAACATCCATGTGCCCGAAGAGGAGACTCTCCGCACAACAGTTGAGAACACCTTCAAAGTGCTTGACTGCCTACTGCGCAAATAACGTCCTTTGACTTGCCATTCTGATTGGCTTGAGATAATAAGAAACGGTTGTGATTATGATTACAACCGTTTTTTATTACAGTGTGACGGATAAGATTTACTCGCATTCGCTCGTGCATCTTGGTGCGCTCCCGCGGGGGCGCTGCCAATCAAGGCCGCAACGGCCTCTGCGGGAGCAGTCGTTTTTTCTTGCCGGCACCCATCAGCAAGCAAGCTTGCCATGCGCACCAACAAGAAAAAAACGGTTGCGACTATCGTCACAACCGTTGCGGCCTTGATTGGCGGAGAGGACAAGATTCGAACTTGCGGTAGAGTTACCCCTACGGCAGTTTAGCAAACTGCTGGTTTCAGCCACTCACCCACCTCTCCGGGAGCTTGCTGAAAGACTTGCTTTTCATAAGCGACTGCAAAAGTACTGCTTTTTTTGAAACTGCCAAAGAAAATCCTGATTTTTTTTGATTTTTTGCCAAAAAAACATTTTCTCGCCCCAAAAAACAGGGGGAAAATGCCTGCATGTCTGCCGAAAATTGTACTTTTGTGCGTTGGGCTGCAGAAGCCTGACGCTTGATCTAGGAAAATTCAACAACTGATAAAACATGACAACGACAAAGAAAAACAATGTGGCGGTCAAAGCCATTGTGATTGCGGCACTGATTGCTGCCATCGCACTGTGCATTTGGCTGGCCCCCTACTTCGCCACGGGTTCGCCCGCCGAGGGCATGATCAAGTTGCGCAAAGGCTCGACCATCGAGCAGGCCACCGAGAGCATCGCCGCCAACATCGACACGCAGTTTGCACAACGTGTGGGCAAGTTGCTGAGCATGACCGGTGCCGACCTGTCGGGGCGGCAGGGGGCTTTCAAGGTCAACAAGGGCGACTCGCCGTTCAGGGTGATGCGCCTGCTGCGCAGCGGAGCCGAGAGCGGCATACGCTTCACTTTCAATAATGTGCGCACACGCGAGGAGTTTGCCGAGCGATGGGGCAGCAAGTTCATGATGGGCAAGGATGAGATGCTGAAGACACTCAACGACCCTATCGCACTCACCGGCATCGGACGCACGCCCGACAATGTAACTGCCATGCTGCTGCCCGACAGCTATGAGTTCTACTGGGACATCACGCCCACCGAGTTTCTGGTCAAGATGAAGGGATTTTATGACAAGTTCTGGAACGAGGAGCGTCTGGGCAAAGCCCGCAAGCTGGGGCTCACGCCCGACCAGGTGGCCGTCATCGCCTCGATTGTCGAGGAGGAGACCGCCAAGGCCGACGAGCGGCCAAAGGTGGCGCGCCTCTATCTCAACCGCCTGAAGCAGAACATGCCTCTGCAGGCCGACCCGACTGTCAAGTTTGCCATTGGCGATTTCACGCTCAAGCGCATCACTAATGCGATGACACGCACACCGTCGCCCTACAACACCTATGTCAACCCCGGCCTGCCGCCTGGGCCCATCCGCCTGCCGGAGAAGGGCACGCTAGACGCCGTGCTTGACGCACCCGAGCACAACTACATCTACATGTGCGCGGCTGAGGATTTCTCGGGTTACCACAACTTTGCCGTGGACTATGGCACACACATGGCCAACGCGCGCCGCTATCAGGCGGCCCTCAATGCCCGCGGCATCAAGTGAGGTGTCAGTGGTGAGGTGTCAGCAGTGAGGCGCGAGCGGTGAAATGTCAGCCGTGAGGCATCAGTGGCAAGATGCCGTTTGTCGAAATCTGCAACCACCAAGTGCTCGCAAACTCGTCCGGACGATTCTTCACACTTCACGCCTTGCCCCTGCCCCCTCAGAACTTTCGGCGCAGGTAGCGCGGAATAAAGCCCAAGTGGCGCAGGATGGTGGGCAACGTGCCGTAGTGCCGGCACATGATGCGGTAGCGCTCCATCAGCGACTGCTTGTGATATTTGTCGGTGAGCCCGTCGGTCAGGAAACTGATGACGGGCTCATCGCCGCAATAGGCATTACGGTCGCTGGCCTGCAGCACACGGATGCACCAGTCATAGTCGGCGCTGAAACGATATTGCAGGTCGTATTGCGGCATGAGGTCGCGGCGGGCCACGAAGGCCTGGTGGCACACCAGCATGCCGTGCTTAAAGCTGTCGGCAGTGAGCGTCTTGGGGGCCGTCAGGTGTCGCATGCCCAGCACGCGCCCCGTCTGGTCGACCAGCTGTGTCTGCCCATAGATGACTCCTGGCGAGCCAGCAGCACATGCGGCGAGCCGTGCCAGGGAGTCGGGTGCGGCAAATCGGTCTCCCGCGTTGAGCCAGATCAGGTATTGCCCGCGCGCCAGGCCGATGGCCTTGTTCATGGCGTCATACAGGCCTTTATCGGGTTCGCTGAAGATGCGTGTTCCCTCGATTGCTGCTTCCCTCACCAGTTGCAGGGTGTCGTCGGTCGAAGCCCCGTCGACGACAAGATACTCAAAGTCGCTGCAGCTCTGCTCGCGCACGCTATTGAGTGTCGGTGCAATCACCTGGGCAGCATTCCAGGTGACAGTGACGATGCTAAACAGTCTCATGTGTGACGTTGGACGTTAGTGTTTAGTTTTTTTAGACTTTTAGACGCATTTGCCTCTTGCCATTGATGCACAATGTTGGGCCGGTTGTTTCAAACGGTGCCATCATGCTCTTAATCACAACAAGGGCGCCTCCATCTTGGAAGCGCCCCTCGTGTGACCCGCTTGGGACTCGAACCCAAGACCCCAACATTAAAAGTGTTGTGCTCTACCAGCTGAGCTAGCGAGTCTCCGTTTTTTAAAAACTCGGCAGCCGTCTGGACGACTGCCGAGTTGTGGTGCCCAGGAAAGGACTCGAACCTTCACACCTTGCGGCACACGCACCTGAAACGTGCGCGTCTACCAATTCCGCCACCTGGGCATTGTTGGTGACCCCGGTGGGACTCGAACCCACGACCCATTGATTAAGAGTCAATTGCTCTACCAGCTGAGCTACGGAGTCAAAATGACGAGGTTGTTTCGCATTTGCGGTTGCAAAGGTACTGCTATTTTTTGAACCTGCAAGAAAAAATCAAGAAAAAAATCATTTTTCGGCTTTTTTTCGTGATTTTTCCTCGCGCGTACATAATTAATAAAACATTTTGCACCTTTTTCTCGACCGAGCATGGTGGTTTGACACCCATCATACAGGCCCAAAAACTGCCCACAGCCGGCCACCATCATTTTGCCCAGCCTCCACCGCTATAAGGCCAACATCTAGCATAACATTTTTTATAGGCGCCATCTCTAGCTCTTTATTAAAAAATTACTATCTTTGTGGCCTAAAATGTCATGACAATGCTTAAAGAGAATACAATCAAGATTTTCGAGAAAAGTTTTATCGACAACTGGGAGTTGCCGGCACTGAGCGACTATAACGAGAAAACCACGCTGACCTATGGCGACTTTGCCCGCGACATCGCACGTGTCCACATGTTCTATGAGCAGAGCGACATTCACCCGGGCGACAAGGTGGCGCTCATTGGCAAGAACACCCCCATGTGGGTCACCATCTATATCGCCACCATCACCTATGGCGCGGTGATTGTGCCCATCCTGCAGGAGTTCAACCCCACCGACGCGCAGCACATCATCAACCACAGCGAGGCTGTGTTGCTCTTTGCCAGCAAGGCAATCTGGGACACACTGGACTTCGACCAGCTGCACCGCATCCGTGCCGCCATCTCTCTCGACAGCCGTCAGTTGCTGGCCGAGAAACCCGGCGAGACGGTGAGCAAAGTCATCGACGACCTTCCACAGCAGTTCGAGCAGAAGTACAAGACCGGCTTCTACCGCAACGACATCCACTATGCCGACATGGATGGCGACCAACTGATGGAGATCAACTACACCAGCGGCACCACCGGATTCAGCAAGGGAGTCATGCTCACCGGCAACAACCTGTGCGGAAACATCGTCTACGGCATCAACTCAGGCCTGCACTACAAGGGCTCGAGATGCCTCTCGTTCCTGCCTCTGGCACACGCCTACGGTTGCGCATTCGACATGCTGACGCCCCTGGCCGTGGGCAGCCACATCACCCTGCTGGGTCGCATTCCGTCGCCAAAGATTCTGGTTAAGGCGCTCGGCGAAATCAAGCCCAACCTGGTCATCTGCGTGCCGCTGATTCTGGAGAAGATTTACAGCAAGATGATTGTGCCGATGATCAGCAAGGGTGCCCTGCGCTGGGCTCTCGCTGTCCCCTATCTGGACAGACGCATCTATGCACAGATCCGCAAGAAGCTCATCGAGGCGTTCGGCGGAGAGTTTGAAGAGATTATCGTGGGCGGTGCGCCATTCAATGCCGAGGTCGAGGAGTTTCTCTACAAGATCAAGTTCCCCTTCACCGTTGGCTATGGCATGACCGAGTGCGGTCCGCTGGTGAGCCACACGCCATGGCGCGAGTTTGTGCTGCACAGCGCAGGCCGCATCCTGCCGGGGCTGATGGAGTGCAAGATCTTGAGCGACGACCCCGAGAACATCCCGGGCGAAATCTGCGTGCGCGGCGAGAACGTGATGCGGGGCTACTTCCACAACAGCGAGGCCACCGACAAGGTGCTGCACGACGACGGATGGCTGCACACGGGCGACATGGGCACACTCAGCGCCGACGGCACTGTGTTCATCAAGGGCCGTCTAAAGACGATGCTCCTGGGGCCGAGCGGACAGAACATCTACCCCGAGGAGATTGAGGCCAAGCTCAACAACATGCTCTATGTCAACGAGAGCCTGGTCATCGAGCGCGAGGGCAAGCTCATTGCCCTGGTCTATCCCGACTATGAGGCAATGGACCAGCTGGGCGTGACACGCGACCAGCTGCCCGAGCAGATGGAGAACATCCGTGCCGAGCTCAACAAGCTGGTGGCCCCCTACGAACGCATCGCAAAGATTCAGCTCATCGCCACCGAGTTTGAGAAGACACCCAAACGCAGCATCAAGCGTTACCTCTACAGCAACTAGCACAGCCTGCGCCTTGCAACCAAGGCGCAGCCGCTTCCTTTTTTTTGACAATACCAGCATGGCATGACCCGACGTTGTTGCCACATAGCCGCATTGCTTGCAGCACTGCTGTCGCTGGTGAGCTGCGGCGAACAGTCGATGAACAATCATGTGATAGCCCAGAACGAGGCTTATTACGTGACAGGCGACAGTGTCGTTCAGGGCGACATTGTCGTCACTGCCGTGTCACCACAAGAGCTCACCAGCACACTGAACCTGAGCAATGCCGAGCAGATGCTGCAACGCATGGCCGGAGCCGACACCGTGCCCTACTGCCTGACCACAGGCATCAATGCGACCATCACGCCAGACGACAACTACCCCTTGTTCATGTCGCAGCAGACACTGGTCGACGCACTCTATAACCTTGCCATCGGCGACGTGCGCGCCAACGACATCGCCGACGCAGGCTACAACTCGCACCAAGACCACAGCAGCCTCTACGCAGCCATCTACCTGACGCTGGCGCTACTCAACCCCGACAGGGCTAAAGCCAGCCTGCGCAATCAGGTCGAGGAACAGCTGGTGATGCAGAAGGAGGGCACTTGGCCCGTGTGCGACGACCGCCTGGCATGGCCCATTGCAGCATGGGAGGTCTATTGCGCCACAGGCGACCGACAGTGGCTCAACGAGGCATACGACATCACACTCAACACGCTGGACGAGGAGTGGCAAGTGCAACACGACCGCAGCATGGGGCTGCTGCACGGAGGCGTGCTGACACGCCTGCGCGCAGACAACTACTACCCCGATTGGGCAAATGCCATCTCACTGACCGAAATCGAGACGATGATCAACAACGTGCTGGGAATACGCGCACTGGAGGTGGCCAACCTCATGGCCGAGGAACTGGGCGAGACGGTGCCCTACCAGACCGAGGCACAACATCTGCGCGAAACCGTGAACCAGCAGTTGTGGGACGAGAACCGCGGCCGATACAGCGCCTACATCATGGGGCGAGTCGCCCCCATGCAGTCGCCGCTGACCGACAACATGGCTCAAGCCCTGGCGGTGTTGTGGGACCTTGCTGACGATGACCGAGCATCCACACTGATCGACAACACGCCAATGGGACTGTTTGGCGTCGTGTCAACCTACCCCAACCACAGCATCGAGCCTTATCTCGAGAATCCCACCTGGACACTGACACAAGCATGCTGGAACATCGCCGCTAGCACCGTGGGCAACGAGCATGCGTTGCGACGAGGCCTGGCAGCGCTCTACCGTGCACAGGCGCTATATCACCCGCAGCACATCACCATCGACGGCCGACATGTCAACACACTGGCCAGCGCGGCAAGCAACATCGCCATGGTCATGCGCGTGATGGCTGGCATACGGCTGATGCCCGACGGCATCGAGTTCGCGCCCAATGTGCCAGACTGTCTGCCAGGCAACAAGACGCTGCTCAACCTGCGATACCGCAACGCCACGCTCGACATCACGCTGGTGGGCTGCGGCAACGACATCGAGCAAATGAGTGTCGACGGCCAGATGACCGAGAGCAATTTTATCGCCGGAGACATCGAGGGACATCACAACATTCTCATCAAGTTGCGCCACGGCAAGGCCGGCTCGCAGCATGTCACCCTGGCGGCAAAAGCCCAGTTGCCACCAACACCCAGCGTCTACTGGTCGGGCGACAGCGCCTTCATCAACGACTGGAGCGCACAAGTGCCCTACAAGCTAGTCATCAACGGCGCACGCAGCTACAGCCTGAGCGACAGTGCATTCGCATTGCCCCCACTGCCGGCACTGGCCGAGCTGTGCCTCGTCACAGCCAACCGATATGGCTACAGCACACCGTCACCCATACAGGTGATCTCGTCATCGCCAGCCATCACGCTGCAACTGAGCGACAGCACGCTGCAGGCCGACACACTGGCCACACATGTGCGTGTTGACCACGCGGGGACCTATCTGCTGAATGCCGACTACAGCATCAACAGCGGGTGCGACATCGTCATCGTCGATGCCAACGGTCATAACCAGGGAACACTCTATCTGCCCTCGACAGGCACGTCGCCACAACGCAGCAACCTCATTGCCGTGCAGCTGCTGCGTGGCAACAACACACTCACACTCCGGCGCTACCGCATCGGCTACCGCGCCACCCTCCATCACCTCACACTCATCCCCTAACGCCAGGGGTCAGGGGTCAGGGGTCAGAGGTCAGGAGTCAGGGGTCAGGAGTCAGGAGTCAGGGGTCAGGGGTCAGGGGTCAGGAGTCAGGGGTCAGGGGTCAGGGGT
>Ga0256404_1010697_pt1 | contig 12583 bp, 9 predicted proteins | sample RumenRJG_01DNA_FD_185990 | JGI IMG/M metagenome (GOLD analysis project Ga0256404, IMG submission 185990) | Bovine rumen microbial communities from Lethbridge, Alberta, Canada - RJG_01 | ecosystem: Host-associated > Mammals > Digestive system > Stomach > Rumen | place: Canada: Alberta | collected...
ATTCCCTATATTCTGGGAATGGCATCGTTGGAAAAAAGGCAAGCTACTTTTGACCGATAACACGACTCAAATGACGAAATCAGGTCTTTTGCAAATATGAATAAAAAGCTCTGGATAGTTCTGCTAACAACCCTTGTCTCGATAACCGCTTATGCACAAGCAAACATGAGCGACTCGACCACCGTGAAAATCGGTTATTCAAGGGAGAACATGAATACCGTGGCTGGTGCTATCGGCCAAGTAACGGAATCGCGCATGAACAAAGGTCTGATCACCTCGTCGCTCGACGCCTTGAGCGGCCAGGCAGCAGGTGTCCAGGTGACACAAGGTGATAATCAGGAGGCCATGGTCTCTGCCGTACGCGTGCGCGGTACTACCTCACTAACGGGTAAGAACGACCCGCTCGTCATCATCGACGGTGTGGCTGCCGACCTGGCCATTCTCTCTACCATCTACCCCGCAGATATCGAAAGCTTCACCATCCTGAAGGATGCCTCAGAGACCGCCCAGTATGGTAGCCGTGGTGCTGCAGGGGTCATCGAGGTGGCCACGAAGAAGGGCAAGAGCCAGCCCTTCCACATCTCCTACGACGGCAGCATCGGCTTTGAGTCGGTCTATAAGCGCCAGCAGATGCTCAACGCCCAGGAATTCAGACAGGCAGCAAGAGACAGAGGACTCGACATCATCGACCTGGGCTACGATACCGACTTTGGCAAGGTCATCGAGCGCACAGGATTCGTACAGAACCACCACATCGCCTTTGGCGGCGGAACGGAGACGGCCAACTACCGTGCCTCCGTCGGAATGATGCAGCACAACACTGTCATAAAGACAAAAGGTAACCGTAACTACATCGCCAAGCTCGACATCACGCAAATGGCCTTCGACAACCGCCTGACCGTCGATCTCGGCATGGTGGGATCACTGCAGAAGATTTCCTACCTGCCTTTCCAGCAGAAACTGCTCTATTCGGCAGCCGCCTTCAACCCGACTTTCCCCGACACGAGGAATGGCGATGGCAAATACGACCAGGTGCCGGAAGCTACATGGATCAGCAACCCCTTGGCTCTGCTCGACATGAAGCAAGACGAGGACAACGGACACTTTAATGTACACATGAGGGCAAAGATAGCTCTGTCGGATAAATTCACCTTACGCGCCTTCGGCTCCTACTCCTACAACTCCATCGGCACTGCCCACTACTACCCCACCAGCGTGTGGAACAGAGGCGAAGCCTATCGCGGCCATCGGAAGAATGAGAGCCTCCGCGGTAATGCCTCACTCACCTATATCCAAGATATGAAGAACAGCGACCTGAACCTGATGGCGCTGATTGAGGCGGAGCAGCAAAAGGTCTCCGGATTCTATACCACCACGACAGGCTTCTCTACGGATGTATTCTCCTACCACAAACTCTCCGCAGGTTCAGCCCGCCCCTGGGACGGCACTGATGCTTACTATTCCGACTCACACATGGAGTCACTGCTCCTGCGCGCCCAATACACACTCTTTGGCAGATACACCCTGACGGCCAATGCCCGTGGTGACGCCTCTTCGAAATTCGGTAAGAACCACCGCTGGGGATTCTTCCCCTCCGTCAGCGGCGCCTGGGTCATCAGCAAGGAGCCCTGGATGAAAAACCTCAAATTCATCACTAATGCCAAGCTGCGTATAGGTTACGGACTCTCGGGTAGTCAGGCAGGTATCGACTCCTACAACTCCATGATGCTCTTGCAACCCAACGGCATCGTGCCCTACAACGGCTCCATCGCCACCACAATTGGTGTCATCCGAAACGCCAACCCCGACCTGAAATGGGAGGTGAAGAAGTCATTCAACATCGGACTCGACCTCACGCTCTGGGAGAACCGTCTGGCTCTGACCATCGACTACTACCGCTCGAAGACCACCGACATGCTTTATGTCTATAATGTCCCCGTGCCACCATTCACCTACAACAAGTTGTTAGCCAACCTCGGTGCAATGGAGAACAGCGGACTGGAAATCGGTTTTGGCATCACACCGCTACACACCCGCGACATGGTGCTCTCCATCAATATGAACTGGTCGTTCGACCGCAACAAGTTACTCTCGCTCGATGGCTGGTATAACGGACAATACCTGACACCCCCAGAATCGATGACCATCTCCTCACTTACGGGAGCTGGTTTCCACGGGAACTCCGGTATCGTAAAACAGCGGGTCGGTGAGCAAATCGGCATCTTCCGCCTGCCTCATTTCCTGGGCATGGAAACCCTTGAAGACGGCACCGTCTTCTACGACGTCACCGACGAGAGCTATGACTGTGGACAGGCGATGCCAAAGGCTATGATGGGTTCCAACTTCGCCTTCCGCTATCGCCATTGGGACGTGACATTGCAGGTCAACGGCGCCTTCGGACACAAGATCTACAACGGTACGGCTCTCACCTATAACAACCTGTTCTCACTGCCCAACTACAACATCGCGAAAGGAGCACCTGAGCAGAAGTTTGTCAGCCAGATCATCAGCGACTACTATCTAGAAAACGGCGACTACGTGAATATCGACTACCTGACCGTCGGTTGGAACGTACCCCTGAAGTCGAAGTACGTGCAAGGACTGCGTCTGTCAGCATCCGTCAACAACCTCGCCACTATCACTGGCTACAGTGGACTGACACCCATCATCAATTCTAACATCATCAACAGCACATTGGGTCTCGACGATAAGAACATCATGCCAGTCTATCGTTCATACACCATGGGTGTCAGCATCAAGTTCTAACCCATTAAGCATCCTGAATCATGAAAATATATCCCCTGCTTATCGCATTGTCACTGACAGCCGTCTCCTGCTCCCTCGATGAGAACCCCAAGGACGGAATCCTTGAGGATGAAACCTATCCCAACGCCAAGGAACTCTACATGAACACCGTCGCCACCCTCTATAATTACATCGGCGGACATGAAGACGGTCAAGGACTGCAGGGCACCTGTCGCGGAATCTACGACCTGCAGACCTTCGCTTCCGACGAAGCCATAATTCCCACACGCGGCGGTGACTGGTTCGACGGCGGCATCTGGCAAGACCTTTACACCCACGACTGGGATGCCGGTCACGAAATGATTAACAATTCATGGCTCTACCTCTACAAAGTCATCACCCTCTGCAACTACTCCATGGAGCAACTCAGCCTACACGCCAATCTAATCACGCAGGCCCGCTATAATGAATACATCTCCGAGATACGTGCCCTCAGAGCCATCTACTACTGGTACCTGCTCGACCTCTTCGCCAACGTGCCCATCATTGTCATTCACGATATCTCGATGAACGATGTGCTGCAGTCCAAGCGCAAGGAGGTATTTGATTTCTGCGTCAACGAGTTGCAGGCTGCCCTGCCCGACCTCGCCGACGAACGCAGCAATGAAGCAGGCGACTATTATGGCAGAGTCACAAAGCCTGTGGCCTATTTCGTGCTTGCCAAGCTGATGCTCAATGCGGAGGTCTATTGCGACAACGACTGGACTGACGGCGTGCGCCCCAACGGTTCCGACATGGAGTTCAAGGTCAACGACAAGACCATGAACGCCTGGGAGGCTACCATCTATTACTGTGGTATGTTGTCTTTCATGCACTACCGACTGGAAGACGAATACACCAATAACTTCATCGTGCGTAACGAGCGGTCGCAGGAGAACATCTGGACCATCCCCATGGACAAGGACCTCTATAGTACCCAGCAACAGACTATATTCCGCTCCTACCACTACCGTCATGCCGCTGCCTACGGTTTCACTGGAAAGAACGGCTCATGCGCCACCCTCCGCACACTCGAGATTTTCGACTATGGCAAGCCTGAGCAGGATAAGCGTTTTGCCTACTGCTACTGGGCCAACGACGTTGTCGATTTAGACAACAAGCCCATACCCGACCGTACAGGCAAACCTCTCCGTTACTATCCAGAGGAGGTGAAAATGGAAATCATCGACCCTCGGTTCATTGAGACGGCAGGAGCCCGCATGAAGAAATACGAGATCGACAAAAACGCCACAAAGGAGGGGAGACTGATGGACAACGACATCGTGCTCTTCCGTTATGCCGACGTACTGCTGATGAAAGCAGAGGCCTATCTCCGCAACGGCGATCAGGCAACCGGACAAAAGTTCTTCGATGAGGTGCGCGCTCGCGCTGAGATGCCCTTACGCGAACTGACATTCGAGAATCTCCTCGACGAGCGACTGCTCGAACTCTGCTGGGAGGGCTGGCGACGCCAGGACCTCATACGCTTCGGTCAATACGAGAGCCTCTTTGACGGAGATGATAGTCAGGAAAAGGTCTATGAGAAAGACGGTCACACCACCGTGTTCCCCATCCCCTCGGATGCTCTGAAAGGTAATCTCAACTTCAAGCAGAATCCCGGCTATTGATGAAACGGTTATCTTTTTTACTCTTAGCCGCCCTGCTCGTAGCCTGTGCACAGCAGGCGCCCAGACACTTCACCCATGAAGTGCTCAATCGTATGACGCCCATCAAGGATCAGGGTGAGAGCCAGACCTGCTGGATCTACGCCATGCTCGCCGCCATCGAGACGGAGCATCTGTCGTGGGGCGACTCCGTGAATCTCTCACCTTATTATATAGAGAAGATGATGGAGCGCGAGCCCCAAGCACCAGAGAACAAGCGGGGTATGGGCAAGACACTCATCAACCTGATACAGAAATACGGCATCGTTGGCTACGACGCCATGCGCAAGATAGAGACGCCCGCCCCCCGATGGGTCTTCATGCTCGGCGCCACCTACACCCCACAGGAGTTCGCCCGCAGCGTCTGCAGACCCGACGAGTACATCGCCTTGACAAGCGACGATGACAAGCCCTACTATCAGGAAGTGGATATCGACCTGCCCGACAACTGGATGCACGACCGCTTCTACAACATTCCCATCGACTCACTGCTCAGCATGACCGAGCAGGCCGTGCGCGCCCATCACGGCGTCTGCTGGGAGAGCAAGCGTCATGCGATGGCCATCGTAGGCATTGCCCACGACGACAAAGGCGAGAAATACTTCATCATGAAAAACTCCTGGGGGAAGGACACTCCCTACGAAGGCCTCGATTACCTTTCGTTCGACGATTTCCGCCGTTCCACACTCGCCGTAGAAGTGCCGCGTACGAAACCCTTCGTGCGCCACTTGCCAGAGCGCCAACGGCGCAACAGTATCACACCGCGGATATTCTCGTCGAGTGCGAAGCCTACCCACATGCCCACAAGGCCATAGCCCAAAGGAATACCAATCACATAACTCACTCCGACAGCGATGCTCCACTGGAAGATGATGCCCACGAGGAAGGGATAGACGGTGTCGCCCGTGGCACGTAGCGTACTGCCAGCGAAGATATTCGACGTGCGCCCCACCTCCAGGATCACATCCACCATCAGCACCCAGACACCCATGCGGATAATCTCTTCGTTGTCGGTAAACGCCTTGAGGAGGTTCGGCCCCGCTATGGCGAGCAAGACGGATCCCGAGAGCGTGATAATCATCGCCCAGCGGAAGAAATAGTTGCCAAGCACATAGGCTGCCTGATGGCGCCGCTGACCAACGAGATGCCCCACGAGAATGTCGCCGCCCTGCGTGATGCTCACACAGAAGAGATAGACAAACATTATCATGTTATAGCAATAGGTGCGCGCAGCCAGAGCCTCGTTGCTGATCTGGTTGATGAAATAGGTGATGACCACCTGCGAGAGACTGTAGCTGATGTTCTCGCTCATGGCCGGAATGCCGATCTTCAGCAGATATCGGAGCTCCTGCCAGGGCATCGGACGGAAATAGCTCAGCGGGAACTTAGGGATATGCACGCGGAAGTGGACGATAGCCAGCAGCACCATCGAGACGGCACGGCTCGTGGCAGTGGCAATGGCCGCACCCTCGACACCCAACTGCGGACAGCCCCAATGGCCGAAGATCAGCGCATAGTTACCCAAAATGTTCAGCACGTTCACGATACCCGTCACCGCCATGGGCCATACCACCTTGTCGGCACTACGCAGCGAGGCAGAGAACGTCAGCGAGAGCGCCTGGAAGAACGACAGCGCACCCGTCAGCCGCAGATAGACCAGACCGTCGCCCATCAGCTCCGGACGCAGCCCCATCAGATGCAACAGGTCTTCGGCAAAGAAGTACAAGAGGGCACTCACCGTCAGGCCGAGCATCAGGTTCACCACCAGCGCCATGCCCACCACCTGCACCAGTCGTTTGCGCAGTCCTGCCCCGATATACTGAGCACAAAGGATGGCCGCACCCATCGAGAAAAACTGATAGACGAGAAACACGAGCGATATCAGCTGATTGTCCAGTCCCACCGCCGCCACACTGTTGTCGCTGTAGCGGCTCAGCATCACGGTATCCACCGCACCGAGCAGCATCACCAGTGCGATCTCAATGAAGACCGGGATGGTGATGACTTTCAGTTGATGCTTCAGCGTACTACCTGCCATTCTGCTTTATTTTCAGTCGTTTAGTCGTAAACAGGGCGCAAAATTACACAATATTCGTGGAAAATCACCATTTTATTCCAAAAACTTTTCAACGTTTCTTTTGGCTGTCTCGAAAAAAGTGACTATTTTTGCAGTCAATCTAATCATTTGCAGATAATAGCATAAAAAAGTTCTTATCATGGAATCAATTATTTTGTTGGGGCTTAACCTTAATGCATGGATTACCATCGCAACCGTACTCTCGATGTTCACCATCCTCCTGTTTACGAAGTTGCGTGCAGACATAGTATTCCTCGGCGCTATATCCATCCTGTTCCTGGCAGGTGTACTCGACGCCAAGGAGACCTTCGCAGGCTTCAGCTCCTCTTCAGTGGTCGTCATCGGTGTGCTGTTCGTCGTCGTGGCGGGACTCACCCATACGGGCGTGCTGCAGTGGATTGTCAAGAATCTGCTGGGCCAGCCCGACAGCTATGCGAAAGCCGTCGTCAGACTCATGCTGCCAGTGGCAGCCCTCAGCTCTTTCCTTAGCAACACCACGGTGGTGACGCTCTTCGTGAGCATTGTCAAAATGTGGTCGAAGAAGATGGGCATCTCGCCCTCCAAACTGCTGATACCCTTGAGCTACGCCTCGGGCATGGGCGGTGTGTGCACGTTGATAGGCACGCCCCCTAACCTGATCATCTCCGGCCTGTATGCCGAAAAGACAGGCATCGCCATGAACGTCCTCACCACCACCATCCCCGGTCTGTTCTGCCTTGCCGTAGGTATACTGTCGGTCATCGCCATGCGCAGGCTGCTGCCCGACCGCAAGGCGCCCGAGTCTGGCAGCGAAGACACCGCCGAATACACCGTCGAACTGATTGTGCCGTCAGACAACAAGCTAATTGGTGAGACGCTCGGCTATGCTGGCCTGTTGAATGTCAAGGGCGGCCGCCTCATCAAAATGCACCACTTCGACGGTGCGAAGGTACCCATCAACGAGGGTGAGTTCGTGATGGGCGGTGACCACCTGGTGTTTGCCGGACAGATCAAGGAAATCATGGAACTGACGAAGACCCACGGCCTGAAGGTCGGCGAAGAGGTCATCAATGTAGGTTCCAAGACACTCATCTCCTCGCTCATCATGATTACAATGGTAGCCCTCTCGGCCTTTGGCGTGCTGCCGCTCCTGCAATGCGCCCTACTCGCAGCCTTTGCGATGCTCCTGCTGCGCTGCTGCACCCCCGACCAAGCTATGAAGGCCATCAACTGGGATATCCTGATGGTCTTTGCCAGCTCCATCGTCCTCGGCACAGCCATCCAGAAGACAGGCATCGCCGAGATGCTTGCCACAAGCATCCTTGACGTCTGCGGCACTAATCCCATTGTCGTCATGACCGCCATCTGCCTGGTCGGCACCTTCGTCACCGAGTTCATCTCCAACACGGCAGCAGGCGCCATGTTCTTCCCCATCATGTACGAGGCTGCCGAGAAACTCGGCTACGAGCCCTTCCCCTTCCTCGTCGCCCTGATGATTAGCGTCAGCAGTAGCTTCGCCACCCCCATCGGCTCTCCCACCCACATGCTGGTCTATGGCCCCGGCGGCTACCGCTTCAGCGACTTCATGCGCATCGGCCTGCTGATGAACATCATCATCCTCGCCGCCAACGTCCTTATCGTGAACATTATCTACCCGCTGACTCCACTGAATCCTTAGGATGTCAGAGCCATAGCGGCCCCCCATAGAGAGAGGCACTTCACACATGATGTGAGGTGCCTCTCTCTATTGGGGATGTATCCGATGGATTTACTTATTCAGTTTCCAGGTGACACCGTCCTTGGTGTCCTTCACCTCGAAACCTGCTTCTTTAAGTTCATCACGGATCTTATCGCACGTCGCCCAGTCTTTCTCGGCACGGGCTTTAGCGCGCAGTTCGAGCACCATATCGACCACCTTCCCAAAGGCAGCCTCACGGGCTTCGTTGGCACCTCCAGCAGCGGTATTAGCCGAGAGGCCGAGGATATCGAAGGCAAAAAGACGCATGGTCTCGGAGAGTTCCTTCAGACAGTCGGCGCAGATGGTGGCCTTATGATCGACAAGTTTGTTCACGACGGTGCAAGCCTCGAAGAGATGACTGATGACCTGTGGGGTAGCGAAGTCATCGTTCATCGCGTCGTAACACTTCTGGCGGAGGCTCTTCACGACCTTCTCGGTCTCGGCATCACATTTGTCGGATGCCTGCACACGGTCGAGATCAGCGATACCGTTGAGGAGTTTCTCCAAGCCTTTTTCTGCAGCCTGCAGGGCCTCGTTGGAGAAATCGACGGTGCCGCGATAGTGGGCCGAGAGGATGAAGAAGCGGATGGTCATCGGCGCATAGGCCTGCTCCAACTTCTCGTGGTTGCCAGTGAAGAACTGCTCCAGCGTGATGAAGTTACCAAGCGACTTACCCATCTTCTGACCATTGATGGTAATCATATTATTGTGCATCCAGTACTTCACGGCCTGATGCCCCATCGAAGCCTGAGCCTGTGCTATCTCGCACTCATGGTGGGGGAACACGAGGTCCATGCCGCCGCCGTGGATATCAAACTCCTCACCGAGATACTTACGACCCATGGCAGTGCACTCACAGTGCCACCCAGGGAAACCGTCGCTCCAAGGTGAGGGCCAGCGCATGATATGCTCGGGCTGTGCCTTCTTCCACAGGGCGAAGTCGGCCTGATTGCGCTTCTCGCCCACGCCGTCGAGATTGTCGCGACTGGCGTCCTTGATGTTCTCCAAGCTGCGACCAGAGAGAATACCATACTTATACTTTTTGTTGTAAGCCTCGATATCGAAATAGATAGAGCCGTTCGACTCGTAGGCGAAGCCATTGTCGAGAATCTGCTGCACGAGTTGCTGCTGTTCGATGATATGGCCTGTGGCGTGAGGCTCAATCGAAGGACGGAGCACACCGAGGGCATCCATCGCCTGATGGTAGCGGTTGGTGTAGTACTGTGCAATCTCCATCGGCTCCAACTGCTCCAGACGGGCTTTCTTGGCAATCTTGTCCTCACCCTCATCGGCATCGTGCTCAAGGTGACCTACATCAGTGATATTACGCACGTATCTTACTTTATAACCCAGGTGCTTCAAATAGCGGAACACGAGGTCGAAGGTAATGGCGGGACGGGCATGTCCGAGATGGGGATCACCATAGACTGTCGGACCGCACACATACATGCCCACATTGGGCGCATGAAGGGGCTCGAAACGCTCCTTCTGACGCGTCAGCGTATTGTAAATAACTAATTTTGATTCCATAATTTCCAATTTTGACTGCAAAGGTACGATTAAGCGAGTAAAAAACCAAATTTTTTGGCCTAAATGTTGATACCATAAGTCTGTTTGACCTCACTCATCACGAAGGTACTCTCTATCGAAGCCAGCATCTCGATCTCGCCCAACTTGTTGAGTACAAACTCCTGATACTGCTTCATATCACGCGCACGTACTTTCAATAAATAGTCGTATGCACCCGAGGTGTTGTAGCACTCCGTGACCTCCGGGATGCGCTGGATGCGGCGCACGAAGGCATCGGCAATCTCGTGGTTGATCTGCTTGAGCTTCACCTTGCAGAACACCTGCAGGCCGAGGTTGAGCTTCTCAGGGTCGAGCACGGCAATATACTTCTTGATATACCCCTGGCGCTCAAGCCGTTTCTGGCGCTCGAAGACAGGCGTGGGAGTGAGATGAACGGCATCTGCCAGCTCCTTTGTGGTGAGTTTCGCATTCTTCTGAAGCGTCTTAAGTATCTGTAAATCAGTCTCGTCGAGTCTTTCTGTCATAAGTGAAAAGAATTATATTCTGATTGAACGGCTTTGGAGGAGCCATTTTAGGAAGATTTTCTTCCTGCGCTGCAAAATTAGGTATATTTTCTGAATTACGCAAGAAATTTGGAGGATTTCTCCAATCGCCGTACCTTTGCAGTCGAAAAATTAATATTAACAAATAAAAAAGAAAGGATAAGATTATGAGTAAGAAGAATTATCGTTTTGAGACTTTACAACTTCATGTAGGCCAGGAACAGGCAGACCCCGCAACTGACGCACGTGCCGTGCCCATCTATCAGACCACATCGTATGTGTTCCACAACTCCCAGCACGCTGCCGATCGTTTCGGTCTCCGCGATGCAGGTAATATCTATGGTCGCTTGACCAACTCGACGCAGGGCGTGTTTGAGGATCGTGTCGCTGCCCTTGAGGGTGGTGTGGCCGGACTGGCTGTCGCCTCTGGTGCTGCTGCCGTCACCTATGCCCTGCAGAACATCGTGCAGGCTGGCGATCATATCGTGGCTGCCGACAACCTCTATGGCGGAAGCTACAATCTCATCACCCACACACTCGCTACGCAAGGCATCAGCAACACAATTATCAATGTAAACGACCTCGAAGCCCTTGAGGCAGCCATCAAACCCAACACAAAGGTAGTATATGCCGAGACATTCGGCAACCCCAACAGCGACGTGCTCAACCTCGAAGGGGTGGCCGCCGTAGCCCACAAGCACGGCATCCCCTTCATCGTTGACAATACGTTCGGCACACCTTATCTGATCCGTCCGCTAGAGCATGGCGCAGATATCGTAGTACATTCAGCTACTAAGTTCCTCGGTGGTCACGGCAGTTCTCTGGGTGGTGTCATCGTGGATGGCGGTAAGTTCGACTGGAAACAGAACGATAAGTTCCCCACACTCGCCAAGCCCGATCCCTCCTATCATGGCATCGTCTTCGCCGACGCCGTAGGTGCTGCAGCTTACGTCACCCGTATCCGTGCCGTCATCCTGCGTGATACTGGTGCTGCGATCTCTCCCTTCAACGCCTTCATCTTGCTGCAGGGTGTTGAGACGCTGAGCCTGCGCGTGGAGCGTCACGTGGAGAATGCGCTGAAAGTGGTTGACTTCCTCGCCAACCATCCAAAGGTGGCCAAAGTGAACCACCCTGCCCTCTCCAGCCATCCCGACCATGAGCTCTACAAGAAGTACTTCCCCAACGGTGGCGGCTCTATCTTCACCTTCGAGATCAAAGGCGGACAGGAAGAGGCCTGGAAGTTCATCGATGCCCTGCAGATCTTCTCACTGCTGGCTAACGTGGCCGACGTGAAGAGTCTGGTGATCCACCCCTACACCACCACCCACTCACAGCTCTCACCCGAGGAACTCGCCGAGCAGCATATCACGCCCTCGACCATCCGTCTGAGCATCGGCACAGAGCATATTGACGACATTATCGACGATTTGTCGCAGGCATTTGATAAAATCTAAAATTTAGTTCGTACCTTTGCCGACAAAATAAGATATCGACGATGGGAAAATTTATCTTAGCAGACAATCAGGAACTGACCCGCTTCGCACTGGAGAGCCTCATCCTGTCGAGAGGTGACCACGACATCTACAAGGTCAGCGATAAGGCAGGACTTGTAGAGAAGTTGAAGGCGCATGAGAATGCCGTCGTGCTACTCGACTACACGCTGTTCGACTTTGCCGATGAGGATCAGCTTCTGATTGTCGCTGAACGTTTCGCGCTGTCGCAGTGGATACTCATCAGCGACGAACTGACCCCTCAGTTCCTGCGTCGGGTGGTCTATGCCTCCCACCAGTTCAGCATCGTCTTCAAGGACGGTCCTTTGAAGGATCTGCGCGATGCACTTGATGCGGTGAGCCGTTATACGCGCTTCATCAGTCAGCGAGCGCTGGAAGCAATCATCAACCAGCAACAGGAAGAAGAGAGCCAACCCAGCATCCTGACAGAGACAGAGACCGAGATTGTGAGGGCTATCGCTCAGGGCAAGACCACGAAGGAGATTGCCAACGAGCGGTTCTCAAGTGTTCATACCATCACCACCCATCGCAAGAACATCTTCCGCAAACTGGGTGTGAACACAGCCCACGAAGTCATCAAATACGCTCTCCGAGCAGGCCTGGTGGATTCGTCAGAATTCTATATCTAAAAGGGTAAGGCTTTATCGATACTGCCCATTTTTAAAGAGTCACTTTTAAGTGGCTCTTTAATTGTTTAGTATTTCATCATAAAGTTCCTGATGAAAACGAAAGATTCGGTATCTTTTCGAATAATAGAG
>Ga0256404_1010698_pt1 | contig 12583 bp, 12 predicted proteins | sample RumenRJG_01DNA_FD_185990 | JGI IMG/M metagenome (GOLD analysis project Ga0256404, IMG submission 185990) | Bovine rumen microbial communities from Lethbridge, Alberta, Canada - RJG_01 | ecosystem: Host-associated > Mammals > Digestive system > Stomach > Rumen | place: Canada: Alberta | collected...
GAATGCAACAGGAAATATATAAATGGTCGCTTCGCTCAAAATAGAAGCAAAAATTGAGATTGCATCAAAATAGCTTTGATTGAGGAATGCAACAGGAAATATATAAATGGTCGCTTCGCTCAAAATAAAAGCAAAAATTGAGATTGCATCAAAATAGCTTTGATTGAGGAATGCAACAGGAAATATATAAATGGTCGCTTCGCTCAAAATAGAAGCAAAAATTGAGATTGCATCAAAATAGCTTTGATTGAGGAATGCAACAGGAAATATATAAATGGTCGCTTCGCTCAAAATAGAAGCAAAAATTGAGATTGCATCAAAATGACATTGATTGAGGAATACAACAATAAATACCGGTTCTTTAGCGATATTACGGGTGTAGCTATGAAGGTCCACAATAAGTATCATCCTGGTCTTCTGGAATCTGCATACGAAGCTGCACTTAAGTATTTGCTGGAACAGCAAGGCTATAAAGTGGAGCGGCAGGTTTACCTGCCAATATACTGGGATGATGTTCAGCTTGATCAGACATACAGGATGGATCTCGTTGTTAATGACAATATCATTGTAGAACTTAAGGCTCTAAACTTTGTCGATAAGCAACATCGTCATCAGTTATGGAATTATATGCATCTTACTCATAAGCCGTATGGTATGCTTATCAATTTTGGATCAGAATCCCTGTTCTCAGAATGGTTTGAACGTAACCCTCAGACAGGGGAGATCACAAAGGTTAAACTAATGTGATATTCGTCTTTCAATCCAAAGATGAACATATTCCATTTTTGCTCTAATATTGAGCGAGCTCTCACAAATATGTAGCATTATTTTTGCTTTAATTTTGAGCGCAGCGACCCAATATATAGAATAATTTTTGTTTCAATTTTGAGCGTAGCGACCTAATATAGTTAAATACTCATGCAGCTCTGGGTGAGGAAGGAGCTGGCGACAGCGGTGAGGACGGTGATGACGAACTGAATGATCGTCTTCCAGGTTTTAATCTTCATAATTGATAGGTGTTAGGTGATGAATGTTAGGGATTAGGGGTTCTCGGGATCGGGCTCGCTGGTGGAGGTGCTTGCTGCAGGCTTCTTCGTGGTGACGGTGGCACGCTTCAGGTTGGCATCGAGGTCGAGGCTCTTGGCTGTCAGCTCACCGGTGGCACGGGCACGCAGCTTGACGGTCTTGATGTTGGAGGTTACCGTGAAGTCCTCCTCTGAGTCGGCGCCGCCCTTGGCGTTCTTGATGCCGATGGAGAAGATGGCCAGGTCGTCGTACTTCACGTTCTTGCCCTCTAAGAGCAGTTCCTTGGTACACTTGACCATGTCAGTGAGCAGGCCGATGATGATGCCTTCGGAGAATACGGTGTTGTGGCTGGCCATGTGCTTGGCGAGACCGCTGAGGTTGACAGTCTCTTCTGCCACGGGATAGGCGAAGACCTTGCCGAAGCTGTCGGACTTCTCGTTGTTGTTTTTTCTTAATACGAACTTAATCATAGTTTTTTTAGTGAAGAGTGAATAGTGAAGAGTAAAGAATTTGCTACCGCGCGACTTGCAGTTCCTGACTCTATCAATGTGTCTCATTGACAATGCAAAGGTACTACATCCGGTAATCGCATTTTCCGCGTAGGGCATTGGAGGGATGAGAAAGGATGTGTTTTAACGTCAACGTCAACGTGAACGTCAACTAACTTCAACGCTAACGTTAACCCTAACGCTACTCCGGTATATCTATACAGAACTTATCGGTGATCCACTTCACGATGTTGGGAGGGAGGACGACCATGCCAGGGCGGAGGCCCAGGGCCTCCAGCTCCTGACGGTAAGGACGACACCAGTTGCTCAAGGTCTTCACGGTGACACCTGCATAGCAGGCGATTTGTTGACGGGTCATTGCTTTCATAAGTGACATGTTTACAGGTTGTAACTATATGGTTTACGAGTGCTAAGTCTATGGTTTACGAGTGCTAAACAGCATATCTACGAGGTCTATCTTTTCCGCTTTCTGCTCTGGCGTGGCATGCTGCTCCAGTATGGGGCTGACGGTGATGGGCGGCAACGATTTCCAGAAGGGCTGACGCATGATTTCCTGAGCGGCCTCATACCAGGCTTTGAAGGTCTCTCCGTCTGGGTCGGTGTCAGGAAACATAATGACCTTCCTGCCTCGTAATGCGTGGAACTTCGTTGGCTGTACGTTGCGCATGCCACCAGTGGCCAGCCACAGATACTGTGGGAAATGTTCCGAGAGGATGACGGCCGTCTTCTCGCTCTCTACCACACAGACGACAGGAAGTGAAGTGTCATAATTGCTTTCTGGTTGAGATAGCAAGTGGAGGCCGAAGAGACAATGACGCGTGGTCAGGCGGTCTGCATCAGGCCATTTGTAACGCCTCTTGAGCATTGTGCTCACCCATGTGGGGTGACGCTCATGGTCGCGGTGACAATCCTCACGGTAGTACATCACCTTACCGTCATAGATGTCTTCCTCGGCGTCTATCTGCCAGAAGATGACACCTCCCTTAAGAGTGGCTCCCAGTCGGTAGCGACGTGCTGCATGCAACATCTGGCGCTCGGTGAGATAGCCGCAGGCCACCAAAGCCTTGCAGAACGGACTCTCTGTGGAGAGTGCCTTTCGCCAAAGTGGCGCGATAACCACCAGACGACCGTCGAACAGCTCGACCTTCAGTCCCAGCTCACGGCCTAACTGGCGAAACGATGAAATGTAAAGATTTTTGATTTTCATAAGTCGGATGTCTGTATTGTCTATTAAACCCTCTACACCCCTCTTACATAGCCCCCACCTCTCTTTAGAGAGAGGGTGGGGCCTATATAGAGAGGGGGTTACGAGGGTGTTGAAATAACGACAACTCTTCCGTTGCGGTCCATGGTGGTCTTCACGATGTGGTTGTCACATGCCAGCCGGAAAACTTTATCGTAGTATTTCGGCTGCTGGATGCCGCTCAGCTGCATGACCGCGGCCTGCAGGTCGGCTTGGTTCATTTGGGCTCGTGATGCCATGGCATTGTCAAAGAGCCGTCGCAGGTCCCATTCCCACGGCATACGGCTGTCGTCCTCATGACGGATGATGTAGTCCTGATTGAAAGAGTCAGCCCTCTCAGCCCTTATCTGATAGGCTTCAGGCTTGTTGCTCATATACTTTCCCTGAGCGTCACGGGGCTGTACGTCAGGGCACTCCGTTGTCACAGGCAGCCCGTCGTCACTAATCCTGTAGTAGAACGTCTCCTTGATGTGGTATTTCCTGGTGAGCAGCTGCTCCACGGCGAACACCTGCTCCTTCGGCAGTTGTTCACAGTAATACACCTCGAAGGCCTTGTGCAGCACCTCCGTACCAAGCCATCCACGCAGGTTGCGCTTCTCGCCTGAACGGTTCAGGTGGATAACTATCGTAATGTTACAGTCATAGGTCGTCGATAGCTGCATCAGCTGGTCAATGAGCATGATGGACTGCTCTTGGTCGTTGATGCTGCTCAACAGGTCGCTGATGTTGTCAATGACCACCATGTCTGGCCTGTAGGTCATAATGGCGGTAATGAGGTACTCAAGGCGTTGCTCGTATGTGCAGGAGCGGACGTTGAACACGAAGAGTCGTCCGTCCAGTTCAGCGGTGTCATTACTGACGTCTTGAACCGCCTGGCCCTTCCCGGCAAGTTCGTAGATACGGTCAGTCAGAATGGTCTTGGTAGATTGACGGCTTTGCTCGGTATCATACCAGAGAATCTTCAAAGGCTTGTCAGGCAGGCGGGACAATGTCACACCAGGAGCAGCAACAGACGATGACACTCCGCTGGCCATCAGCATGGACGTGAAGAAAGTCTTTCCGCACTTCTCCATACCAGTAATGGCGGTGAGGTCACGACGAGGAAAACATGGCTTGTCAAACAGCCGCATCAGGAACTCTTCACAAGGTACGGGGGTGTCGCCCGTTATCCTCAGACGGTCGAGCTCCAACAGCAACGGCGTAATAGGAGAAGACTCGCCGGCTTGGGCAATCTCCTCCTCAATCAGTTGAATACCAGACTTGTTCATTGCATCTTCTCGATTCTTCGCAGTTTATACTCATCCAACAGGTCATAACCGTAGTCCTCTTCCATGTCCCAGATTACTCCGAAGACCTGTTCACCAATGGCGACGAACGACCTCCGGTCTGTCAACATAGCCAGACAGTAAAGCACCCGGATGATACGGAAGAACTTCAGCGTACCGAAGCGTTTGATGTTGAAATACTTGCGGTTTACCCGTGCCTCGTCACTGACGAATCTCAGGTTACCGCGTTCCTCTCTCACGGCGTCGAGGATGATCCTCACGCACTTGCTAACTAATAGGTCTCGTAGCATGTTTTAGATATTAAATTGTTAAACAAAAAACAGCGTGTCTTCGTGACACGCTGCGAAAGTAGGCAAAACCAAATAATTGATTGTGACGGTTGCCGTCACCAAACGTCCTGAAACACTGGAACTTTTCACATTTTTTATAAAGTAATTCTAAAATTCACGCAGAAAGACTGTATTGGTTGCTTCGCTCAAAATTGAAGCAAAAATTAATTTCACACAGATTACACAGATTACACGGATTTAAGGTCACACGGAAAGGTTATATTGGTCGCTTCGCTCAAAATTGAAGCAAAAATTAATGTCACACAGATTACACGGATTTAAGGTCACACGGAAAGGTTATATTGGTCGCTTCGCTCAAAATTGAAGCAAAAATTAATTTCACACAGATTACACAGATTACACGGATTTAAGGTCACACGGAAAGGTTATATTGGTCGCTTCGCTCAAAATTGAAGCAAAAATTAATTTCACACAGATTCCGCTGATTTTTAAGGTCACACAGAAATCACAGAAATCACGGAAAGATTTATGGTCGCTTCGCTCAAAATTAAAACAAAAATTATATAATGTCACACAAGTAAGCACTGAAATGTCTAAAGCAGACCGCCTGGTCTGTCATCAGTAAGAATGGGATATACGAAATAAAAAATCTGTGAGATTTGTGTAATCTGTGTGACAAAAGAAGATTATCCGTGTGAGGCTACAAGCTCAATTCATTTACTCTTTTCTCAGCTTCTCAGGCTCATGCTCCCGACGGTAGCGGAGGAGGTACCAGAGGCAGAAGACGATGACGTAGGCGAGGCTGGTCTGCAGCATGGTGGGGTGCAGGCCGTCGATGCTGGCAAAGGGGAGAGAGGCAACCCATTGTGTCCACGAATTGAGCCACGATGCAAGGGTGACTGGAATGTTAAGGACAAGGGCCTGTAACGTGGGCCACCAGCCCAGTAGCAGGGTGACGAGCATGGTGCTCAGTATGCAGTAGGAAAGGGGAATGGAGACGTAGTTGGCAAGCAGGAACCAAACGGGGAAACGTCCGAAGTAGTAGGCTACCAGGGGTGCCGTTCCTATCTGGGCGGCTATGCTGACCATCGTCATTTGGTAGAGGAAGGGTTGAGGGTTGAGGGTTCTTGCTCTGGCAAGCGTCCCTGCGGGCCGAGCGGAGCGGTGAGGGGTGGCCAGTGGCATGAACAGCAGGATGGCCAGTACGGAGGCGAACGAGAGCTGGAAGCCGACGTCGAAGAGGGCATAGGGATTGGCCAAAAGGATGATGACGGCCGACAACGCTAATGTGTTAATGGGTGTCTTGCTGCGGTTGAGCATTGACACAAAGGCGTAGATGCTGATCATGAGGGCGGCACGAATTACGCTAAGCGGCATACCCACCAACAGGACGAATGCCCAGATGCTGCCCACGATGAGCAACTGATTGACGAGCCTCAGTCGGCGGCTGCGGAACAAATAGGTCATCAGCATGTAGATGATGCCGAGATGCAGGCCGCTGAGTGCCAGCAGGTGCGAGGTGCCGGCTATGGCGAACTGCTCTTTCTGCTCACGGCTTACCGCACTCTTGTCGCCGAGCGTCATGGCGGCCAGTATGGAGTAATCGTCACGTTCTCTGATGTTTGAAGTGATTTGCTGCAGTAGCTTGCGGCGCTGTTGCATAAAGAATAACCTGACTTTGGCTCCTGAGCCAATATGCTCTAAGCTGATGCTTTCGTGTTGCCAATGCCGCCGGGTAACGAAGGCCTCGCCCACGTAGCCGTGCGTCTCCTGATAGGTGCGGTAGCTGCCTGTGGCCGTCAGCGGGCGAAGGGTGGTCTGGGCTATGATGCCATCGCCGGCGGTCAGTTGGCGACTCTGCTCGTCGGCCATGATGCGCAACTGTATCTTCTGTCCCGTTTCGGCTATAAGGGCATCCATAGCGAGCGTCTTCCCCCGTTCTGTAGGTTCAGAGCTGACGACAAAGGCCCAGTGTCCGTCTTCTTCGGGCCACGCTACGGTAAGTGCCTCCTTCTGGTGCAGGCAGAGCAACAGTCCCAGCGCTATGCAGGCTGTCTCCAAGCACAAACTTTGCAGCAGCTCACGACGGCCGGCCAATAGTGTCAGCAGCACGAAGACCGCCATTACCCCAAGTACGGGCCATTGTGGCCAAGAAACAAATCGTCCAGCCGCTATGCCAAGCATGAGGCAAACGGCTGGACGAACTAATGGGGCTATGATGACTGACTCCCGGTTCATTTCAGGTTCAACTCTTCTTTCAGGAAACGGGGTGTGTAGCCCTTCTTGCTTCTTGCCACCTCTTCGGGTGTGCCCGTTGAGAGCACTTCACCTCCTCGCCGACCGCCTTCGGGTCCCATGTCGATGATGTAGTCGGCCTGCTTAATGACGTCGAGGTTATGCTCAATGACGATGACCGTATTGCCACGTTCAACCAACTGCTTGAGCACCTCCATCAGAATGCGGATGTCCTCGAAGTGCAGGCCTGTAGTAGGCTCGTCGAGAATGTAGAGCGTCTTGCCCGTGTCCTTCTTCGACAGCTCAGTAGCCAGTTTCACACGTTGGCTCTCGCCGCCGCTCAGTGTGGTGGAAGGCTGTCCGAGCTTAATGTAGCCGAGGCCCACGTCCTGTATGGTCTTTATCTTGCGCAGGATGTCGGGCACGTTCTCGAAGAACTCAACAGCCTGGTTGATGGTCATGTCGAGCACGTCGGCAATCGACTTGCCCTTGTAGCGCACCTCTAAGGTCTCGCGGTTGTAACGCTTGCCGTGACACACCTCGCAAGGCACCATGACGTCGGGCAGGAAGTTCATTTCGATGTTTTTATAGCCATTACCTCCGCAAGCCTCACAGCGTCCGCCCTTCACGTTGAACGAGAAACGCCCGGGTTTATAGCCGCGAATCTGGGCCTCGGGCAGATGGACGAAGAGTGAGCGGATGTCGCTGAACACGCCAGTATAGGTGGCGGGGTTGGAGCGAGGCGTGCGGCCTATGGGGGCCTGGTCAACGTTGATGACTTTGTCTATGAGTTCAATGCCCTCAATGGAGTCGTAGGGCATGGGGTTCTTCAGCGAGCGATAGAAATGTTTGGAGAGGATGGGGTAGAGGGTCTCGTTGATGAGTGTTGATTTGCCGCTACCGCTGACGCCCGTCACTAAGATGAGTTTCCCTAACGGGAACTCAACGGTGACGTTCTTCAGGTTGTTGCCGCGACAGCCGTTGAGCTTCAGCCGTTGAGGGTTGAGCGATGAGTGTTGAGGGTTGAGCGTTGAGGGTAGAGCGTTATTGTTAGCGTTCAAAAACCTTGCCGTCAGCGTGTCAGACTTGAGCATCTCGTCAGGAGTGCCTTGGAAGACCACCTCGCCACCTTTGCGGCCTGCACGCGGACCGATGTCGATGATGTAGTCGGCAGACAGCATCATGTCCTTGTCGTGCTCCACCACGATGACCGTATTACCAATGTCGCGCAGCTCTTTCAATGAGTGAATGAGCCGTTCGTTGTCGCGCTGGTGCAGTCCGATGCTGGGCTCGTCGAGAATGTAGAGCACGTTGACCAGTTGTGAGCCTATCTGCGTGGCCAGACGAATGCGCTGGCTCTCACCTCCGGAGAGCGAGGCCGACTGGCGGTTGAGTGCCAGATAGTCGAGTCCCACCTCTAACAGGAAGTCCAGCCGGGAGCGTATCTCCTTGAGAATCTCTTTGGCTATCTGCTGCTGTTGGTGCTCCAGATGTTTTTCTGCTTCGTCGAGCCATTGGCGCAGTTCGCCAAGATCCATTGATGCGAGCTCGGCAATGTTCTTGTCCCAGATGCGGTAAGAGAGTGACTCGCGGTTCAGTCGCTGCCCGTGACACTCAGGGCACTCGCACTCGGCCAGGAACTGGTCGGCCCACTTCTGGCCGCTGCTGCTGTCGTCGTTCTCCATGACTGACCGCAGGTACTTCACCACGCCGTCGAAGGCCACGAAGTAGTCGCTGGAGGTGTGCACCAGTTCTTTGTCTATGCGTATGTTGTCTAACGAACCGTAGAGTATCTCGCTAAGCGCGTCGTCGGGAATGTCGCAGACGGGTGTCTTCAGCGTGCAGTCATACTTTTTGAGTATGGCCTCTATCTGCCAGAAAATCATCTGGCTCTTGTATTTGCCTAATGGTACGATGCCCCCGTCGTGAATGCTCAGTTTGCGGTTGGGTATGACTTTCTCCAGGTCAATCTCGCTGACGTAGCCCAGTCCCTTGCATCGCGGACAGGCACCCATAGGCGAGTTGAACGAGAAGTTGTTGGGGGCGGGGTCGTTATAGGAGATGCCCGACGTGGGGCACATCAGTCGCTTGGAGAAGTATTTGGCCTCGCCCGTTTCGTGGTCTATTATCATGAGAAGTCCCTCGCCCTGCTTCATGGCCAGGCTGACGGTCTTTTTCAGTCGTTCTGAGGCTCCCTCGCCTGGTGCGATAGTGGGAGCAAGGTTCAGCTTGTCGATGACCACCTCGATGTTGTGGTTCTTGTATCGGTCAACCTTCATGCCGCGCGTAATTTCCTGCAGTTCACCATCCACGCGGACGTTCAGGTAGCCCTTGCGGCGCAGGCTCTCGAAGAGTTCGCGGTAGTGGCCTTTACGACTGCGCACTACGGGTGCCAGAATGAGAATCTTGCGTCCGGCATAGTCCTGTTGTATCATGTCGAGCACGCGTTCCTCGGTGTATTTCACCATCGGTTCGCCCGTCATGTAGCTGTAAGCCTTGCCGGCACGTGCAAAGAGCAGGCGCAGGAAGTCATAGACCTCGGTCGTGGTGCCGACGGTAGAGCGGGGATTCTTGTTGGTGGTCTTCTGCTCGATGCTGATGACGGGTGACAGTCCCGTAATCTTGTCAACGTCAGGACGTTCCAGTCCTCCGAGGAAGTTGCGTGCATAGGCCGAAAAGGTCTCTATATAGCGCCGCTGCCCCTCGGCAAAGATGGTGTCGAAGGCCAACGACGACTTACCGCTTCCGCTTAGTCCGGTGATGACCGTGAGTGACTGGCGGGGAATCTCCACGTCAATGTTCTTCAGGTTGTGGACGCGCGCTCCCCAGACGTTGATCTTGCCGTGTTCTTCAGGGTTGTTGCGTTGAGGTTTCATCGTTGAGTACTCCTGTAAGAATGTTTACGTCACGTTTGATGGTGTGAGTCTTCCCGTCAGACCCCTTGGCCTTGACCAGCACGAAGTAGGTGCCCTGCTTGACGAGACTGCCGTTGTATTTGCCGTCCCAGCTGCCGTTGATGTCGGTCCACTCGTATAGTTTCTGTCCCCACCTATTAAATATAATAGCGCGGAACTCCACGATGTTAGCCTGCTTCGTGACGCGCAGCACTTCATTAATACCGTCGTCGTTCGGCGAGAAACCGTTGGGAATCTCAATGTAGCTGGTAGCCGTTGTGGTAGAGTCGGTGGTCTCCTCCGTCGTGTCGGAATCCTGGGGCTCATCGGTGTCCGTCTGAGCTGCTGCCAACAGGGGACAAAGCATGAACAGCGGAAGCAAAATCAGTTGTTTTATTGCCATAATCGTTGAAATTATTATGCAAAGGTAATAAATAATTCACAATTCATAATTCATAATTCACAATTATTTTGTACCTTTGTCCGCAAATTTATAAAAAGTAACGATAAAATGAAGTTTTTGGCAAAATATCTGCTCGTGTTATTGGCCATGATGGCCTTCAGCGACGACGTGCTGGCACAGGTCGGACAATGGCGCGACATACACAAGGTGAAGCGTAAGGAAACCATGTACAGCATTGCCCGCGACTACGGCATTACTGTGGATGAACTGGTGAAGGCAAACCCCGAAATGGCTTCGCCCGACTACGTGCTGAAGAAGGGAACGTTCATCTGTATTCCTTACCCCACGCCTCAGGTAGTGGTCGATACGGCCACCGTCACACCGCCCTCACCCCAGCCGGTCAAGCCTCAGCGTACCGACATGCGCGACAGGGCAATCCGTGTAGGTGTGATGCTGCCCTTGCATACCATCAACGGCGACGGGCGGCGAATGATTGAGTACTATCGAGGTGTGCTGATGGCCTGCGACAGTCTGAAGCAGAACAATATTTCGGTAGATATTCATGCATGGAACGTGGCTGAGAACAGCGACATTCGTACCTTCCTCACCGACGAGGCTGCACAGATGGACCTCATCATCGGACCCTTGTATTCGAAAATGATGGCTCCGCTCAGCGAGTTTGCCCAGAAGAATGACATTCGAGTGCTCATTCCTTTCTCTATCAATGCCCCCGAGGTGGCCCAGAACCCTTTGCTCTTCCAGGTCTATCAGTCACCCACGGACTTTAACCGCTCAACAATTGACCGCTTTATGCAACAGTTCCGCGACTGCCATCCCGTCATCATCGACTGTGCTGACTCTACCAGTACCAAGGGCAGTTTCACGTCGGCACTACGCAAACGACTCGACGAGGAGGCCATTGAGTATGCCCTAACCAGCCTTACCACCAGCGAACAACGCTTCGTGCAAAACTTCAGTATGGCCAAGCGCAATGTGGTTATTCTGAACTCTGAGCACCAGAAGGAGCTGCGCAAGGGACTGTCGAAGCTGACGGGCATGCTGGTTGACAACCCCGAACTGGAGGTGACACTCTTCGGTTATACTGACTGGATGCTTTACACCCATCGTAACCTGAAGGACTTCTATAAGCTCGACGTACACATTCCTGCCGCCTTCTACTTCGATGCTAATTCGCCCAAGACCAAGCGGCTGGAGCAGAAGTACCGCTGGAACTTCCATGCTGACATGATGAATTCGTTGCCCCGCTTTGCCATTACGGGCTTCGACCATGCCTACTTCTTCCTCCGCGGACTCCACATGTACGGCAAGCACTTTACTGGAGCTGCCGGAATGGTAGGCTATCCGCCTGTGCAGACGCCGCTCGTCTTCGAGCGTAAGGGCAACGGCGGCTTGGAGAACAAGAACATTATGTTCATTCACTATACGCCCGAGAAACGTATTGAGACCATTAAGTTCTGACGGTAAGGCTATGAGAAAGAATATATTACTTATTTACCTTTTCACCCTTTTACCATTGTCAGTACTGGCGCAAATCGGCGAGCATCGCGATGAGTTTGCCATTGGTGTCAGCGGTGGCTATGCGTTGAGCCGCGTAAGCTTTGTGCCCGACGTGCAGCAGAAAATGAAGGGCGGCCCCATCGTCGGCGTTACCTTCCGCTATACCACCGAGAAATACTTCAGCAGCATTTGTGCCCTTGTGGCCGAGGTGAACTATGCCAGCATCGGCTGGAAACAGGATATTCTCTCACTCATTGACGAACCTGTCATCAATCCGACGACCCAACTGGCCGAAGAATATGAGCGTCAGATTAACTACGTGCAGATTCCCTTCCTGGCCCGACTGGGGTGGGGACGTGAGCGCAAGGGACTGCAGTTCTTCTTCCAGGTGGGGCCGCAAATGGGCTTCATGCTCAGTGAGAAAACCGTTGCCAACTATCCGCTCGACCAGCGTAACCTGGAAATGCGCTCCTCAGTAGTCGTAGCACAGGAGAGCATGCCTGTTGAGAAAAAGTTCGACTACGGTATTACAGGCGGCATAGGTCTGGAGTATTCGCACCCCAAGATAGGCCACTTCCTTGTGGAGGCCCGTTACTACTACGGACTGGGCAACATCTACGGCAACACCAAGCGCGACTACTTTGCACGCTCTAACTTCAACAACATTGTCATCAAGGCCAGCTACCTCTTTGACATTGCCAAGACTAAAAACAATAAAATTAAATAACAACACTAATTATGTTTAAGAATCATCCTAAAGGACTGCTACTTGCAGCCCTCAGCAACATGGGAGAGCGTTTCGGCTACTACATCATGAACGCCGTGCTTGCTCTCTTTTTGTGCTCCAAGTTCGGGTTGTCCGACGGCCAGAGCGGCTTCATTGCCGCAATGTTTTTAACGGCTATCTACGTGCTGAGCCTCGTGGGCGGCATCATTGCCGACCGCACCCAGAACTACAAGGCAACCATCGCCTGGGGCCTCGTCATCATGGCCACTGGCTACGTACTGCTCTCCATTCCTGTGCTGGCCACCCCCGACAACACCTCGTGGCTGCTGCCCTTCACCGTCTTCGCACTCGCCCTCATAGCCTGTGGCAACGGTCTCTTCAAGGGTAACCTGCAGGCTATTGTGGGACAGATGTACGACAACTTCGAGGCCGATGCCGCCAAGGAAAGCCCT
>Ga0256404_1010700_pt1 | contig 12580 bp, 11 predicted proteins | sample RumenRJG_01DNA_FD_185990 | JGI IMG/M metagenome (GOLD analysis project Ga0256404, IMG submission 185990) | Bovine rumen microbial communities from Lethbridge, Alberta, Canada - RJG_01 | ecosystem: Host-associated > Mammals > Digestive system > Stomach > Rumen | place: Canada: Alberta | collected...
TCATCATAAACCGCTTCCAATCCATTTAGTCCTTGATTATCACTCCCACAGAACCCGATAATTTGAGACGCTAAATTATTATAAGGATAGTATCTTTTCGTGTCTTCATCAATGTTAATCCCCGTTAGAATATTATTCTCTTCCATCCACTTCATAAGCTCATCAGCCTGTTCTTTTTCAACCTTTTTAGCAATCGTTTCAATAGAACTTCTTTTAGAAACCTTTTTCAAAGTATTTTCATAATCAACCCCAAAAATATCTGACAAAGCCTTTGCAACCTTTTCTTTATCTTCTCTTTTTATATTAACTGGATTAACAGTAATAGTTCTAACCGTGCTACTCACAGCCAAAACTTTTTTTCCAGTCGCATCATAAATAGTTCCACGTTTTGGATTAATCTTTCTATCTAAAGTATGCTGAACATACGCCATATATTTTAATTTATTACCATCAACAAACTGAATCCAACCTATTCTTCCAACCATCAATGTCATAACAAGAAACACCACCAAAATAGCATTCCTCATACGTTTTTTTCTAGTTAGAATTCCCTTTTTTTCAACCTTACTAAGTTTCAGTTTCTTATTCTTCTTCCTCTTAGCCTTTTTCTTCATTCTTTGAATCTCACTCAAACCTCTACCTCATCTCCCCAAAAAAACATATAATAACTGTATATAGAGTAGTCGAAATTATTAAATAAAAAATGTTAGCAGACAGCAATATATTGTAGCGAAGTACAGGATGCGCAGTTGGCAAGGTTTGCCAAAAGCCATAAAAGGAACACTCCAAGCTTAAACAACAACAACCACAAAGTTCCTTTTATCTTTTGACAAAGCCGAGCCAGCAAATCCACGAAGCACAATATATTGCTGTCTGCTAACATTTTTTGTTTAACAATTTCGACGGCTTCCCTACGCTCATTAGATTATATGTTTTCTTCATCCCCCATATGCAAAAACAATTTCTCCCCTAGACAACCCCCAATTTTATGATATAATAAACACAAAATAAAACGAAAGGAGTTTATGATATTCTAAAAAAATATCATAGTAGAAAATATGTATAGAAGAACCTATCTTGAAGTTGATTGTGAAAAAATTAAAAACAACATTATAAATATAAGGCAAAATTACCCAGACTATGAATACTATTTTGGAGTAGTAAAAGCAAACGCTTATGGTCATGGCGGATATATAATAAACAGCTTAATTGAAGGTGGTGTTAATTATTTAGCAGTATCTTCATTAGAAGAAGCTCTGAAACTTCGTGAATTTAACACAGAAATTCCAATCTTAATTTTAGAACCAATACATTTGGAGTTTCTTGATAAATGCATAAAAAACAATATAACAATAACAGTTTCTAATATGGAATATTTCAACGAACTATTAACAATAGAACTCCCTACTCAACTAAAAATCCATGTAAAACTAGATACTGGAATGAGTAGATTGGGTTTAACAAATTCAAAAGAATTAAATGAACTAATTAATAAATTACCAAATAATCCAAATCTATTTTTAGAGGGTATTTATACTCATTTTGCTACAAGTGGTATAAACGACAAACATTGGGACAATCAATTAAACAGATTCAAAGAAATCACTAAAGACATTGATTTAAGTTCTATTCCAATTGTTCACATGGGCAGATCTTTAACACTTGTTAACCATGAAAAAATACCATTTTGTAATGGTACAAGACTAGGTATTGTAATGTACGGAATGTCTCAAAACATGCCCGCAGGTAAAGGTTTCAGAGCGTTCTTAAGAAATCTACGTAATAGTCATAATAAAAAGAAATTTAACATTAGTCCAACTACTACAACAAATAACTTAGATTTAAAAACAGCGATTACATTATATAGTGAAGTAATTGATTTGCACAAAATTCATCCAAATGATTTTGTTGGATATGGTGCTTTATATACATCTCAAAATGAAGAAATAGTTGCAACTATTCCTATTGGATATGCTGATGGAATACCTAAAAATATAAAACACATTGTTATAAATGGAAATAAATATAATGTAGTTGGCGAAGTTTGTATGGATATGATTTGCGCTATAGTTGATAGTTCTGTAAAACTTTATGATAAAGTAACTATCGTAGGTGGTGATATGCTACCCGTAAAAAAAGTTGCAAATGAATGTGGAATTAGCAGTTACACTTTATTTGCTGGAATCACAAATCGTGTGCCTAGAGTCTACTTAGAAAACGGAGATTCTAGAGAAATAAGTTATTAATTGGAGGAAAAAATGGATTTTGAAATTTTAATTGCAGGAACAGATGCAAATGCCTACTATATGGCAAGATGCTATCACGAAGCTTATGGTAAAAAAGCAACTTTACTTGGAAAAACGCCAATGATTTATACAAAATATACCAATATATTAAATGTTATCTATAATGACAAAATATGGACAGAGCAGGGATTTTTAGATGCTATTGAAGATTTTCGTAAACAACATCTAGGCAAAAAAATTCTTTTAATCAGCTCAAACGAAACCTATGCTGCTTTTATTAGTAAAAATAAAGATATTATAAATGAACAATTTGTACACAATTATCCAAGTATTGATATAATAAACAGTTTAATTATGAAAGAAACATTTTATAAAACATATGAAAACTCTGTTTTAGATTTTCCTTTAACAGTTTACTATGATTGTTCTAATCCTACTGAAATAAGTGATAATTTCACTTATCCTGTTATTATAAAGCCAAGTAATGTAATTGAATATAATCACATTAGCTTTGAAGGAAAAAATAAAATATATAAAGTATCAAACAAGGAAGAACTTGTTCAAACTGTTAATAAAATTGTGGAAAATGGTTATAAAGATACTTTAATTCTTCAAGAATTTATCCCTGGAGATGACAGTTATTTATTTGATAGTGTTGTTTACTGTGGAAAAGATAAAAAAGTCAAATTGATATCATTTGCCCAAATCGGCTTACAAGAGCACTCAAAGACAATGGTTGGAAATGCTGCTGTTTTAATAAATGGATTTAATCAATATGGTGATAATTCGGAAATGATAAAAACCATTAAAACTTTTATGGAAGATATTGGATATCAAGGATTTGCTGAATTTGATATGAAATATGATTATAGGGACAAAAAATTTAAGGTCTTAGAAATTAATGCACGCCAGGGACGTTGTAGTTATTACATTTCCCCTCTTGGTTATAATTTAGTTAAAGTTTTAGCTGATGATTTAATTTATAATAAAAAAATGGACTTCGAGGTTATTGACAAAGAACTATTATTATCTTTTGTTCCAAAAGGTGTTGTAAAGAAATATATTACCAATGAGGAATTTAAGAAAAAAGCGTTAAGCTTGTGGAAAAAAGGTGCTGTTAATCCTCTTAAATATAAGAAAGATACTGATTTTAAAAGAAAATTACTTCTTGCTAGAAGACATATCGATTATTATAAAGAATACAAAAATGGCGTTTGGAAATAAATCTAAAAAAAATCAAAGTTTTTAATTAAACTTTGATTTTTATTATTTAAAGAAATTTACAATTTTTTGAATGAAATTTGTATCTTCTTCCATAACAATTTGTTCACTTGCTGGTGCAACATAATCTTGTTTTGGTAAGCTAACATATATTTTTTGACTATTATTTAACTTTTGCATTCCAATCTTTTCTTTAGCAGCTTGTTCAATTGAGTTTAAATTCAAATTATTCTCAATTCCAACTTCAATTTGCTGATTGGTTTTACTTAATGCTTCCATTTCTTTTTTATATTGCTCTTTTCTGTTAAAACTCTCACTAATTAAAGAGTTTTGGTAACTAATAGCAAACAAAACTGAAAATCCTGCTACCAAAAATAAAACTATTTTTAATCTAGCTTTTGCATTTACTTTTGATTTTTTTACATTTTGCGCATTTTCTTGAACATCATTATTAGAATACACATCATTATTGGCTTGTGTATTTTTACGTGCTATGTTCTTTTTATTAACAACCTGTTTTCTTCTATATTCTGGAACATTTTTTGTTTGTCTTTCTGGTGTATTTCTTGTTTTGCGACGATTATTATTGGTAGTTTTTACAGGTTCTTCTTTTTGTGGATATCTATTTCGATATGGTGTATATTGTGTATTAAGCTTTCTAGGGTTTGTATCATATTGATATCCATAAAACCTATCTGCCATTAATTATTTCACCTCACTCTTTTTCAAAAATTCTGAGTTTAGCACTTTGAGCTCTAGAGTTTTCATGTAACTCTTCATCTTTTGCTATAATTGGTTTTTTATTTACTATTTTACCTAATGATCTTTCTTTATAATTGCAAACACAATATGGTAATCCTGGTGGACATGTACATTTTCCGAGCTGCATCAATATATGCTTGTTTTACTGCTCTATCTTCCAACGAATGGAATGTAATTATACATAATCTTCCACCTTTATTTAAACAATCTATTGAATCTTTTACAGTATTATATAAAGGTCTTAATTCATCATTAACCTCTATTCTAATTGCCTGAAAAGTACGTTTTGCTGGATGTCCATCTTTCTGCTTTGATTTAGGTATTGAACTTTCTATAATTTTTACCAATTCATTAGTTGTTTCAATTTCTTTTTCCTCTCTATATTTGCAAATATTTTTTGCAATATTTCTTGAAAAACGTTCTTCACCATATTCAAAAATTATATTAGCTAAATCATCTTCTGAGTATGTGTTAACAACATCTTTTGCTGTTAAGCTTTGAGTTTTGTCCATCCTCATATCTAACTCATTTTCTCCAATATAACTAAATCCCCTTGATTTTTCATCAAGTTGAAATGATGAAACTCCTAAATCTAACAATATTCCATCAACTTTTTCAATTCCCAAATCATTTAAAATGTTTTTAATGTCATCATGATTACCATGAACATATTTAACATTTTGATATTGTTTTAAATTATTCTTGGCTGCTGTTAATGCATCTGTATCTCTATCGATACCTATTAGTAGACCATTACTTGATAATTTACTTGCAATAACTCTACTATGTCCTGCACCACCTAGCGTACCATCAACATAAATTCCGTCCGGTTTGATGTTCAATCCTTCAATACATTCTTCTAGTAATACCGGTTTATGCTTGAATTCTAACATAAATATCTTCTCCAATTCCAAAGTCCAAATTAAATAGCAGAATTAGTTGGTATTATTAAAAATACCAACTAAGGTGCTATTTTCCTCAATTCGTCATCTTTCGTTTTTATTGATATATCAGCGTTAGCCAAGATATCTTTTAAATTGTCTTTTGTTTTTAACATACTAACGTAAACTAAAAACTTATCTTTTGGGAATTTTTTAAATTCTTTTGTTATTTAATAACTTTTCTTTTGCTTTTTAACATATTTTTCTTTAGATTTTTTGGCTTAATCTCAAAAGCCACTTTTCTTTAGAATATATGCTTAACTTCAAGCTTTATCTTTTGTATTTTTTTAATTTCTTTTGTACTTTAAATTTTCATCTTTTGTTTTTTACACATTTTATCTTGTGTATATTTATATAAACTTTTGCAAGTTATATACCAAGCATAGTCATATTTTCTGCTAATTCATCTGCAGAAATATTATTACTATTGTTGTATTTATTCCAGTTTTCTTTGCTCCAGAATTCGATACGTGTTCCTACACCAATTATTACGACCTCTTTCTCCATTGATGCATATTCTCTTAGGTTACTTGCAACTAAAAATCTTCCTTGTTTATCTATTTCGCTATTTACTGCTCCTGATAGGAAAAACCTTACGAAATCTCTCGCATTTTTGTTGGTTAGTGGTAATGATTTTAATTTTTCTTCAAAGTGTGCCCATTCATTTAATGAAAACCCAAATAAGCAGCCGTCTAAGCCTTTTGTTATTATGAAATTTTCGCCAATATCTTCTCTTAATTTCGATGGCATTATTAATCTACCTTTAACATCCAGAGTATGTTCATATTCACCGATAAGCATTTTATGACACCTCACTTATTTTTTATTCCACTTTGTACCACTTTTCTCCACTTGCAATTAAATTGTAATATAACATTTTTTAAATTGCAATAGTTTTTTTAAATTTTTTTTATTTTTTAATAAAACAAAAAGAAGATGTTAAAAAACATCTTCATGTAAAACAAATTTTGAATTAAAATAGTCGTTATTTTCTTGAATAGTATCATTGCATTTTTTTATGCCGGTATTTACAAAAACATTTGGTGAATTTATCCAATTTATAAATTTATAAGCTTTTTGTGTGTTATTTGTATACATACATACAGCTGATGCTTCATTTTCATTCAAATAATTAACTATATCTCCAAATTCTCCCGCAATTGGTTTTATTTCATATGATTTATACAATTCATTGTTTTGTAAACGTTCAATCTCATTTTGCACTTCATTTTCATATTCTTTGTTTTCTTGGTAAATATATATCGTATTTTTTACATCTTTTCCAACTATTTTTCCATCTTTTTTTATTAGCTTATCTAACTTAGATAGGTCAATTTCTTCTTTTTCAAACATTTGAATAATATTATCATCAATATAAAAATTCTTTAAACATTCTTTAAATATTAACAATATCAATGACTCTGTACTGTATATATTAAAATTATTGTGTAATATAATTACAGCATTTCTAGTTGAAACAGCTTTTAACATCGCTTTAATTGAATCTTCAACATTATCACATTCAATTCCTATAACTCCCACAGGAACATTATATCGCCCTGTCTTGCTGTTTTTAGCTTTGAATTTTGCAATCTGCTGTTTCTCCTCAATAATCATTTCAGCAATTTCTTGGTATGTGATACTATCGTTATTTATATCAATTATTTGATTTATTTTTTCTTCATTTTCTTCTATTTTCATACTAATATATGATAATACATCTTTTGAAATATTCTTGTTATTATTAATTACATATTTTCTATAAGCACGTCTTGCATCAACAATTTCTTTTTGTACAAATTCTTCATTACTTTCAATAATTTTTATTTTTGGTCTATTAGTATCTTCCAGTAAATCTTTCATTCTACCTTTAAAGAAAAATCTTTTTATTGATTGTGTAATTCTTGTTAAAAAATTATCTTTTACTACAACTAGTCCTTGTTCCTGCATTTTTTCCTCCTTTGTTTACTATATATAAGCTTCATTTGATTCTAAAGTGATACCTTTCTTCTGTTTACAACATAGGTACTTCCCGGAATAGTTTTAGATGCATGTTTAACCTGTGCACCAACCTCTCCTATTTCCAAGATATTATGATAGTTTTCATCAACATCAACTACACCAATTGATATTGACACAATTGGAAATTGCTCAATTATCCCTTTTCTATTTTCAATTTCTATGTATCCTTTTTCAATATGTTCTTTGGTATAATAATCTAAAACATTATAATCAAAATCCAAAATTATATTTTGACATAGTTCTTCATATTTATCATTTGAAATAATTGCTATAAAATCATCTCCACCAATGTGACCTATAAAACCATTTTCTGGGTCAGTTTCGTGTACATTTTTCACAATTGTTTTTGCAGTAAATTTTATTACTTCATCACCTTTTATAAAACCATACATATCATTATAAGCTTTGAAATTATCTAAATCAAGATACAGCATTACAAATCTTTCGTGATTCATAAGTCTTTTTTTCATTTCTGCCTGTATTTGAACATTTCCTGGAAGCCCAGTTAATGGGCTAACAGTTCTGTTGATATCCAAAAGTCTTATTATGTTTAAAATAGTATAGTACAAATATTCCTCATCTATTGGCTTTTTAATAAAATGTTCTACTGCTGATTTCAACACCTCTACCCTATGATTATGATCTGTATTAGATGAAATTACAATAATAGGCGTAATACGATTATCGTCATTTTCACGTATTTCATTACATATGTCAATTATGTTTCTATTTAATGCATCTTCATGAATTATTATTAATTCTGGAATATTTTTTAATGCAATATCAAGTTCGTTCTCTTTAACTTTTTTAAAACAAAAGTTTTTTTCATCTCTATATAGCTCTTTTAACTTATCACATAAATAATCTTCTTGATCAATAATATAAATATATTGAATCATTCGCTTTCACCTTACTTTTATTTTGTCTTTTTACATTTGTATTCTGTCATAATACCATTTTCGTATGCATCAATTTTTAAGTAGTTTTCTCCCGCTTTTAATGGTACTTTAAATTCGAATTCTGTTGCGTCTTTTGGTAAATCTTCAACTGTATGTTTTTCGTCATTATGAGTATATTCTATTTTTGTAATTCCAAATTCATCTGTTACTTTAACTACAAAATTTCCATTTGATAATGAAGCTTTAATTGTTGGTCCATTTGACCCAATTATTGTTTTTGTTTTTGTTTGTTCATTTCCAGATTTATCTACAGCTGTTAAAGTTATTTTTTTAGTTCCTTTTTCAACGTCAATTGATTGTTTTATAGTAGACTTGTCTTCTTCAGAAACTTCTACTTTAACTTCTTCACCATCTTCCCATTTATATGTTAAATAATCTAATTCTCTTTCATCTGTAGCTGTAACTTCTAATTTTCCGCCGATGTTTTCTAATGTAATTACCGGTTTAATTGTATCTTCCTCTGCAGTAAATGATACATGAATATCTTCATATTTTGTTTTATTTCCATTAACATCTATAACATATGAACTGAATTTATTATCACCTTGTGGCATTTCAATTTGGAATATAACTTTTGACTTTCCATCTCCTGATAAAGTTGTTTCATTTCCATCGTTCCATGAATATACAAATTTATTAATTCCTATTTTGTTTCCATCAGTTTCACCATTTATTTTGACATTTAAATGGCTTCCTTCTTTTTCACTTATTAACTCTGGATTAGGAAAATCATTTTTCTTTGACAAATTATTATATAGAGAAAATCCTCCACAGAAAATTAAAATTATAGCAAAAACTATACACACTATACAGAAAAATTTTATAATAGGTTTCATCTCATTTGATGAAGCTCCATTTTCTTCATTTGTTACTAATATTTGATTCATTAAATCACCTCGTTTTATTCTTCTAAAATTATAACATAACAACAATTTTGTTGTAAACCATTTTTTTGATTTTTTATAAAGCATAAAAAGTTTGCTAAAATTTAGCAAACTTTCGCAACTATTACTGTCATATCATCCTTTTCTTTACCAAAATCATTGTCAATAGCTTCTGATATAATAATATCAGCTATTTTTTGGACATCTTCACTATTTATTTCTTCTAATAAATATTTTAGCCATAATTCTTTGTTTTGATAATCGTTATTTGACTCTATAATACCATCTGAACACATTATAATAATATCACCTTGTTTAATATCTTTATCATATTCAATTAATTCGATATTTTCAATTATTCCAGTTGGCATTGTAATAGATTTTAATAATTGCACATCTTTTCCTCTTTTTACATAGGTTGGACATGCACCATTTTTTACAAACTCCATATTTTCAGCATATAAATCTAAAATTGCAATATCTAATGTTGCATACATGTCATCATCTTTCATTGTTGACGCTAATGTTGAATTTATTAATTTTATTGATGTATCTTTTTTAAACCCTGATGTTAACAATCTTTCAAGCATTTTGATTGCTATTTTACTGCTTTTTCTTGCTTCAGGTCCTGACCCCATACCATCACTTAAAGCAATTAAATATTTTCCATCCTCAAGTCTAGTTTGAATACTTGTATCTCCAGAAACTGGTGAACCATCTTTAGTTGATTTAGCAATTCCAATTTGCAAATTAAATTTATCCTTTGACATAAATGAAAACTTACAAATATCCTCTTTCTTTCTTAAACCGCAACTTTGCTCCACTAAACTGATTTTTTCTTTTAAAACTCTTGAAATAACTTGTCCTATTGTCTTATATGGGCATTCACTTCCATCAAGCTCATCACAACATTTTTGATATATTGTAATTTTATATCTTCCAGTATCTTCTTGTTTAATATATATTTCGTCAATGTTAATTTGTTTTTGTTTTAATAATTGTATTATTTGTTCTTTTTCGTTTTTAAATTCTTCTTCAACTTCAGTTGCTTGAGATTCTTCAAGTTCATCAGCAACTTCTGCAATTATGTCTGAAACTCCTTGTAATTGTGCTGATACATTTTTATTATTTTCTTCAATTTTCTTTTTGTAAACGAAATTCATCTTACTTGTTTTATATGAATAGTTTATCTTTTTTATCATTTCAGAAATATCTTTTTCTATTGAAGAATTATCACTTTCCTCATCATACCCTAATATATAATTGTTATGATTAGAAAATATATCCACTAATTGTTTCTTAGTGATTCTTGTATTAATTAATAAAGCTTTAAAAATATCTGAAACAATTTCGTCTGAATAATAAAGTTCTTCATAAAGCATGTTTTCTTCCATGTTTTCAATATTATTGTGTAACTCTTTAACAAATATTTCTTTATTTTCCTGTTCAATTTTTGTCATTTCATCATCTAAAACAGTAGCTGCTGTTTGTTTATAACTTTGAGCAATTTCAGAAATTGTTTCTGATATATTTGTTAGTTTTCTAATTGTCTCTTTGCTTCCTTCTAATGCTCTACCAGTAGTTTCTGGTAATAATTTTGAGTTAGTAAACACATCTTCGATTACAAATTCAATTTTCTTTGGAATAAGTAATAAACCTAATGAAGCTATCAGAATTTCTTGGAATACTATGATAGGTACAATATTTCCATTTGAAACATATGTTAGTACAGTGTTTCCTAAAACAAAGCCAATTATTACTCCTGGTTTTCCGAATCTACTAAACAATCCTGAAAGTAGTCCTGAAATTGCAAATGCAGCAATCATTATTGGATTTCCTACATCAATAATACCTAAAACTACTCCTACTGTTATTCCACCTGTTGCTCCAACAAGCATTCCATTTTTCCATCCTAAAACTAAAACCATTAAAATGCATAATATATTTTTAACTGAGAAACCTAACACATGTACTGGTGTCAATCCTGAAAGTGCTATTGCAATTAACATGCTAGCTCCCATTAATTCCTCTATTGAAAATACTTTCTTATAATTAAAGTCTCTAATTACAGTTATTGAATTTACAAATATTTTATAGAATATGAATACAATAATTGATTGCATAATTCCAATTAATAAATCATATAAATAAAATGTACCAAATATTATTGGAGCTATTTGAACAACTAAACTTGCAATTATAAGATTTTTTCCAACCTTTCTTCTTTCATTGCAATCTTCTTGAATTCTTGTTTTAAAAATAAACAAACTAATGAAGAATACAACTGATGTAATAACATAATTTAATAATCCGCTTGGTCCAAATCCAACAAAAGTTCCAATACATGTAAGTACATATACAAAACCTATTGGTATTGCATTACTCAAAGTTGCAGCCACAATGGCTAAAGCAAACGGAGCTAGTCCTAATGAACTATTTCCTCCAAAACTGACCATTGAAACCATTAGTGAAACAATGTATAGCAATATATTCTGCTTTACAAAAAATTTCTTTACTAATTCTTTAAGTTCAGCAATTCTATATAATTTAACATCCTCTTTTTGGTTTTCCTCTTTATTAAAACCCTTTTCTATATTTTGAAACATCCTTACCACCTCTTGTACCTTTTTTCTTCACACATTTTAGTACATAAAAAAATAAAAATTTGTCAATTTTAATATGTGAATTACAAAAAGTTTTTTACATATTGTGATATATTTTTTGTATTTATTTTATTATCGCTTTTTATATTACAATTTACTTACAGTATTTTATAATAATTTTGGGAAAATTACAATATATTGACACAGATTTTTTCAATATACACTAATTATTTCTTCTAATTGGAAATCAAATTTGTAACATTTAAAATTATTAAGCATATACTATTACTAAGATTTTTATTAGTATAAAAAGTGTAGGTGATTTAGTTTGAATGAAGATATGTCTGCAATGATGCAGAATTTCAGTAAAATGATGAATGGAAATGCAGAAATGCCTGATAATATAAAAAACATTCTAAACTCTATGAGTAATAATTCAAATCAATCAAAAAATGAACCTTCAATCGAATTTGAAAACAAATCTGAAAACAATAATTCTTCCAATAACAACCACTCTGATGATCGAACAAACAATATATTCGAAAATTTCGACATGAATACTTTTTTTAAAATGCAACAAATTATGAATTCAATGAATAGCAAGCAAGATGATTCTAGAACAAACTTACTAAAATCTTTAAAACCCTATTTAAAAGAAAGCAGAAAAAGCAAAGTTGATCAGTATATCCAATTAATGAAGATGGGAAAAATCATTGAAATAATGAATCCTTTAGGCGGTGATAATAAGCATGTACAATAATAACTTCTATTTACCACCTCCATTTTTTAGAAAAAAACAATATTTGTCTAGAGCGCCAATTTATAATCGTTATAATAACAAATCTGAAAATAATAGTATCAAGCCAGAATCACACACCACTTTTGAATTTGAACCAGAATCTGAGAATAAAAATGTTAAAATGAATGCTTGTTCAACCTTAC
>Ga0256404_1010701_pt1 | contig 12578 bp, 7 predicted proteins | sample RumenRJG_01DNA_FD_185990 | JGI IMG/M metagenome (GOLD analysis project Ga0256404, IMG submission 185990) | Bovine rumen microbial communities from Lethbridge, Alberta, Canada - RJG_01 | ecosystem: Host-associated > Mammals > Digestive system > Stomach > Rumen | place: Canada: Alberta | collected...
ACGGGGTAAGGGGAAGGTGTCTGCATACAAGTCATGTCAAGCGTTTCTAAGCCTAGAGTCAGACACAATCGTCACAAGCAAGGGCTAAATCTGACACTCGAAAAATTATCTGCGGATTTTAGGTAACATAGAAGCTATGCGTTAGTTGCATAAAAGCTATGCGCACGTACTATTATCGCTAATGTTTGATTATGTAAGAAAAACGGTCTGACGCGCTTCTATTTGCAATAATAGTACATTTTTCTGCTCTTTTTTATTGCCATATTAATATTTTTTTATAATTTTGCAGCATATATTACGCATACGCGCATGAACGATAATAAATACGATTATGAGAAGAACATCCTTGCTCCTGATGGTTGGTCCGCCCGTAGCGTGTACACCCATCAAGGAAAGAAATACCTCTAAATAAAATCTAAATAAAACAACTAGTGTATGAAAAAGAAAAGGACCATGTATCTGGCCTTGCTGCTCTGCCTGGTGCAGGGGGCATGGGCATGGAGCGGTAGCGGAACGCAGGACGCGCCCTACTGCATCCAGAACGCTGCTGACTGGCAGGAACTCGCCGACAAAGTGACGGCAGGCGAGAGCTACAGCGGCAAGTACTTCCGGCTGACGGCCGACATCGACGTGGGTGGTGTCAGCGTGGGCAGCGAGTCGAAACCCTTCAGCGGCACCTTCGACGGCGGCAAATACACGCTGACCTACAACCGCGGCGGCGCCTAGGAGACAGGCTTCGAGTTCGTCGATGACTACTGCGCTCCCTTTGTCCGTCTGGGCGGTGCCACCATTCGTCAGCTCACGGTGAAGGGTGCCATCTACAGCAAGCACAAGTTTGCCGCAGGCATCGCCTCCATCGTCGACGGCAGCGAGCCCACGACGCTCATCGACTGCCACGTGAGCAGTATCCTGGATGCTGGCGACGGCTTGCAGAGCGATGCCACCTTCGGCGGACTCGTAGGCGTGGTGAACGGCACGGGACCGTCGCGTGCCAAGCAGATATAGCCTCTCCCGAACGCGACACGTCGCGTCCCTACATGAATGGTAAAAAAAAAGTAATTAACAATTGAAAATCAAGATGAAAACAATGATTAATAAACGATTCACCTCTCCCTCCCTACTGGGGAGGGCTGGGGTGGGGCTCCTTCTCCTTCTCTTTACCGTCCAAACCACGTGGGCTCAGGCCCCCTGGACATTGGAAGGTGACGGTACGGAAACCAGTCCCTTCCTCATCAGTTCTACTGCCGACTGGCAGAAGTTTGCACGTATGGTGAATACTGGCTACACTTTCGATGACCAGTATTTCAGAATGACGGCCGACATCGATGCCGAAGGCGTGAGTGTCGGTGGTGCCGTTGATGGCCCTGTCATGGCAGCCTTCTGCGGTATCTTCGACGGTGACGGTCACACGCTGACCTACAACCGCGGCGTCACGAGTTCCTCGGGAAGTCTCACCTACGTCGACGAATACTGCGCGCCGTTCATACTGCTGAAGGGTGCCACCATCCGCCACCTCAACGTGACGGGCAGCATCTACAGCGACCACAAGCAAGGCGCAGGCATCGCCTCGCTCATCGACGGCAGCAAGCCGACGACCCTCATGGACTGCCACGTGAGCAGCCTGCTGAATGCCGGAAGCAAACTCAGTGGCGATGCCTGCTTCGGTGGACTGGTGGGCTATGTCCCCCCCACCTGCACGGCAAGCCACACCATCACCGACTGCTCCTTCACGGGGAGCATCACTGGATGGGCCGACCGCACCGGCGGACTGGTGGGCTTCACCCACCAGCCCATCAAGTTCGAGAACTGTATGTTCGACCCGGCTGAAACGCCCTACAGCAACGACTGTGCCACGCTGGCTCGTATGGTACAGGACGGGACGTGCACGTTCAAGGACTGTTACTACACCATGAAGATGGGTGCCTCGCAGGGCACGTGCATCTTCACGGAAGTCTCGGTGCCCGAGGGCTGCAAGGCCGAGTTCATCGGCGAGCCCTTCAAGCGACTGAACGGAAAGAAATACTACCAGTCGGGCGCCCAGGTGCTGATTACCGTGCCCGAGGGCACGCAGTTCGACCACTGGCTTGACAACAACGGCTGCTTCGTGAGCGACCCGTGGACGGCCGGCGGCGTACACACGCTCTCCGACGTCAAGGCAAAGCCCTCGCTCGCCATCATCACGTCGATGCCCAAGCCGGTGCAGGGCAACCGCGAGCGCGGCGGCATCACCTACCGCTACCTCTCGAAGCGCGACTACCTGCTCTTCATGAGCGACTCGCTGCGCGAGGCCCGCGGCTATCGGTTCGACGACGACGGCGAGTGCTTCGTCTACGACAAGGACGGCACCAGAAACTGGGTCACGGTGGTATGGAACTGCGATGCCAGTGATAGTGACTTTGAGACCACCTTCCGCGATGGCTGGTTCTGGGAGGATGACGAGTATGAGGGCACCATCATCTACAACGACCTTGTGGCCGACAGCTGGGAGCATACGCACCTCTTCGCCATCGCTCCGCGTGCCTTCCAGAATGTGAAGAAGCTGAAGCGCCTTGTCTTCATCAGCAATATTTCATCAAGTTTCAGGGACGACTGCAAAATGCAGCTGGACGTGATGATCCAGGAGCAGGCGTTCAAGGACTCCGGCCTTGAGGAACTGATAATGATGTACTTTAATAGGGATGAAGAAGACAGCAAAAAGAAATGGTACGCCATTGGCCCGAAGACGGGTGTGACGATTGCCGCTGATGCCTTCGAGGGCACCGACTGCAGGATCAGTGTGGATCCCTCGATCTATCAGCAGTACATGGCCGATAATGACTGGAGCACCCACTATGGCCGCTTCAACATCTATGCCGCCAAGGTGGAGGACATGAAGGTGGAAGGCGCCATCTACAGCTACTGGCGCAACAGTCAGGGCGATCCGTTGAAGAACAACGACGCTGGCCATCAGAGTCTGATGGACGTCCTGAAATACTGGAATGCCGACTACCAGCAGTTCAATGCAACCTCGCTGCTGAGCACCTCCAGCAAGAACATCTGGTACACGCAGGTCATCGGTGCCGACGACAGCTATCTGAAGTCGCACAACGGCGTGATGCGCGTCTACAACGACCCTGGCTCGCAGTACAACTACAAGACACTGGCCATCCAGAGCCTCGGACAGAGCAAGGAGGTGAAGGCCATCGAGTTCTATCAGACCAACGGCCTGAGCGACAACTCCTACAGCGACCTGAAACTGGTCATCCAAAACGGCGCCTTCAAGGGTTGCGACAACCTGAAGGAGCTGCGCCTGTTCTACTACGTCGAGGACGGCGAGGACCGCTGGACGGCCCTCGGCCCCAAGGACGTCATCCCTGGCAACAACATCTTTGGAGTGCCATCATACGCAGAAAGAAGCAAGATGACAGAGGAAGAAGGCAAAACTGCCAGCCATATCCCCGTAGGCTTCAGGATTCTCGTCTCCCCAGAACTCTATCCCCAATTCTTAGACGATCCTAACTGGGCTTCCTATATAGGACTCATCGAGCCCGTCGATTATGCGCCGAGCGCTAAGAAAGACATCACGAAGGGCGGACTGACCTACGGCTTCATGACCAACCCGGGCGGCATCACGCAGACGTCGCAGACAGTGAGCCAGGATGTGTCGTGGTGGACGGCTCCGCGCATCGCCATTGAGGTAGCAATGTTGGTGGCCACAGTAGGCCTAAGCTCTGGAGTCTCTGCCGCAGAGCAAAGTGTGCAAGTAGCTTTTGCTGGAGCAATGTCGGCTGCAGAAGATGAAGCAGAATGTAAGACATTGATTCAAATGTGCAACTTAGCCTCCGAATTACTTGAAATAGGTATGGCGCCGCCCGAATATGTTGCCAATTTGTATATTTCTGCAGCCGGACAGACTTTTGCAAAAGAAGTTTTCCATGCTTTGCCTCAAGAAGTATTGTCATTTTTCACAGAAATGGGCTGGATCGTAGGTGACCACCTCTTTTATAATGATTTTTCAACGGGTCTTAGTCAGGTAATAACGGAACTGAGTGCAGAAACAATCAAAGGCATGACCACGGTCCTTCAAGAAGCTGCAACCAAAACGCTGACAAATACCCTGAAGGCAACTGCCGAAGTTGCCATGATGCGATATAATGATCTTTTGAGACAGTACGCCAAAGCCGTTATTAGTAAATCAATAGCTAAAGTTATCGGTTCGACAGCTGTGGGAACTTCAACAGCTGGACTTATCGCTTCTGCTTGCTGGGGAGGTAGTGGTACCTATAATGGCGACATGATGCAGAAAGGCATGCGTGCCAACATCTTGTCGAACATCCATCAGGTAGGTCTCTTGGGCGGTGGATACGTCATCACCACGCCTTCGAAGAACCTCCTTTACCACATGTATGTCAAGAATGTAGCGGATGAGACGAAGGATGCTGTCATCTATGCTGGCTTCGACGACGACAACAACAGCTACACCTCCGACCGCACAATGACCTTCGCCAAGAAGGCCTTCCAGAACCATAAGAACCTCAGGACCGTCAGCTTCCACTCCATGGAGGGACAGTCGAGCAACGCCGCCATGCCGATGTTGCTCACCATTCCCGACTCGGCCTTCGTGGGCTGCGACAACCTCGTGGAGTTCAGCACCCTGCTTGCAGACAACGAGAAGGGCACACGCCCACTCGGCCCCGAGAACTTCATCCTGGCTGGCGACAGCATCTTTGCAGGGCTCGACTCACTGAAATTCCACATCGTCATCGACCCCTCACGCAAGCAGGACTTTCTCGACAACGAGTCGTGGGCACCGCTGAAACGTTTCTTCACCTACAGGGACGCCCAGCCAAAGGCAAAGTACAACGTCTATGGCGGACAGTATGCTTACTCCTATGAAAACAATTCCATCAAGCGCGAACACAAGGTGAGCGGCCACCTCATCGAGCACACCGAAGTAGTTGGTGCCGACAACGAGTTCCTTGACGAACATCAGGGGGCACTGAAACTTTGTAACGATATTGGACGCTTTGACAACTTCCAGATAGATGCCGTACGATACAAGGCCTTCATGGGCAACGAGCATCTGCGCGTGGTCAACTTCACCGACCTCTATGGTGCTGGTGCTTTCGGTGACAGTTACACCGGACTGGAGATGGAACTGGGCGACTCGTGCTTCGCCAACTGCAAGAACCTGGCCAACCTCGACCTGCTCTACCTCGTCACCGACGGCGACAACCACATCGACGCCATCACACCGCAGCAAGTGAAAATCGGCAAGGGTGTGTTCGATGGCACCGACGCCCGCATCAAGATGATGCCCCAGCAGGTGGACTGGTTCCTGAAAGACTCGGCATGGGCGGAATACAAGGACCGCTTCATGCCCTGCATCATTAAGCCTGCCGACGAAGGTGTGAAGGAAGCGCTGAAGGACATGCCCTACTACGACATGGCCCACACGGGCAACGACTGGAAGACGTGGGACGACTACATCGACCTGGCACGCATCGCGGGCGTTGGCTTCTCCTGGCTCGACAATAAGTTCAGGGAGCAAAGGGATGACATCCGCTCGTTCCCCGACTTTAAGCAATTTGCGAGCGTGGGCCTCACCTACGTGGGTAAGGAGTGGTTCCACGGCTGCAGGAAGATGACCAACATTCTGCTGCCCGAAACCATCAAGACCATTCAGGAGTATGCCTTCGCCTCCTGCTCGTCATTGCAGGAGATTGAGTTGCCCGACGGCCTGGTAAAGATTGAGAATTGTGCCTTTGCCGACTGCCAGGACATGAAGACCATCGTCGTGAATAGCGCTACTCCTGCACGCTTAGGCGACAATGCCTTCCCGAAGAACGAGGGCATGAAGATCTACGTGCCAGCCGAAAGCCTGAACGACTATCTCAAGGCATGGGCCGAGTACAAAGACTATATCGTTGGTGATGAATACAAAGTGAATAAGGTAGTGAAGCTGGACAAGATGGGTACGCTGGCCGAGAAGCTCGGACTCATCGTGGAATGGGACTACTCGGGTCTTTACGCCGGCGATGAGCCACGCTACATCCACGGCAATTTCACGAAGTACGACTCGCTCACCGTCAGCGGTCCGATGAACGCCTACGACCTCTGGGTCATTCGCTACCTGGCTGGCAACAGCGGCTATGAGAAACGCGGCATTTCCACCGACGGACAGATGCGCTATCTGAACCTCTACGATGCCAGCATCAAGAAGGACGACAACTGTGAGGCCCACTTCTACAACTCTGGTGGCGTAGGTAACGGTTGGATCGACCTGGATGAGGACGACGTGGTTCCGACATATCTCTTATACGGCTGTACGCCATTGGAAACAGTCATTCTGCCGAAAACGACCAAAAAGGCGAAATCCTACATCTTTGAAGGTTGCCCCAGACTGAAGCGTCTGGCCGTCACGTCTGCTTGGGAAGACTACGAAGACTGGCTGTCTCTCGGCTACATGATTGATGCACCGCTGGATGAACTGGTGTTCTATGCCGACGGCCATGCACGCAGCAGTTGCAATGACCCGTGGGGACAGCCGATAAACTCAGTCTACACGACAAAGGCACAATGGAGCAACTATATGAACGACCCATGCATCATTGCACAGACCCAGAACGTCGTTGCACCCTTTGATAACGATGTCGTATGGGACATGCTGGTCGATCACGGCGAGTTCTTCCCCTCGGTATTCTTTGAGAAAGAAGACGTAGGCACTATCTTCTCTGAACGTAACAAGGACAACAAGGTGCTGAATACGTTCGACGAGTTCCAGTACTTCAGCAAAGTGAAGGAACTGCACGGCACGTTCCGCGCCGACGAACTGCTGACGAGCGTCAGCCTGCCCGCATCGGTGGAACTGATTGGCGAGGATGTCTTCGAGGGCTGCCGCAGCCTGAAGACCATCACCATGAAGGGCGACTCGGTGCCCAAGTTGACGGGTGATCCGTTCAAGAGCCTGCCTGCCGACTATGTCATCTACGTGCCGCGCAATGCTGTGAAGGCTTACCGCACCAAGTGGGCCGACTACGCCAGCCACATCAACCCTGAGGGCACCACTGGCGGCAATGACGAAATCATCACTGTCACTCTGACAGAACCGAATACGCTCGCCGAGAAGCTTGGACTGACGGCCACTAAGGGCGGTTCGTGGAACAAAACGTACGATTGGATTACTGGCGTCAGCGGCAACTACAGCAAGATTACCAAGCTGAAGGTGATTGGTCCCATCTCAGGTGGCGACCTCAGTCTGCTGCGCTACCTCTCAGGTTTCTGCCCGTGGAGCAACACGCGCAACTACATGGGTCATCTGGAGTATATCGACCTCTATGATGCTCAACTGAAGAAGTCCAAGTTCTGCGTTGCCTCCGACATGCACTACAAGACCACACGCGACCTCAACGTCTTCGAGGACAACGTGCTCCCGGCCTACTCGTTCCTGCAGGCTTACAACCTGAGGACACTCATTCTGCCGAAGACTTGTAAGAAGGTACAGAGCCGTGCCCTGCAGCAATGTGAATATATGGAGACGCTTGTCATTGGCGACGACATGGAGGAGTTCAACTGGAACGCCCTCGACGATAATGCTTCGCTCACGCGCATGTACATCCTTGCAAATAAGAAGGTGAAGATCAGCACCGAGTTCGCCATCTGGCGCTGGCTCTGCAACAACTACAACCCGACCTTTGAGGCATTCTATGTGCGCCCGAGCCAGTATGAGGACTACCTGATGGACGATGCCTACACCGGCAGCTCGTGGCAGCGCACCAACAACATCTCTACAGGTGTCTTCACCGACGATGACGACTTCCGCGCCTTCGCGTCGCACGCAACGGCTACTGTCGATGAACTCCTCACAGTGAGTTCCGTGGATGGATGGTTCGATGCTCACCCGAACGTGAAGGATCTCACGCCGCTGCGCTACACCATGGTCGACACACTCTCGAAGGCTACGCTGGCTCCGCTGACGAAGCTGGAGAAGGTGGCTCTGCCGGTCACGCTGACGGGTATGGAGAACGGCCTCTTCGAGAACGCTAAGGGGCTGCGCTACGCCGAGTTCCTGTTCTGCGACTCTACGGAGATTGTCAGCCAGCTGCGCGACGGCGGCTTCAAGCGCTTCGGCATCGACACCGAACGGACTCTGGCCTACGTGCCCGCCACCTACGGCGAGAGCGACGGCACGAACATCGTGGCAGAAACTGCTGATGGCAAATTCCACGCCATGGCCTATCGAATGATCGATACGCTCGACTACGTGGTGCCCTACGCCTTCCAGACAGACACCATCATCAACACGCGCGCCTTGCCCGTGGCATCCGTGCCCTACACCGTCTGTGTGCCTTATAAGATGAATGTACCCGCCTACGCACGTGCCTACCAGCTGAGCGAGCGCTCGGGCAACAACCTTATCTTCCGTGAGGTGACAGGTGAGCTGGAACCCATGCGTCCGTACCTCGTGAAGGTGGTGGGCAACAAGCGTCTGCGCAAGACCTCGACGACGCTCAACACGGGCATCGACCAGACCGTTCCTGCCAACGGTGCCACCACCTACGGTCGTCAGGACGACGCACCTGGCTACTCCGTGCGCGGCACCTTCGAGGGTATCGATAATGCTACTGCCCACGACCTGGGGGCCTACATCCTGCAGAGCGATGGCGACTGGCATCGCGTTCTCTCGTCCTCTGATGCCGAGAAGAAGGCAGCCATCCTGCCCTTCCGTGCCTACCTGCTGCCGAGCACGCACTACAATGGCGCCCGCATCGGCATGACGCTGGAGGACGCCGACGACGTTGACGGCATCGACACCATCGAGACCATCGACCGCGACGGCACCGAGCGCTACTACGACCTGAACGGCCGCCAGCTGCCTGGCAAGCCCTCGCGCGGCATGTACATCTATAATGGTAAGAAGTATGTGAGCAAATAAAATAAATGGTCGCCTCGCTCTTTCTATAATTTTGAGCGAAGCGACCCAAAAGAGAAACGTAAAAAAAATAAACGGAATGAAGAAAATTTGGATTTTTATGTTTGTACTGCTGGCTATAGTCGGCTGCAAAGACGATGACGAGCCGAGCCCTGCCACACCAGAGCAGATGGAGCACCTCACCGGCCACTGGTATGCCGAGCTGGCCATGAGCGGCGAGACGGCGAACTGGCGCACCTTGGAAGAGGGCGACATGGCTGCCTACGACCACATCGGCATCCTCATGTACCTCAACGGTTACAATCCTCAGGGTGACGCCTGCTTCTGGGGCTACCTCTACCTGCAAGAGGGTGACATGGTGAACTTCGCCGGCCTCATGAGTGAAAGCCACGAGCAGTCTACCTTCAACATCACGATGGACAGCGAGGGCAACATCACACCGTCGAGCCACATGGCCGATGCACCGAAGGTGACAAACATGCACTACGATGCCACGCAGGAACTCATCACGGCCGACGTCACGTACAAAGGACAGACGGTTCACCTCGTCTTCCGCCATCCCGCCGATGATCAGGATGATGCCCTCACGGAGTTCTGGGATATGCTCGTCGAAGAAGGCGAAGTCGGCGGTAGCACCGACAGAGGCGACGAGCAGGGCACCGGCATCAACGAAGGTGGTGCCACAGAGCCCTCGCGTGCCAAACAGATGTAGTCTCTCCCGACCGCGACATGTCGCGTCCCTACATATAAAAAATTTAATTGAAAATCAAAATGAAAAGAATGATCAATAAACGATTCACCTCTCCCTCCCTACTGGGGAGGGCCGGGGTAGGGCTCCTCTTCCTCGCCTTCGCACAAGGGGCATGGGCACAAGAGGTTACACCGCACTTCACGGTGGTTAAAGATCCAGAGAGCGGCGTTATACTCGAAGACGGTACCGAAGTAAAGCCCTTCCTCATCACATCGGTAGAGAAACTGAACTTCCTGGCCGAGGATGTGAACAACGGCATAGATTATAACAGAGTCTATTTCCGCCAGACCGCTGACATCACGTATGCCAAAGATGACACATTTACGCCTATCGGCATGGGTGATGAAGAGAACTACGGAACTCCTTTTAAAGGCTATTTTGATGGTGGTAATCATACCATCAGCGGAATCACTTACAACGGCCTTGATGACGGAGGCGAAGGCGTGGGCATCGGTCTTTTCGGCTATGTCCATCCTGCCACTATCAAGAATGTGAAATTAGACAACTGCTCATTCACCGGCAACTGGGAAGTAGGTGCCATTGTCGGAGCTGGCTACGGAGATCATTATGTCATTGAGAACTGCACCTTAGGAAGCAATGTCAAGGTGAATGGCGTCAGTATGACTTTGGAAGGTGAAGAAATGCCAGCAACCTACATAGGTGGCATCGTTGGCTACGGCCATAGCCTTACTATTAGCAATTGTTACAGTGAAGCCACCGTCAGCGGAGGCGATTTCGTCGGTGCTATTGCAGGTTATCTCGTAGGTGGCGAAAATTGTGAAGCCTACATCGAGAATTGCTACTCGAGCAAAGGAGATAAAGCAATCGGTGGCAGAGGAAGTGAAGATGAGTATGCACCTTCTGACGCAACCGACGGCGTTCTGAAGATCACCCTCTTTGCCGACGACAGCGAGCAGACCATCAAAAATGCAACACGCTTGAGCAACTACAATGGTCTGACCGCTAACGTCACTATGTCGGGACTTACGCTCACGAACGATGGCAAGTGGAGCACAATCTGCCTGCCGTTCGAGATGAGTGGTTTCGACGGAACACCATTTGCTGGTGCCAATGTGAAGGCCTTCAAGGCAGCTGAGTGTAAAGTTGGCACGCTGACAGCTACCTTCGAAGACGCCAGCAAAATAGAGGTCGGCATGCCTTATATCGTTAAGGGCGCAGCGCTCGACAGTCCGGTGTTTGAAGGCGTCAAGGTTGGCATCGAAGCAAGCGCTGCAACGGTTGATCCCGCTACGTTCACAGGAACGTTCAACCCCATCACCCTCAACGAGAACGACAGAACCGCCCTCTACCTGGGTGACGACAACAAGCTCTACTATCCTACGGCAGCGAAGACCCTCAATCCCTTCCAGGCCTACTTCATGCTGCAGAACGGCATCAAGGCTGGCAATAGTGTCGACGTGAACGGAGACAAAGAGGTGTCTATAGCCGATGTCACGTCACTCGTGAACATCCTCCTCGGGAAAGCATCTGATGAGAACCCTGCCGCCGACGTGAATGAGGACGGAAGCACGACCATCGCCGACGTCACCGCACTCGTGAACATCCTCCTCGGCAAGGAGACTGGCGTTCTGAGGAGCATCAAGACCGACGAGGCCATCGGCATCAGCTACGGCTTCGGCGGCAAGTAAAACTGCAAAATCCCATAACAACCATTCCCCAAGGGGGGAGAGGACACACAACAGCAACGTGTCCTCTCCCCCTTTTTTCATGCAGGCATGCCGTGTCCATGCATCTTTCGCATTTGAAAACAGACCGGAAATCATCGTCATTGGTAATATGGAACACGTTTTTACTGGGACTGGAGCACGCCTTTACTGGGACTGGAGCACGCTTCTATCGGGACAAAAGCAACGACTTCTCGGAATTTCACTATAGTAAAGTGAACTTTTCACTGTAGTAAAGTGAACTTTTTACTATAGGGAGTGTCGTTAAATATTAAGAAACATTATAACTAATTGATTTGTAATGTGATGGAATTTTTGTACTTTTGTGGTAGATAAAAAAATCCCCCCGACCACCGTGGAAGAGTGCAAATCGGGGGAATTGCAAATCAATTGCGATGACAAAAGTACCGCTCGGCTTTGCCGCTTCGCTCGCCGAAGAACTATTTCTGGAATAACCAAGAGATTGCCCTTCGAAGATCTCGATTTTTATGATCTTTTTCGAATTACGTTCGAAAACTGTGAGCTTGGACGCATGAAACGTCTTCTTCCCCTGCATGAGATGGCAGTGAATTTCGGTTTAGTGCCTGACAGGCATGAACGCAAGCGTGGCCCCAAGCCATTCTTCAGTCCTGAGGGCAAGGTGGCCTTGATGTTTCTGAAGATGCATACCGGACTGAGTGCTCCGAAGCTACTGGAACAAATGAACGGGAACATCCACTATCAGATATTCTGCGACATCTCGATCACCCCATTGCGCCCCTTGACGAACTACAAGCTGATAGACGACATAGCCTCTGAACTTGCAGACAAGCTTAGGATTCAGTGACAGCAGGACATACTGGCCGAAGCCTGGAAGCCGTACATGAAAGACCTGGATACAGAAAATTTCTATTAAATTTGCAGTCGTCATGGGAATGGGTATTTGTTCGTAACTCTTTGATTATCACCTATAAAGTTACTAAAAACATTCTATTCCCACAACTTTTTTAACACTTTTCTTACGTCGAACTCACGTCGTATTAATATGTATATTATTACTGCCGCATAACGATTACAAAATTACACAAAAAAATATATCTAACAAAAGTGGGAGGATTTTTTAACTTTTTACCATAGACATTTTATTAGGTGGAAATTCCGAAGGAAAATGACCCAGGTTGTCTCTTACGAAAGTGATCCACCTTTCCGAAGGAAAGTGACCCACCTCTCTTGAGAATGAAACCCTAAATAG
>Ga0256404_1010702_pt1 | contig 12576 bp, 7 predicted proteins | sample RumenRJG_01DNA_FD_185990 | JGI IMG/M metagenome (GOLD analysis project Ga0256404, IMG submission 185990) | Bovine rumen microbial communities from Lethbridge, Alberta, Canada - RJG_01 | ecosystem: Host-associated > Mammals > Digestive system > Stomach > Rumen | place: Canada: Alberta | collected...
GGGGTGGACAGGCGGTGTATTGTCTGTGCTCAAATTACTTATACATATAACGTGTTGAACTACAATAATGTTAAACAAAAGTTAAAGAGATTCATTTATTTGGATTGCAACATAGAAGACCATGCAACCCCGAAGGGCTAGAGGTGATATTGAAGTGCGTGTTGCACGAAGTGCAGCGCACGGTGCCGAAGGCATCAATACTCGCCTCAACATTGTGCATCGAAGATGCACGCAGCTTGGTCCTGAGACTCGACCTGCCAAGTGCCTCGCAGAGGAACTTTAACCAGCTAAATACCCTAGTTCTGCTGGATTTGCTGCGCTTCGCAATGTTGGGTCGAGTGATGATGCCTATGGCACCGCGAGCTGCACAATGTTGGGTCGAGTGATGATGCCTATAGGCACCGCGAGCTGCACTTCGTGCAACACTCGCTTCATCATCTCCCCGAGCCCTTCGGGGTTCGTGCAACACTCGCTTCATCATCTCCCCGAGCCCTTCGGGGTTGCCCTTCGGGCTCCCGTTCGGTCGCGAGCACTTCGTGGTTGCAATCCAGCAGGATTGAGTATAAGCATTTAGATAAATTTGGCTGCGCCTCAGCAATGTTCAAGCAAGCTTGACATTGCATTCGGCTTGCGCAAATTTTATAATGCGCTTATTTCGGATTGCAAATCCTTATACTCAAATGCGGTCGGATTACAAATCCGACCGAACGGAAGCCCCCGTAACAAGAGCCATAAAGCCATTCACCGCCCTGAAGGGGCGGCCGAGGGCGCACCCTTTTTCAGTTTATAGTTAAAAGTTTATAGTTAAAAGTCCCCATTACGAATGCTAAACTATAAACCATAAACTATAAACTATAAACTATAAACTGTATTACATTCCCCCGCCTGTAATCGGATAGCCCTTTCATGGCACTAAGGGGACAACAAGTCTATAGTCTTTTTTTTTAGCTTTTTGTGGACTAAAATAATGATTGTTTGCAAATAGAATTGTATTTTTGCAGTTCAAATTAATTAAACATATAAAATGTTGAAGAAAATTACTGCTCTGATTTTGGCTGTGCTGACAAGCAGCACCCTCTGGGCGCAGAAATCTATTGAAATGAAATTCTCGGACGATGCGTCAGACTTTGTGCGTGTCACTGATGTTGTACCCGACGTGATTCTGGAGATACGCTACTTCGGCACCTATAACTTTGTCGGAGCGCGCATCGATGGCTATGAGATGCCAGTTGCGTGGCTCACTCGTGAGGCGGCCGACAGCTTGAAGGCTGTGAGCGATGATGTCAAGGCCATGGGCTATCGACTGAAGATTTATGACGCTTACCGTCCGCAGCAGGCGGTCGACCACTTTGTGCGCTGGTCAAAGGACGAGACCGACACACTGATGAAGGCCTATTTCTATCCTGACATCAACAAGGCTGAAATATTTCCGCGCGGCTATGTCGCAGAGCATTCGGGCCATTCACGCGGCTCGACAGTCGACCTCACCTTGTTTGACATGACCACCGAGAAAGAGCTGGACATGGGTGGCACATTTGACTTCTTTGGCATCCAGTCGCATCCGTCATACATCAAAGGGCTGACCAATCGTCAGTATCTCAACCGCAGGATTCTGCGCGATGCCATGATGCGCCATGGTTTTGAACCCATCCCCGAGGAATGGTGGCACTTCCGCTTGAGCAAAGAGCCCTACCCCAACACTTATTTCACCTTCCCTGTTCGATAACAATTTGGCCAACAGATGACTGAGCGCATCAAGCAGATATGGGATCGTTTCAGAGCTTGGCAGCTTGACCCATTTGACTACGGTTTTAATGCCACCGACAGTCAGCATTGTTCCAACTGTGGCAACACGTTTGTGGGCAACTATTGCCCCTACTGCTCGCAGAAGGCTGGCTTGGGCCGTGTGTCATGGCAGTCGGTGCAGCAGTCGGTGGGCGAGGTTTGGGGCATGGGCAACCGCTCGATGAGCTACAGCCTACTTCAGCTGCTGCTCAGGCCAGGCCATTTTATCCACGACTATATCAGTGGCAAGCGGCAAGTGAGTTTTCCGCCGGTCAAGATGATGCTCATCGTGGCACTGGTCGTTTCGGCAGCGATTCAATACTGGGGTTCTGAGGACATGAGCATTGCTGCCAGCCTCTCTAAATCTGACGTGACGAACTCTTATATCCAATTCCTGTTATGGGCCGACAACAACAAGGGCTGGGGCATGCTCGTCGCCTTGTCAATGATGGTCTTGCCCACCTGGTTGTTATTCCGCCACGCGCCCGGCTATAGCCGTCACACGCTGCCCGAGGGGTTCTTTATCCAGGTTTTCTTGGGCATCTTACTGGTGATTTTCATGGCACTGGACAGCTTTGGCGTGCAGTGGGCCTTATGGCTGTCTGTGTTCTACTATCTGATTGCCTACCACCAGTTGTTTGGCTATGGCTGGTGGGCCACCTCATGGCGCCTGGTGCTATGCGGCTATGGCGCGTTGATGATGGGCATCACCATCGGCATGATGTTTGAGTTTCAGTCGCGATCAGACAGCAAGTTGACACAGCTGATAATCGAGATGGCAGTGGGGGCATTGGTCATGCTCGTCATGACTGCAGTCCCACTCGCACTGGGCTATGCCATCAGCTGTTACGCCCATCGTCGGCGCACTCATGACAATAATCCACAAAACAAAGCTATAGAAAATGATGAAGAAGATCCTGGCGGCCACACTGATGCTAGTGATGGCAGTGCTGATGCAGGCACAGAAGCTGCAAGTGCTTGACACCGATGGCAATCCCATCGCATACGTGTGTGTCACTAACGAACGAGGCTCCCTTGTGGGATCGACCGACACACAGGGCTGGCTTGAGGACACCAAGGGCAATGACGTGCTCGTCTTGTCGCACATCGCCTTTGAGGACACGACCCTGCGAGTGGCCGACATCGTCGATGGCCGTGTCGTCATGCGCGATGTTGACTTCAACCTTCCCGACATCGAGGTCAAGCCCAAGGAATTGGCATACGTGCAGACCTACTACCGCCTGATTTATATTGATGAGGATGGTCCCATCTATTATCGCGGTGGAGTGATAGACAACACCTACGAGTTCGCCAAAGAAAAGACTCAGTCAAAGACACGCAGCCTGGCCAAAGGCGAAAACGGACTCATTCGTTTCTTGATCAGTACGATTGTAGGACGCTATATCGACAGGCTGGGACAGATTCAAAAAGAGTCAACCTATCAGAAGTTGCTCAGATACCACGATGAGGGAAAGTTGTCGATTGTTGAAGGCACACCAGGCCGACAGATTGTGAGCGACACGGTGAGCGTGCTGGGCTATATCGACACCGACACCGTGGCCCTGCAGCGCACCACATCGTTCAACGTATGGGCCTACAGCGACCACGTTAAAGCCACCAAAGCTGCCGCCAAGGCTGCTGCCAAAGGCAAGAAACCGAAAGACGAGAAAAAGGAGAAATATGAGTCGCAGGAGTCATACTACGAGGTCTATCGCATTGACCGTGAGGGACGCTCGCGCATCGATGACTTTGTCATGCGCCAGCTGCAAGTCATTAGACATCATAAGTCGGACGGCAAGGAATACATGATTCTGCTCCAAGCCTACACGACCGACCGCGACTATGTCGACAAGAAGGAGTACAAGCAACTGCGCAAAGACAACAAGGTGGATATGGAGATTGAAGAGTTGAAGACCTTTGAGCGCGCGCACAACATCCCCGCCCTGGCTCCCGACATCCAGTCGCAAATCGACCGTCTGTTCCAGAAAAAATAGACCGCGCACACCCAATGCAGTTCCCCTAGTTCTGCTGGACCTAGTTCCCCCGTTCGGTCGGATTTGTAATCCGACCGCATTTGAGTATAAGGATTTGCAATCCGAAATAAGCGCATTATAAAATTTGCGCAAGCCGAATGCAATATCAAGCTTGCTTGGACATTGCTGAGGCGCAGCCAAATTTATCTAAATGCTTATACTCAATCCTGCTGGATTGCAAATCCAGCAGAACTAGACAAGCGAAGCCCCGTTCGGTCGGATTTGCTGCGCTTCGCTTGCCCTTCGGGCTCCCGTTCGGTCGCGAGCACTTCGTGGTTGTAATCCGACCGCATTTGAGTATAAGGATTTGCAATCCGAAATAAGCGCATTATAAATGCTTATACTCAATCCTGCTGGATTGCAAATCCAGCAGAACTAGACAAGCGAAGCGCAGCAAATCCGACCGAACGGGGTGTACCGCCTGAACGGGACGGGGCTGTAGCCTAGCCCGCAGCCAATGGCATCGGCTCGACTACTTTACTACTCTTTTACTGCTTTACTGCTGCTCGACTACCGAACTGCGTCGATGCACAATGCTCCCCAACAACCTGCTTTCACACAAAGGTCAGGTTGTTGGGGAGCATTAAGCATTGTGCACCGCTTATTTCTTGCCGAGCATGATGTTGATGAGCAGGTTGACATCGGCCACGTCGACCTCCTCGTCATTCGTCAGGTCGGGGGTGCCCACGCATTGGGCCGCAGTAGCCTTGCCAAGCATGACGTTGATGAGCAGGTTGACATCGGCCACATCGACCGCGCCATCGCCGGTCAAGTCGCCGGTCACTGCGGCGGTGTGCCGTGTGATGACCAGTGTGCGCTGCTTGAGGTTGAGGGCGAAGTCCCACTCGCCGGCCCCAATCTTGAATGCCGTCTGCCCGCCATCATCACTCAGGGGCAGTGGTTTGCCCAGCTGGTCGCTGGTGACCAGGAAATCTTGCGTGGCGGCGGCACCGAACCGATAGTCGGCAATCGCCTGCCAATCGGTGGCGGTTTCGGCCAGTTGCTTGGTGAAGCTGAAATAGCTGTAGCCACTGTTCTGCCCCCGAGTGGTCACCTGTGCTGTGTAGTGCTCGCCATCGGTGGTGGACATCAAAGTGCCCTTATTGGCATACCATCCGCCATTGTTGCCCACCTCGCCCAGGATATAGACCTCATCGGGCTGGGGCAAAGGCTCGTCGGCCACCGTTCCCAGCAGGCCATAGAGCGTGTAGTAGCCGCTATTGACAAAGTCCATGTCCTCGGTCTGTGCCCCACCGCTGCGGCTGTCATTGAACACCAGATAGTCTGGGGTGGCTCCATCGGTCATCTCTCCACCGTCCCAGAGCCAGATTTTGTTGCCTGTGGTGGGCGATGTGCCCACTTGTGTCATCTTTTTCCCGTTCCATACGCCTGACCATTGTTTGCCGCTGTTGTCCCAGGTGTAGATGCTTGGCGTGGCATATTCGCTGGTCTCCAGATAGCAATAGACATGGCCGTCGAGGGGTGTAGCCGTCGATGGAATCTCATAGTTGAGGTAGGGTGCCACCGCCGCGGTCACATTGCTATAGGCCGTGTAGTCGGGTGCATCGTAGGCAAAGAAACTGTTTTTCCTGACCGCCTTGATGTCCTCGGTTTGGTTGGTCTCGCCACCGGCACCATTGTTAAAGATGATGTTGACTGTGCCCTGGTCGAAGGTCTTATAGTGCCACTTGGCACCTGCCACATAGCAGAACGGCAGAGTGCGGATGGCTGTTCCAGGCCAGGTGGCGCCGATGGGCTCGTTGTTGGTGTCCCAGGCATAGAGGTGCGTGCTCGTCTGGTCGGCAGCCTTGACAAAGACGGTGAGGCCTGCCTGGGGTGGCTCGGTGGCTGTGATGGTGGCCGGCACTCCCCCACCCTGCTTGGTGCTGTGCTGCCAGTCGATGCCGGTCGAGACATAGAACTTATAGTTTGTGCCACTCTGCACCAGCTGGAATCCTGAGGGCGTGCCACTGGCAGTGGCTCCACCCAGCTGCAGATAGACCTTGCCCTTGTCGCCTTGCACCTCGATGACGTAGCCGCCGCTGGACTGCTGCTGCACGGTGATGGGGCTCTGGTTGGTCACACGAGCGGCCCGGCGGGCCTTGATCATGTTGGTGATGGCAGCCTTGTTGCTCTGATAGTGCTTGAGAAACACACATGGCGTGCCAGGCAGAGCCAGAATCAAAGCATTGGCAGCCGCGATGTTGCTGTTGTTGCTCATGCGCGAACTGTTGTCGGTCTGTCCCGTGTCATGATTGTCGACAAAGGTCACCGCCCAGCGGTTGTAGTTGACATCGGCAGCCAGCCCCTTGTTGTCGAGGGCACTGGCGTTGAACGATGCGCCATTGAAGGCCTCGTTGATGCGATATTTAAGGGCATAGTCAAAGGTGGCACTCTGAATTTGTCCTGCCCAGCGTGTACCTTCGAGCCAGGCGCGCAACAGGTCGGCGTTGCCGTCCCAGTATTCTCCCACGCTGAAGTAGGGATGCGTCCAGTTGTTATACTTGCCGGTGAAGCTGGGCGAATAGCCTTTGGTCATGTCGACGCGATAGCCCACATAGCCCAGCTCGTTTTGCAGAAAATCCATGTAGGTGCGCACATTCTGCTGGGTTGTGACATTGGTGTGGTCCAGGTCGCGTGCGCCGTCAAAGTTCTCGCCCGTGTCGGCAGCTCCACCGGTGGTGTATCCGTTTGAGTTGCACTCGTCGTTACTGCAGATTTGCGCATAGCCGGTGTTGTCCCACTTGACCTCAAACTTACGTCCTGTGGTGCGTCCGGTGACCGACTCGTCGGCAAAGTCGACCCAGCCCGTCTTGCCAGCCTTGTGGTTGATGACAAGGTCCATCAGCATGCCTGTGCCTCGCTGGCGATAAGCCTCGATCATGCCGCGCAGCTGTGTCTCGGTGCCGAAGCATGTGCTATGGTTCAGCCAATACATCGGGCTGTAGCCCATGTTGCGACCTGTGCCCGAGGCATCGGTCTTGCCTGAGTTGGGCACCCAAATCAGGTCGAACAACTCGGCCAGTTCATCGGCTTGCTGTGTCATCAGCGACCACTGCGTGTCGCTGTAGCTGTCCCAGTAGAAGCCTTGCAGCATCACGCCCGCATAGTTTGCGGGCCACCCTTGTGCGAGCATTGTCAGTGGCATGACGGCCGCCAGGGCAAGAATAACTTTCTTCAATCTCATCATTTGTTTTAAGTTTACGATTGCAACAAAAATAGGGAGATTTAAAAGAAAAAGCAGCAATTGTTGCGGACATTTAACAGAAACGAGCAGCGCAAACGATTGCACAAATGTTAGACGTGGCAACAACTAAAAACGATAACTAACAACTAAAAAACGGTCGCATGCATATCAGGCGAGAGTAACGGCTTTACTACCCACTACTCTACTACAAAAAATACTCTAATGCAGGGATGCGTTGTCACCCCCCACTCCTCCCCGTCGCCTGCCAGGGGAGGGGAAGAATGGGAGGTGACTGAATGGCTGGCTGGCGCTAGAAGGTGAAGTGCAGTGCCAGGCGCAGACCGCCGCGGTCGACACCGGGCGTGTCGCGATAGGTGAGCCGCCACACATAGTCCAAGCGCAAAAAGGTGAGAATGTTGTCGAGCCCGACACTGACCTCGATATAGGGCTTGCTGCCCATCTTCTGGCAACGGGTGTCGGCCGGAAAGAGGAACACATCGCCACTCTTGGCGGGATTGTTGCGGTCGCTCAAGCTGCCCCACAAGCCTCTGAAAGAAATGACCTCGCGCAGCTTGAGATACTTGACCAGGGGGATGCGGTTGAGCAATGCCCCATTGGCCCAATAGGTCACGTCCCATGACAGGTATTGGTCGTTGGCAAACTCCATCACGTCCATCAGCGCATAGCTCTCGTTCTGGATGGTGTAGGACAGGTTGGCATTGGGCAGCAGCAGGTCGGGATAAGGCACTTTGCTCCAAATTTTCCCCCCCTTGACAATGACATCGGTGTAACCAAAAGCCGAGAACCAGAACCGCTTCTGCAAGCCCAGTTCGGTCTTGTTCACCTCATAGAGGCTGCCCAGAAACCCTTTAGGCATATAGGTGTGGGTCAAGGTGATGATGGGGGCATCGATGTTGATGGGGATGCGGAACGACCGTGTCTGATAGAACTTCTCGCCAGGGGCATAGCGCAGCGTGACATTGAACCCCGCCTCGCTGTAGCTGTGCCGCACGCTGTGGTCGGGCATCTCGAACGGCAAGAACCTCGAGCTCTCGCGCACCAGGTGCTCAAACCCCATCGACACCGAGAAGTGGCTGGGCAGCTCCAGCTTCCACTCGAGCAATGTCTGGCGGCGATAAATCATCTTGTTGTCCTGCTGCCGCTTGATGGCCAGAAACACATTGTCGCTGTTGGTGTAGAGATAGTGCTGGCCCAGTTTGTCGACATCATACTGATGTCGGAGCTTGATGCTGTGGATGGGGAATTCCTGATCCAGCTCCTTCTTTTGGTTAAATGAGTACTCCAGCTGGCCGCTGTACTTCCATTTGCGGTCTCTAGTGCCATAGGCCAGATGGGCGCGCGCAAACCAGTGACGACTCAGATTGACCGTGCTCATGCCTCCCACACGCAGTCTCACCCCCTCGAGCGAGTTGCCGCTGATGGTGGTGTTCAGCGGGCCAAAATCCCACTTGCTCTGGGGACCAGTGGGGACGTAGCCCTTGACCAGGGCCACAATCACCTTCTCGCCCCAGTAGAACAGCTTGCTCTGGCGCAGTCGAGCCAGCATCTGCCGCATGGTGTTGTCGTCGGTCTTCATCACCTTGGGCCGATTGTCTGTCCAGAACTCTGCCGGCAGCATCTCGGCATCGGGCATGACCGTCTGCTCGCCATCGAGGTCAAACACGCTCATGTCGGCTGGCGGGGCGAACGAAAATGACTTGTAGGCCGACTCACGACGGGCAAACAAGCCGGGGGCTTTAAGCAGACTGAACTCAATCTCCATGTCGTCGCGCACCTTTAGCCGTGAGCCATTGGGGGCCTTGGCAAAGTCTTGCTCGATATAGACGCGGTCCACATAGTTCAAGTTGATGTGGCTGGGAACATTCAGCTTGATTTTTTTAATAAATAATGTGGTGTCATTCTCAACGACATACATCCGCCCCAAGAAGCCGAACGTCTCGCTGACAAAGGGGGTGAACGACAACTCGACACACTGCTCGCCGTCAATCATGAGCGTGTCGGTCAAATAGTACTTGTAGAAGTCTGGCCCGATGCTCGACAAGGGGCTGACAAACCGGTTGGTCAAGAAGGTCACATCGCCCGTGAAGACATCCACCTCCTGAAACCAGTCGTCCAGCACACGCTTGATGCTCGACTTGGCATCCAGCTGGTCGTCAATGCCTGTGCTCTTCTGACCGATGATCAGTTCTTTGTGTGTCTTGGGATTGAGTCGGTAATAGTCTTCCGAGAACTGTTCTTTGACCGATATGGGCAGCACACGCTTGCCAGTGACCGTCGAGGTGTCGGCATAGTCGCCCAGAAAGCCAAACTTGCGGAACATCAAGTTTTTGTCCTTGATTTTGTCAAAGTCGTTGAAGCCATACATCATACGCTCATAGCGCTGATGGCTATAGTAGGGCTGATCGGTGGGACGTCCCTGGCTGCGCAGAGCCATCAGCCGCCGGGCCAGGGCGACAGCCGGGTTGTCGCGCTTGCTGTATTTTTCCTTGGTGCGTTTGACCACGACCTCGTCGAGAGTCACTGATTGAGAGGCGAGGTCGACGACCAGCACAGCCTGGTTTTGTCGCAGGGGCACCAACTTGGGTCTGTAGCCCAGTGCCGAGATGCGCAACACGGCCACCGAGGTCGGGCTGTTGATCTGAAAGCCCCCCTTGTCGTTGCTCGTCACACCCTCGGTGGTGCCTTGCAGCGCGATGGAGGCGTATGCGATGGGCTCGAGTGTGACCGAGTCGCGCACAAACCCGGCGATTTGCGTCTGCGCCTGACCGCCGAGGATTGTGCACAAGACAATGGATATGAGTAAAAGCAGATGTTTCACGGTGCAAATTTAATACAGTCCTTTCAGATAGTTTGCAAACTTTGGCCTTTTTTACTAATTTTGCCGAAAAAAGGATAACGTTCTTAGTTGCTAGTTTCGAACAATCGAACTAACGACTAACGTCTAAAGTCTAAAATCTATGGCAACAGAGATTGAGCATAAGTATCTGGTCAAGGACCTGTCGTTTGTCGCGCGCACAAGCCAAGTGATCAGCATCCGTCAGGGCTATCTGGCCCACGACAAGGGCCGCACCGTGCGCGTGCGTGTCACACCCGACAAGGCATTCATCACCATCAAGGGGCCAGGCAACGGGCTGTCGCGCCCCGAGTTTGAATATGAGATTCCGATGGACGACGGCATCCAGCTGTTGGACATGTGCATCGGGCACATCATCGACAAGGACCGCCACATCGTCGTCGACCATGACTGCCGCTGGGAGGTGGATGTCTATCACGGGCCACTCGAGGGGCTGATCACAGCCGAACTCGAGGTGCCCAGCGAGGACTTCACCTATCCCCTACCCGACTTTGTGGGCAAGGAGGTGACCGGCGACTCGCGCTACTCAAACGCGTCGTTGAGCCGACTTGACCGCCTGCCATGACAAACGAAAGCCCGCGGCAGATGTGCCGCAGGCTTTCGTTGGCGATCGTCAGTATTAATCATTCAAGTTTCGCAAGTTCGCTAATGTGCTTACAGATAGCAGCAAAAAGTGTATTTAACTCCCCTCCTAAGATAGGAGGGGTTGGGGGTGGTATGATGTTTTCACCCACTTTTGGTGCTGCCTGTGCAGATATGCTGGCTGACACACTCCCCCTAACCCCCTCTAACTTAGAGGGGGAACTGACTTGCGAAACTTAAATTAATCATTTGCTGATGCGACCCAGCATGATGTTGACGCACTCGTTGACATCGGCGATGTCAACCACCTCGTCGCCCTCGGTGACATAGGCACGACCATTGTAATTGTCGGCTTTGTCACGGCCCAGCATGATGTTGATCAGGATGTTGACATCGGCAATGTCCCACACGCCATCGGCATTGACATCACGGTAGTCGGGCTCATCGTCGTCCTCAACAGTCCACATGCAGGCAAAGGTGAAGCGGTTGGTGATGTTGGTCAGCCGCGTAGCCTCGCCAGTGGTGATGTCGATGGCATAGAGCGAGGTGTCATACTTGCCATTGGTCTTCCATGTGCGGTCGGGCAAGGTGCTCCACACGCCATTCTCGTTAAATCCCATGCCGCTGTTGTAGTAGCCATTCCAATACATGATGTTGGGATTAGCCTTGCTGAAGCAAGCGCTCTGGCGGCGGGCTTGCGAGCAGTAGCCCGTGGCGGGCAGCTCATTGTCAAGCATCAGTCCGGTCTCAAGGTCAAACTCGACGATGCGGGCACCGGTCAGTTCGCCATTGATGTCACGCATCTTGCCGTCATCGTCCACTGCGCCGGCAGTGCCGCCGCTGGTCATGACAAATGCGCGGCCATCGGCATTGATGGCAAAGGTGACAAAATTGCCGTAATACAGCCCGTGGGTGACGGGAGTCACCTGCATGGTCTCGAGGTCGATGGTGCAGACGCAGTAGCCCGCATCGTAGGCACTCGACGCGCCATCCTGGTCGACAAAGAAGTCAGGGTCGTTGACAATCTCATCGGGCAGCTCGGCCTTGGTGAAATAGAACAGACCATAGACCTTGCCGTCCTTGGGGTTGAGGCACATGCCCGACGACTCCAGCGTGACCGAGTCGTGAAACTGAGCCGTCGACAGCAGGTCGCCGGTGTTGGCGTCCCACTTGCGCACGATATATCGGATGCTGTCGTTGTCGTAAGTCTGCTCGTCGGTGCGCGAGAACACTGTGGTGATGACATCATCGACCATCACAGCCCCCGAGTTGCCCACCATCAGATTGAAGTTGTTGGCCCACAGAGCCTTGTCGTTGTCAGTAAACTGGCCGTTGCTATAGAAGTCGGCCTTGTTGACTGCGGGCTCCTTGTAGGGGGTATCGAGTGTCTGACCGTCCCAGTCCATGCGGTAGATGCCGTTCTCGACAATGAAGATGTTCTTCTGCAGCGTGCTGTTCCATCCCACATACTCCGAGTAGAAATGGTCGGCATGGTCATCATAGCGGTTGTTCTGATACACGCCCTTGAAAGTCAAGGTCTGCGCGGTTGCACCCAGGCCCGTCATAGCGGCCAGCAGAACCATCGTGCAGCTAATTTTCTTGATCATTTAGAATAGATGTTAATGGTTAGTAAATAAGAGGTTTAAGTGTTTGCAATTTGTTGTATGCCCCAAAAAGCTGATTTTTTTCGGCGAGCAAAAATACAAAAACAAATCATAAACCAAGCCTTTTTGTTGGCAAACACGCCTCTTTTTGTGTCATATTTAATGATTTTTATGAATCCATCACACGTTTGTAACTATTCAGCGATTGTGATAGCAGCTGTTCCCCCTCTACGTTGAGCAGCTCCCCCTCTAAGTAAGAGGGGGCCGGGAGGAGTGTGTCACGGGGCCGGGGGGAGTGTGTCACGGGGCCGGGGGAGTGTGTCACGGGGTTTGAGGGAGTGTGTCAGCCAACTTTGCTCCGCCATGGCGGTTGTCATACCACCAGTTCTGCTGGATTTGCAATCCAGCAGGATTGAGTATAAGCATTTATAATGCGCTTATTTCGGATTGCAAATCCTTATACTCAAATGCGGTCGGATTACAACCACGAAGTGCTCGCGACCGAACGGG
>Ga0256404_1010704_pt1 | contig 12574 bp, 9 predicted proteins | sample RumenRJG_01DNA_FD_185990 | JGI IMG/M metagenome (GOLD analysis project Ga0256404, IMG submission 185990) | Bovine rumen microbial communities from Lethbridge, Alberta, Canada - RJG_01 | ecosystem: Host-associated > Mammals > Digestive system > Stomach > Rumen | place: Canada: Alberta | collected...
AGTGCTGCTGGTGAGCTCACTATATATCCCAGAAACGCTCAGATATCGAGATTACTATTCCGTAGAACCGCATGACTAAGCGGTTCTAGACTCAGGTTTACCAACACTGTGCAAAAAGGGATTTTTTAAATATATATTAAGTCACATTTTCAAATCAATATAATGAGCTGTTTTGCATGCATATATCAGCATACAATTCAGTGTTTTATGTCTATATTATCCATTTCCAATGTAGTGTTCGAATGAAGAGACTCTCTGATTTCAGGATCTGACGTTTGACTTAACAACATATGTTCATTCAACGGCCTGTAACTGTGTAGAATATCTTGTCAAAGTCAATGTACCCATTCAGGATTGCATCTATTCATGTTTTTCAGCACTGCGCTGATTGATTGCCTTGATTCTGTCTTTTTCATCGGATACTGCGTAATCCAGTGACATCGTAGCTGATTCATGGCCCATCAGGTCACGGATCACCGCTGGATTGGTGCCGGCATTATGCAGATCTGTGCTGAACTGATGACGCAGCATATACAGTGTAAATTTAACCATTGCCTTCTTTGCCACATTGCCAACCAGTGTATCGATATCATCAATGTCCATAAGCCTTCCTGCACGATCCGAAAGAAGGATATCGTTAAGCGACCAGGCCAAACATTCTTCCAGAATCGGTTTCAGCTGATCGGGAATGGGAACATTGCGTATTGACTGCTGTGTTTTCGGAGCACCTATTTCAAGAATGCTTTCCACTGTACTGTGCGCAGCTTTCGAAACAGATATATATCCTTCATCCAGATGAATATCTGATTTCATCAGTGCGAAGGTTTCAGCCGGTCTCAGACCGCAATAATACATGATTTGTATGGCATAATATACAGCCCTGGAACGATAGCTTCCGGAGGGTGATGAGCTGTTGTAATAAAGCAACGTATCACAGAATGTCTGCAGATCTTCTTCGGAGATTTCTTTCTTTCGGTGTATTCCCTGTCTGCATTAAGGTATGATGACCGCAACCGTCCGGTCAATCACATTGATATTCTGCATTGCACATGCTTTATATATACGCCGCCATACTGCCAGCAATCCCGCTACCTGGCGCTTTGTATGCGTTCTGGCATATGTGTTGATGGATTCCTGAATATTGGCGGATGTGATCTTGTCAATCGTCTTATCGCCGTATCTTTCAATGCCGTACTTATAGAAATAGTCGTGTTTTTTCCTGGTCTTCTGTCTGACAGGAAACAGATCAAACGTTTTCTCATAAAGGCTGGATACTTTTTTGAAGTTGCTGACGGAGTATCCGCTGCGCATTTTAAGCAAAGTTTCATCCCGCAGCTGACACGCAAACTGCAATGCCTGCTTTCTGCTCTCAAAATCATCGATCTTTACGGATTTTCTGAAAGTCTGATCGTACATCCGGATACATATTTCAAATGAATGCGCTCCGGCTTTACTGATACGTTCTGTTATATATTTTTCACTTCGTTTAGATCTTGCTGCTGTCTTTGCCATCTTCTTCGTAAATATCTATCTCAGTCTGTTTGCTGCTTCTGGAATTCTTCATATCGGAGTATGAACTGTCCCAGAAATCCTTGAACTTTTCTGTCACATATTCCCGCATTTCATCCTTCGGCCCGCAGGAATAGACAATCAGATATGTCATTGCCTGTCTGATCCATGCGTCATTGTTCCTGATGCATTCAATACATTCACCATAATCCTGATCAATATAGCCGGATGCCGTCATCAGAACATGTGAGTCTTCCATCCACTTGATCAGCGGGTCCATCATTACACTTCTCTTTTTTGTCATCGTCTCCCAGAAATGCTGATACTTGTAATGAGGAATCACAAACCCTTCCGGATCAACCCTGTCTTCATCGATCTTTTCACCTGCAATGTATTTTGTGCCATCATCCATCACCATTGCCTTTTCGCTTAACATCCCCTTTAAATACTCAACGGAAACATCAAATTCTTTTGCGAGCCTATCCAGCTGATCGGGAAGAATCATTTCTTCCCGGTAGATTCCTTTTACTGTATCAAGAGATCTGTCCAGCAGATCTGCAATATCAGACTGTTTCAGATGATTCTGCTTAGAGATATATTTAACCCGCTTTTTACTGAATCTTATTTTTTCACTTTGCTTCGCCATTCTCTCATCCTCCAAAAGTGTGATAGCCCGGCACATAAATTCATCTTGTCTAAAAAGTGTTATTAAGTAACACTTTTATTGTAGTTGTTGATGTTGCAGACTGTCAACTTCAGTTTGGAGGGTATATGGGTTATTCATACAGAAGAAACAAAGCGAAAACCAGATGTAATGAGCGGATTTATTCTGCGGCGGAAGAATATGGTCTTTATCATTGGCAAATCGCAGATCTGCTCGGCATGCGGGAAGATACATTTTCAAAGAAACTGCGATATGAGCTTCCTGAAGAAGAACAGGATCTGATCATTGCCACAATCCGCAGCTATCGAAAGGAGTACAGCGAATGACTGCAGAAGCGAAAAAAGAAATTGTACAGGAATATTTCAGCAGAGATGAAGCCGGCGAATATCTTCAGGTAGACGGCAGAAAGATTGATTCATTCCGGAAAGCCGGCCTGCTCAGATACGGAAGATTAGGAAGAAACTATATTTACCGCAAATGCTGGCTGGATGATTTCATGGAAGAATGGGCCGGCTATGATCTGAGTTCTGAAGAAAATATCCGGCTTGCCATTCAGGTGAGAAACTGGAGGTCTGTACATAATGTATGAAAGATGATCAGAAAAGCCAGGCTGCTGTAACAGCCGGTTATACAGAGCCTCAGCAAATAGATCTGTTCTCAGATGATGGCATTTACATGAAGACTGCTTCGGAACTTGATAATTCGCCTGTTGAATGGCTTGTTCCCGGCTGGATTCCTAAAAGAGGCATTACATTGCTTTGCGCAGACGGCGGTACCGGAAAATCATTTATATGGATCTCACTTCTTGCCAGTCTGTCCAGAGGCGAAAGCACATTTCTGAGGTATGATCCCCATCTGCATTCAGCGCATACTGTCATGTGTTTCAGCGGCGAAGATCCTGAAAACATTATTCGCGCCCGCCTGGAGAAAACCGGAGCAGATCTAAAAAATGTATACGTCTCAGCACAGGATTCAGAAACTAGCCACGATATAACATTTCAAAGCAGCCAACTTGAAAAGATCATCCGCAAGTATCAGCCGGCAATCATCGTTTTTGATCCGCTGCAGAGTTTTATCGGCAGCAACGTTGACATGTCACGGCGCAACCAGATGCGAAGCGCCTTAAAGCCTCTTGAGTTTCTGTCCTCGAACTATAACCTACCGGTGCTGATCATTATGCATACGAATAAACGGCCCGGTGAAAGCGGCCGTGACAAAATGGCGGACAGTTCAGATATATGGGATCAGGCAAGAAGCGTCATGATGTGCGGCTTCGACGAGAATAAGCAGCGTTATATTTCTCTGGAAAAATCAAGCTACGCAAATCATATGGAAGTACCGACAATCATATTCAGTCTGGATGAAGGAAAAGTGCATTTTGTAGAAACCACGCCGAAGAAGATGAAAGACTTTGTCAAAGATGCCCGGGATCAGCGTAAGGAAGCTGCCCAGCTGGATCACCCAACGAAAAAACAGGAATGCGCAAATGAGATTCTCCGGATCCTGTCCGAGTACAACGGTGAATGCCCGGGAGAAATCATGGTTGGTCTTTTATCGGAATCAGGCTACAGCAACAAAACAATCCGAACAGCGAGAGAAGATCTGCAAAAAGCAGGATTCATTACAAACAAGAAAACCAGTGAATCGAGAACGATCATTCACCGAACAGAATAATAAGAAGTTCGTGACTGTTATGCCGGCATCAAGGCATCTGAAAATTTCATTACTGTAATGTCCTTCCTGTCCCATCTTCACATCTCGATGACAATGGGACATTATGTCCTGACTTGAAAACAGATTTTTAAACAGCTGGAATTAATATCTGAAAAGAGCCTCCGCAGGAGGTGAAGAAACACCAAGCCTTTGGTGTAGCAAGTTACACCAAGCGCGCTTGGTTACACTTGTCCTCCGGAGGGTCTTCAGCGCCAGACAGGCTCAATTCAGCCTGGCGGCAATCTCCGGCAGTTCATATCTCTGCAGGAGATACTCACATTGCGGAAAGGATAACATGGCTCACGTGGAAAAATATACGAAGGCTGATGTCACCGGTATTTTCATTCATTACGACCGTACACCGGGACATGAGCTTTCCAATAAGGATATCGATTCATCAAAAACGCATCTCAATTACAATCTGGCTGATCACGATCAGCCTCTGAAACAAAAGTCGTTTCTGAGTAAACGGCTGAAGGAGGTTATCACAAACGGCAGGAAGAATCAGAATGTCGCCTGTGACTGGATCATCACTCAGCCACAGGATGTAAAGGAGAACGACTCCAGAAAATTCTTCGAAGAAGTTTATGACTATCTCGCTGGCATGTACGGCAGGAAGAATATTATTTCTTCCTATGTCCATATGGATGAGATCGGGAAGACACCTCATATGCATTTTTGTTTCATGCCGGTGCAGACACTTGAAGATGGCACTGAAAAGCTGAATGCAAAAGCTGTTGTCGGAAGAAATGAATTGAACAGATTCCATCCTCAGCTGCAGAAAGAGATCGACAAACGCATGGGTTACCACGTGTCAATACAATCCGGTATCACGCAGGCGCAAGGCGGCAACAAGACTGTCAGACAGTTAAAATCCGAAACTGCGGCAGCCGGGCAGCTACCGGAAGGAAAAAAATCTTTGTTAGGCGATCACAAAACCTATACGTCTTCAGAAAATGAGCTGCTGCAGGAAAAAGCAAAACTGGGAATTGCTTATGAAACCGAATTGAAAGAACGTCCTGAATTGCAAAGGCAGCAGGCCCAGAAAACCTATGCATTGAATCAAAGAGAGAAAGAACTGGACCAGAGGACCGTAAAACTGGATCTTCTGCAGCGTGATTTGGAACAGCAGAAAAAACGAATTGAGTTATATTCCAGGCAGGCTGAAGAAGAATACCGACGCAAAATGGCTGAAGCAGATATTGCGCCAGAGCGATTGACAGAACTTGAAAATGAAAACAGAAGCCTGCGCGAAACGGTCGAATCCATATTCAGATACTTCGGAACAAAATTGATGTACTCAATTCCCGGAATGAATGAGAGAATCGTACTGGCTGCTGATTACAATGAAGATCCCTCTATGCTTTTTACGCAGCTCATCGAGAAACGGTTCATTGCACCGATCCGCAGAAAACTCGATGAATTGAATGAGAGATTTCTAAAATTACAGAATGCAGTATTCTCGGTATTCTCCAGTCTTCATACTCTGAACAACAATGATCTAGGGACAAAGGAAACCGCATCAATGGAAAGCGAGTTGAATCACGATCTCGAATCACTTTACCGGAAAGAAGAACTTACGGATGTTTATGATGCCGCCAACCAGCAAAAGCAGGATCATTTCATTCATGATTTGTTTGAATAAAATATCTTAATGTCCCTGTTCAGGGGCAAAAATCAAAGGACATCATGGTCACGACAGTAAAAAATCATGATGTTTTTTTCTTTTCTCAGCTGCCTTTTCAATAATAACGCCTGTTTTTTCTATTTGTTCTGATACGCAAACGATACGCAAATGATACGCAAGACCTTGCGTATCAAGGTGTATTTGTGCTGCATTCATAACGCATATCAGAAAGCTTTAAACATCAAAAAAAGCCTTATTTTAAAGGCTTTTTGAGCTGTCTTGCGCTTGTACTGCAAGTGTTTTGACAAAAAGAAAAAGTGAGCGCTAAGGGACTCGAACCCATGACCCCTTCCACGTCAAGGAAGTGCTCTCCCAACTGAGCTAAGCACTCATAGCTTGTTAATAATACCATGGTGACATTAAAATGGAAAGTACGAAATCAGACGACCTATGCGCATCCTGGTATTGAAAACAGAACTTCAAAAAGACGATGGGCAGGATCAGGTGATCCAGCCCATGGCCGACGCATGTGGTGCCCAGCTGCAGATACAGTATGTCTCATCTACCCTGCACCCATGCACCGGCTGCGGCAAATGCATGCGGACTCACACATGTACCATTGATGATGAGCTGCAGGATATAATCACTGCCATTGACGAAAGTGACGGTGTATTGTTTCTGACGTCCCTTCTCTATGGCTGTCCGTGTGAAACATTCATCAGCCTCGTGAAGAGAATCTGTACATCACGGCCGGATGTTCTTCGTCAAAAACCGGTATCTGTCATGGGGATCTGTCGCAGCTCCAACACCTCCATGGATCTTTCCGAAATCAGTTCATTGCTCAATGCGGCGGCGATGGTACGCATCTATGGTCCCTATGGCATGGTTCTTTCTTCTACGATGCACGATGAGGACACAATCCGCCTGCGCACTGCATTTGCCAATCTTCTCTGGGCATCATCGCAATTAAAAAACGGGCGCCCTGCGCTTGAAGCCATGCCCAAAGCACCCTATCGCATCCGTTAAAGAAGATTCAGCAGATCCTGCCGCGTCAGTTTGGCACTTGAGAATCCATCGCCCGACAAAATCCGGTCCGCAAGATCGGATTTTTCTGTCTGCAGCTGGAGTATCCGCTCCTCCACCGTATCCTTCATGATCAGCTTCTCGATCGTTACAACATTCTTTTGACCAATGCGGTGAACACGGTCTGAAGCCTGATTTTCCACCGAAACATTCCACCAGGGATCATAGTGAATCACAATGTCCGCCGCCGTTAGATTCAATCCCGTACCGCCGGCCTTGAGCGAAATGCAGAACACCGGAACATCCTTGTTGCCGGGATCCTGAAACTGACTCACGAGCCTGGCGCGCTCCTCTTTTGGAGTCTTCCCTTCCAAGAGATAGTAATTGATGCCGTTCTCCTTCAGCTTCCGCATCAAGAGGTCGAGCATGCTTGTAAACTGTGAAAACAGCAGAACCTTATGTCCCCCTTCAATCGCTTCCTGCACCATGTCGATGGCAAGGTCCTTTTTCGCACTATTGCCATCATAATGATCAAACACCAGGCTCGGATCACAGCAGATCTGCCGCAGCTTCGTCAACTGCGCCAGAACCGCAATCTTATTTTCCCTGAACTCCTCATCACTCTGACGCTCCAGCATCAGCTTCAGCTGCGCAACTGTCGCATCATAGAGCTGCTTCTGCGTTTCTTCCAGTGCCGCATACTTGACTTCCTCAATCTTCGGCGGAAGATCCTTCAGCACATCGCTCTTCAGACGCCGCAGCACAAAGGGCTCAATCATCTGCTTCAGACGCAGCTCCGTACCCTCATCCCCGTCGCGCACCACCGGGTTTTCATATTCATCACGGAACCGCGTGTAGTTATAAAGATACCCCGGCAGAAGATAGTCAAAAATACTCCAAAGCTCCGAAAGCCTGTTCTCAATCGGCGTACCCGTCAGAGCGATGCGGAACCCTGCATGAATACTCTTTACCGCCTGAGCGGCCTGCGTATCCGGATTCTTGATGTACTGCGCCTCATCGATCACTTCAAAGGCAAAGTCCATCGCATCATACACTTCCATGTCCCGCTTCATACTGTCATAGGACGTGATCAGAATATCGTTCGGCCCCGCTTCTTTAATCTTTTCATGGCGCATTTCCATCGTCCCCGTAATCAGGCGACATTCCAGCTGCGGCGCAAAGCGGCGCACCTCGGAGCCCCAGTTGTACACCACCGATGCCGGACACACAATCAGCGTCCGACCATCCCTGCTGCGGGCCGCAAGGAAGGCAATCGTCTCCAGCGTCTTGCCAAGACCCATCTCATCTGCCAAAAGACCCCCGAAGCCATTGTCCCTCAACGCACATAACCACCGGTAGCCTTCGATCTGATACGGGCGAAGCTGCGCATGAATATCGGGCAGCGAATAGTTTTTATCACTCGTATCCTTCATGTCCCGGACCAGGGAGCCGAAGCTTTCATCAAAGTCAAACTTCTGAGCCTCCGGATCTTCTTCCTGCTCACGTGACAGGTGGTAGGCACGGTACTTCGGCAGCTGCACCGTCCCCTTCTTCAGCTGTGCCGCACTCAGACCGAGCTGCGCCCGCAGTTGTTCCAGATCCCCCAGATCCTTGTCAGGCTCAATGAAGGCACCGTTTCTGAGACGGTAGAACTTCTTTTTTGGATCATAGTGATTCAGAATATCTGCCAGCTGGTCCAGCGACACATTTTCCGGCACCAGATCCAGCTGCAGAAGGTCGTGTTTCACACTGACACCGACCTTGAACCGCGGCCGGTTCGTCACCAGATTCATCCGCTTCAGCGCATCGCTCACATACACTTCCGCCACATCCTGCAGAGCAGGAATCCCCGTCTTGAGAAGGTTGTACATCGACGCCTCCTCATCCGCCCGCAGCTCCTGGGGCGTATAGATGTTGAACCACGGCTTCAGCCTGTTCAGGAAAATCTGTTCCGCCGTCCGGTTGCGCTTCTCAAGATCCCGATCATCTCCGCCGCAGATGCTGTAACTGCTCTCATCCGGATATACCGCATCGCAGCGCCCAACGATCATATTCCTGTCCGGCGCATCGAGATAGATGCGGAACACCGGCTTCGCTTTGTTTGCATTCTCCGGAACATACGTATCGCCCTGCAAATCAAAGCAGCCCGCCTCCATCAGCGGCGTCAGAAAGATCGACAGCGTCCCGAGATCCTTTGTCGAAACGTAGTTCATTTTCCCACCAAGGCTGTCGATGAACCTCAGCGCCTTCCCATACTCTTTATTCGAGCGGGGAACGCGATACAGAACGGTGCCCTCATCTCCCTGAGAAACCACCATGTACCACCACGAAGCACCCTGCACATAATCCCCAGAGCCGCTGCATATATACCAGCCGCCATTGGTCTTCGTAAAGATCAGCGGAAGTTTATATACATCCTTTGCAACCTGCACCGCAACGGCTGCACGAACCGAATTGCCCCTCATCGCCCGCAGCGGCTTCCCTTCTTCCAGATCAAAGAAACGGTCCAGTATTTCTCTCTGCAGCGTAACGGCCTTGCCATCGAGCGGATTGAACGGCATCGACGCATTCCTGTCCTCGTAATAGCTACCGTCCACGAGACGCAGCAGATCCATCAGCTGCCGCGACTCCTCATCGAATACATCCAGGGATCCCGTAAAGGCAAGGTTCTTCCCAAAGCTCAGAAAGTCATGGTTCTCACAGCCCCTGACCAGCTCCTCGACATTGCGCACCTGGTACATGTGCTTGCCGCGATAGCCGATCTGAAACTGGAACTGCATGCCGCTGCGCCAGCTTTCCGCAATCAGCGGCTCCAGATGCACCGGCGACTCTGGCGAAACGGATACAGGCTCCGCCTCCGTCAAGACGCTTTCAATTCTCCGATCCGTCTCAGGCTCCGGGAGAAAGCTCCAGTCCCCTTTCTTTTCGTATTGGTCCAGAAGCCATGCAGCCGTAATGACCTGATGGTCGCAGCACCTTCCGCTGATGCCCTGATAACAGGTGCAGCCGCCCTTCAGGATCTTCCTCGTATCCGGATCAAAGTCGATATAGCAGTCCGACGTATAGCCGCTCGAATAGTACATACTGTCTTCGACGGATGCCGTCACATGAATCATATGTTCCCCGGGAAGCTCAACGCCCCCGATTACACGGATCTTCTGCGGATGGTTCTGCGCAAATTTCCATACCTTGGGGCCGACAGCCTTTTCACCGGATTCCTTCGTCAGTTCTTCCATCTTCCCCGTTCCGCGGAAACTGCCGAAATCCAGCGTATCATCGTCATGTTCATATCCGGAATAGTATGATCTGCGCATCGTTCCCCCTCCCCGTCCAGAAATCCTTCCCATCATTTTATACGAAAGAAAAACGCAATGAGACCGCCAGCGAAGGAATGTATATGGAACAAAGAGGTTCCAGCGGCCGCAATATCATTCAATGTTTCCTTTATTTACGCACAATTTTGTCATTTTTCCACCAGGAGTTCACATTAAGTTCACATTTCCTTCCTAGGATATTAGTGTCTTCCAAAAGAAGACAACAATTAATTTCTTTCCCCCTCCAATCAAAGAAATTGATAGTTTACATTAGAAAAGAACTCCTTCCCCGGGAGTTCTCTTTCGTATTATGTACCTACAAACCAAATCCGATTTACCGAACATCACAAAGAAAACGGCCGTACAAAAGCATTTCAAGCACTTTTCTCCATTCTCGTACTGGCAAAGTATCTATATATCTATATCTGCGATTCCAATTTTCCTGCAAACGTCCGGATGGTGCCTTTACAAAGCCGTTTTCTTAACTTTTCCCCATCTCCTTACTGGCAAAGTCAGAGAGTACCTATATACCTATATCCGTAATGCAATTATGAAGCAGAACCTCTGAATTTGCCTTCACTACGGTATATTCTGCGATTTTCCTTTCTGCAAAGTGGCAAAGCCTGAAAGTCTCTATGTACCTATTTCGGCAGTTACGATTTTCCTTACCCTGTCCCGATTGTGCCTTTATAAAGCTGTTTTCCACGCTTTTTACGCCTTCGTACCGGCAAAGTGGCAGCCTTGAAATCGCGCGTTTACTTGAAAATGACCCTCTGCTATAATGTGACAGCATACGTGGAAAGGAGTGTATCAATCCTATGCTGAACGGAATGTTAATGGTTGTCAGCGCGCTGATGATCATCATCACACTGCTGCAGAGCGGAAAATCTGACGGTATCTCCGGAGCCTTCACAGGCAACGGCGGTCTGAATCTGTTTGCCAACGTCAAAGAGCGCGGCCCCGAAAAAGTCATCTCGTACCTGACGATGATTCTGGGCATCCTCTTCTTTGTTCTGGTTATTCTGATTCGTCTGCGTTAAGATCCTGAAGCACTGGCCGGGTGATGATTCACCCGGCTGTTTTTTTGCGATAATAAAAGAGAACGAAGAAGAGAAAGGGAGATGAAACCATGGAAGACTCAATTCTGAAGCTGCTCAGCAGTGTGCGCCCTTATACATATACAAAGGAAATGATCGCTGAAGCCCTCGGCCTCAAGCGCAGCAGCGAACTCATCGAGCTTGCCGACACCCTTGATACCATGGAGGAAAACGATCAGATCGTCCGCAGGAAGGGCGGTACCTACGCCACCATCGAACAGGCCGGCTATGTTCAGGGCATCATCCACATCAACCGCCGCGGCACCGGCTTCATCGACCGCGACAACGACCTCTCCATCATGGTGCCGGCAGATGAGCTCACCGCGGCCATGAACGGCGACACCGTTCTGGTCAACCATGTCCATTACGATGATTACGGCGAAAAGCTTCAGGGCAGCCTTGTCAAGGTCGTCAAGCATGCCACGACGACCGTTGTCGGAACCTTCCGCATGGATTACCGTCATCTTCACTTCGTCCCAGACGATGAACAGCTCCAGGACAAATCCATCGATCTGCGCCTGCCGAAGGGCTTTCTGCCCCAGGAAGGTCTCAAGATCATCTGCACCATCGAAAAATACGGCCAGCCGCTGGTTCTCGCATATGAAGCAACCATCGGAAATATCAAGGAGCCGGGTGTCGATATCCTTTCCGTTCTTCTGGAAAGCGGAATCGATCCCGTCTTCCCCGACGATGTAAAGGAACAGGTCAAAACCATCCCCATGGAAGTACAGCCTGGAGAACTTGAGGGGCGCGTCAATCTCACCGAAGATCCTACCGTCACCATTGACGGCGACGATTCGAAGGACTTCGACGACGCTGTCAGTGTCGCAAAGGACGGCGACGGATGGCGTCTGCGCGTCTCGATTGCCGATGTTTCGCACTATGTAACCCAGGATTCTCCACTCGACAAGGAAGCCTACAAGCGCGGCTGCAGCACCTATGTCACCGACCGCGTCGTACCGATGCTGCCGGAAGAATTGAGCAACGGCATCTGTTCCCTGAATCCGCATGTAGTCCGCCTCACCAACACCTGCGAAATGCACGTTGCCAAAGACGGCACCGTCACCTCAAAGATGGTGTATGCCTCCTATATCCGTTCCTTTGCCCGCATGACGTATCACAACGTCAACCTGATTCTGGACGGTGACGCAGAGAAGCAGAAGGAATACAGCTTCCTGGGCTCACTGTTCTTTGATCTTCGCGACTGCGCCGATGCAATCCGCAGTGAGCGCACCCGCAAAGGCGCCATCGACTTCGATACACCGGAAGCCGAAATCATCGTCGACGAAAACGGCCACCCGACCGATATCCGCATGCGCCAGCGCGGCCACGCGGAACGCATGATCGAAGACTGCATGATCGCAGCCAACGTAGCGATTGCCGAACTGATGGACGCAAAGGACATCCCCTGCGTCTACCGTATCCATGAAACACCGAAGCCGCGCAAGCTCAAGGACTTCCAGCGCATCGGCTACGTACTCAATCATCCCTTCACCTATAAGGGCGACATTACGCCGAAAGCCATTCAGAGCTATCTCGGCAGTCTGGAAGATACACCCGAGTACCCGATTCTCTCCATGGCCATGCTCCGGTGCATGCAGAAGGCAAGATACGATAGGAGCTGCCT
>Ga0256404_1010705_pt1 | contig 12572 bp, 13 predicted proteins | sample RumenRJG_01DNA_FD_185990 | JGI IMG/M metagenome (GOLD analysis project Ga0256404, IMG submission 185990) | Bovine rumen microbial communities from Lethbridge, Alberta, Canada - RJG_01 | ecosystem: Host-associated > Mammals > Digestive system > Stomach > Rumen | place: Canada: Alberta | collected...
GGACCTCCTTAGTCGAAAACCGAAGCACGACCAAGTTAGCCCATACGTTGGTGGGTCAGCATGTCCCTTAGCGAGGTGTCGGAAACCCTCAGGCCAGACTGTCGACTTTTAAGTTAGCGAATACACCAGATCGCGGCGGGCATCGGGTTCTCGCGCAGCACGGTGAGCCGCGAGCTCTCGCGCAACCGCGGCGCGGACGGGTCCTACGACCCCTACGCCGCCCAGCTGGCCGCCGACCGGCTCGCCGCGCGCCCCAAGGAGCGCAAGGTGGACGCCAGCCCGCGCCTGCGCGCCTACGTGCTCGCCAAGCTCGCGGAGCGCTGGTCGCCGAGGCAGATATGCGAGAGGATGCGGGAGGACTTCCCGGACGACGAGGAGATGCGCGTGAGCTGCGAGTCGCTCTACCGGGCCATATACGTGCAGGGCAAGGGCTCCCTGCGCCAGGAGCTCAAGCTCGAGAAGGCGCTGCGCAGCGGGCGCACCAGGCGCCTGCCGCGCTCGAAGATGCCGCCGCGCTCCGACGGCAGGAGCTGGGTGAGCGGGTGCGAGATCTCCCTGCGCCCCGCCGAGGCGGACGACCGCGCGGTGCCCGGGCACTGGGAGGGCGACCTGGTGGTCGGCGGGGACATGAGCAGCTGCCTGATCACGCTGGTGGAGCGCACGACCAGGCTGGCGCTGGTCAGGAGGCTCGACCTGCACCCCTCGACGCTGGTCGTCGGGGAGCTGGCGAAGATGGCCGAGGGCGTGCCGGGCGCGCTCATGCGCAGCGTGACCTGGGACCAGGGCGCCGAGATGGCAAAGCACGCGCGCTTCACCGAGGAGACGGGCGTCAGGGTGTACTTCTGCGACCCGCACTCTCCCTGGCAGCGCGGCACCAACGAGAACACCAACGGGCTGATCCGCGACTACTTCCCCAAGGGCACCGACTTCACGGAGGTGACCGACGAGGAGGTGGCCGAGATGCAGCGCCAGCTCAACGGCAGGCCGCGCGAGACGCTCGGCTGGATGACGCCGGCGGAGGCGTACGCCAGGCTGTTGGAGGAAGTCGCGTAGGTGCAATGACCGCCTGACTCCGCCGTGGCTCACCGGTCACATCCACGCGTTCAACGCGATGAGCGGCGTGACGGACATTGTCGTCCCCGACTGTGGACGTAGGACCAGTCGGGCTCCTCGAACACGCTCTCGTGCGTGTTCCTGTCGGGGTAGAACAGGCTGTAAACCTGCTCGTCGCCCATCCCCCTCACCTGCTCCCATGTGATCCCGCGCTCGTCGGCGATGTCGAACACCTCGCAGACGCTTCCCATGGACATATGCCGGGTCTGCGCGATCGACCTCCTCGACATGCCCTGGTCGCGGAGCTCCATTATGAGCTTCGCCTTGATCTTCCTCGCCATGTGGGTTTTCTCCTTCCTCTGGTCGGTTGCATGGCAAGGCCGATTCTACGGAAGGGGTCCGCGGGCGATACTGATGGGGCGAAACGGGTGATACGGACGCGGTGAAACCGTCGGACGTCGGGTGATACGGAGGGCGTGGAGCGGGCGCTACTCAGAGCGCGCAATACTCACCTGCATCGCGGTTCCTACGGGTATACTTGGTTTTCCATACCAATCTAGGTGCAGGACGGCGTGACAGGCAACAATCATGAACATGGCCGCCAATCGTAATAGTTCAAAGTTGATTGAACGCTCAGATTGGCGAGCTGTGGTAGCAACTTCCATAGATAAGCAGCCCTCCTGTTAATCGAGTGCTTGTTGTTGAATGGCTATCGAAAACAGAGCCTGTCATGGCGTATCCTAGTAAGAAGACCTCATACACACCCCGTGGCGCTAATGAGCGCATGAAGTTTCTGATGCGCCGAGCTTTGCCGCAGAGGGGGATGTGCTCAAGGGGATGCTAAAAAATAATAATGGAACGCATGCGGTAACGGTTGGAGTATCACGATGTACAACATTTTGGTCGTCGGGATGACCGAAAACCCGGGCGGCATCGAGAGCTTTTTAATAAATATATTTCGCAACATCGATAAAGAGCGCTTTCACATGGACTTCCTGTGCGACTTCATGGGGAAATGTGCATACGAGGATGAAATCATAGAGAGCGGCTCTGCTGTCTATCACATCTGCAGGCGAGGAAAAAATCCGCTGCGGTTTCGGAAGGAGTTGTCGCAAGTCCTGTCGGATAACCGGGGTAAATATAATGCAATGTGGGTGAATGTCTGCAATCTGGCCAACGTCGACTTCCTGGTCCAAGCCAAGAGGTTTGGGATTCCTAGGAGAATCATCCACAGTCACAATTCCCAAAATATGGATAGCTCCAAACTGCGCGCCATGCAGCATACGCACAATAAAAAGAGAATTGGTGATTACGCAACCGATTTCTGGTCCTGTGCGGCAGATGCCTCGAAGTTCTTCTACAACGAAAAGGTGCTCCCGAAGTCTGTAATTATTCATAACGCGATTGACACCTCTGCCAAGCAGTTTTCGCCGGAGAAGCGGGCTCAGATTCGGCAGTCGCTGGGGATCTCGGAGGAATGCACCTGCATCGGACACGTCGGAAGACTCCATTATCAGAAGAACCAGGAATTCGCCCTCGATGTCTTTCACGAGTATCGGGGAATGGACGCCACGGCCAAAATGGTCTTTGTCGGTTGTGGCGAAAACAAAGAGATGCTGCTGGAGAAGGTGAAGGAGCTTCAGCTCGACGGGGCTGTTGTCTTTGCTGGCATGCAGGGCGATGTCCAGGGTTGGTTGAGCGCCTTCGATGCGTTTCTCTTCCCATCACGCTTTGAGGGCCTGAGCATTGCCGCGCTGGAGGCGCAGGCGAACGGCCTCCCTGTCCTGGCTGCTGACACGGTTGCGCGCGAGAGCCGGGTTAACCTGAACTTCCTCTTTAAAAATCTGGGTGACAGCCCAACGGACTGGGCGAATACTTTGTATGAGCTGGTGCACCAGACTGGCAGAATTGACTCTTATGATGAGATTCGCCAGAATTTCAAGGACAAGGGTTACGAGAACGCGGCAGAGATCGCAAGGATTGAGAGGCTATTGCTCAATTAACCTCAGGTTCGGCGGGAGGCTCCTTGGCTGCCTGTAAAGAGAAAATAAAAGAATGGCCATCGTCAAGAATCTCAAACTCTAATACTGCGGCGAGTCGCTTTTGCCCACTTGCCATACTATACGCCACGCTCCTTGCCGTATCGCACGCACGCCCAGTCGCCATTGGCCTAGCTGCACCGATGCTCTATGGAGTCCTTCTCTGGTACCTCGTCTCCGCGACGGCTGCGGGGGGGGTGCTCCGGCACGCGCTTGCCGACTGAAGTGGACCCCGTCTAGTGGACAAACAATTCCGCTAGGCGGCCAGCCCCTCTAGCTTCTGGGCGTAGGCGGTCGGCGTGGCGCCCCCGAGCCTCTTCTGGCACCTCTCGTTGTTATAGTAGTCGACGTAGTCGGCGATCAGCGCCTCGGCCTCCGCGAAGGTCATCTTGTCCGTCCTCCCGATCTCGGACTTCATCCTCCCGAAGAACGACTCTATGCACGCGTTGTCGTGGCAGTTGCCGACCCTGGACATCGACTGGACGGGCCCCATCTCCTTGACTTTGTCGTGGTAGGTGGCTACGACTTCTCGGCGGTGTCCTGGCCGGAGGGCTTCGGCCGCGCCGAGCCGGGGTCGCTCTCCTTCGTCGGGCCGTGCGAGGACCTGGTCCTCATGGGCGACGTCGGCACGGGCAAGACCCACATGGCCTGCGCGCTCGCGGCCATGTGCTGCGCCAGGGGCTGGGAGGCCAGGTTCTTCACCGCCTCGTCCCTGGTGCTCAGGCTCCGGCGCGCACGCGACGAGGGCAGGCTCGACCGCGAGCTCGCCCAGATCGGCAGGGCCAGGCTGCTCGTGGTCGACGAGCTGGGGTTCCTCCCGCTCGACCCCGACGGGGCGAGGCTGCTGTTCCAGGTCGTGTCCGAGGGCTACGAGAGGCAGTCGGTGGTAATCACCACCAACCTCGAGTTCTCCAGGTGGGGCCAGACCTTCGGCGACGGGCAGATGGCCGCCGCCGTGATCGACCGCGTGGTCCATCACGGCAGGCTCCTGCAGTTCCGGGGCGAGTCCTACAGGGTCAGGCACGCGCTGATGCGCGGTGAGGGGGTGGCTCAGGAAACGTGACGGAGTGGCTCACGTTTCTTTGACGGACTTGGCTCAGGTTTACTTGACGGAACACAGACGGCCATCATCCCCAGCGCGGTCGCCGCGTGCGTCTTGCCGCGCCCGGTCGGCCCGAAGAACACGAGGTCCTCGCAGGCGCCCGCGAAGGACGGCGGCAGCATCTCGTCGCGGCCCCGGCCGTCGGGGAAGCGCACGTCGGGCCGGTCGAAGCCGTCGAAGGACTTGGGCACCGGGAAGCGCGCCTGCCTGAGGAGCCTTGCTCGCCTGGTGAGGTCGCGGTGGGCGATCTCGGCCTCGAGCGGGGCGAGGCAGGCCGCCTCCTGGCCGGGCGTGGCCTAGGCGATCCGAGCGGCCTATTCACCTTGGCCAGTTGTTCTCGGAAAACTTCCGCTCCCGTTTCAAATGCTTGCGAGACGGAGGCTTAATATAAGAGCCAATCATTCGCACGAGCCTCTTCCGACAATGTATGACTACCATCACGCCCAGAATGAAAGGCCTCCGTGATATGCACGAGAATGCCACCGCTGCGACCCCTCAACGTCGGGATAGGATCATCGGCCTCGACATCATCAAAGCCCTTGCCATCATGGAAGTGCTCGCGCTGCACACCGGTCTCTGGTGTACGGACTTCATTTCAAGCGGCAGTCTTGCCAGGGTGGTTCAATACGCAATGAGGCTCGCGTCCGAAGGTGTGCCACTTTTCGTCATGGTGAACGGCTTTCTCCTGCTGGGAAAATCCCGCTTCAACGGCCACAAGCATTTGATGAAAACGCTCCATCTGTGCATGATATTAGTCGTTTGGATGACAATCCTCACGATAGCTGGCGCCGCGCTCCACGGCGAGCCACTGACGATTCGCGCATTTGCCGAGTGCATTCTCACGACCTCGATATCCAACAGGTACACGGGCGTGCTGTGGTTCTTGCAAGGCTTGATTGCCGTATATCTCATTTATCCGGTCCTCAAGTATCTCTATGAAAATAATTACAGGCTTTACCTGTATCTTTCCGTGGTTTTCACCGTCTTTTCGATCGGCCTCAACGCAATGGCGCTTATTCGAGACGCGCTCGCAATCTTTACCGACGCGACCCCAATCGATGAACTTATTGGCTTTGCCAGAACCCTCGACCCTACCGGCAACGCGTACTATGTATATTGCTTCATGCTCGGCGGGGCAATATACCACTGGCAAGATAAGCTGCGTGAATACAGAAGACAGCTTGTGGCCGCAGGGGTCGCTTCATGGGCTCTGGTCACGGTGATTGGTATAGCCCTGAGCTTTAGTGCTGGCGTGACCTACACCGAGTCCTTTAACTATGGATCACCGTTTATGACCCTTATGATGCTCGGGCTCATGGCAGCCTGCTTGCCAAACGAGTCGATTTCGTCGACCCCCTGCGTACTTATCGAGGGTCTTGGCAGCTGCACCATGGGTATCTATCTCATCCATAGGATTATAGTCTGGGCAATAGTCGCTATGGGCGGTTGGCCGCTCCACGGCTTGCCTGGCCGCCTTGCTGAGTGGGCCTGTGTGCTCCTGGTGTCATGGGGGCTCACGTACCTGGCAAAGGAAATTCCGTGCATCCGCCAATTCTTTGAATGACACTATGCGGGCGGCCATTTGATCGTGTCGCGAAAGTTGGCGTAAGCGCGGAGATGCGCTGGCAGTGTTCTCTGACAAAAAGGTGTGGCCAACGCCTTAGAATTCGTACCGCCCAAAGTAACGGATTCGAGAAAAGGTCGATGGCCACATGGACAGTGTAACGGTTGGCGCCGCGGTCGCGGCGATGGAGATGCCCCGCCTCGGTGACGGGGCGGCGAACCTGATGGAGCTCTGGCGCGTGCTACCTGGGCAGGTAGTGGACGAGATCATGCGGGCAACATCCATCAGCTACTGCACCTCGACGGTGGCGAGGAGGGCCTTGTGGTCGGTACCGTCGATCTGCACGGTGACGAGGTCGGCGGCGTAGACGCCTGCGCCGGAGCTGTAGGCGACGTGATCGGTCTCCGCCAGCGCGGGGGACTCGATGCCGGAGGGGTAGGTGTTGTGGAAGCCCTCGCCGGCCTGCTCGCTCGCATCCGCGAAGCCGTTGCCAAGCAGGCTGCGGTACGCCTGGTGGTCCCACGTGGCGCCGAAGTCGCCCATCACCACGCAGGGATCGTCGTAGCCCTCGAGCTCGTCCGAGCCGGTGAGGCCGGTGGCCCAGAGGTCTTGCGCGCCCAGCGCGGGTGCGCCGGGGTGGGCGGAGACGAAGCGCACGTTCTTATTGCCCAGCTCGATGGAGCCGGCGGGCATGGCGCTGGCTTCGGTGGGAACGAGGTTGCTCGAGGCGTCCGCCGGCGTTGTTGTGAGGAGTAGCGCGTTGAACTCGCCTTCATCCGACGTGGCCTGCGTGCCGTAGACGTAGTGCGGGAGGTAGTCGCCGATGCCCGCGTCGCGGAGCCGCTCGAGGAAGTCGCTGGTGACCTCCTGCATGGCGAGGACCTCCACGCCTTGGTCGCGCACGGTCGCGACGATCTGCCCAGCGTCGGCGGCGCCGTGGTTGGTGTTGAGGGTCATGACGCGGGCGGACGTGTCCGACGCCGACGGCGCGGCTGCTCCCGCGCTGAGATGCCCCGATGCCTTGAAGAAGCCCAGGTGCCAGTAGCAGAGCAGCACGAGGGCGGCGCCCGCGACCACGGTGAGGTTGCGGCGGCGCCAGAGGATTGTCAGGACCACGATGACGGTGAGGGGGATGGCTGCGAAGGGGAGGAGCGCCACAATCTGCGCCGCGGCGGTCCCGAAGGATGCCAGGGTGCTCGCGGCGGATGAGGACGTGGTGGTTGCGGCCGTGCTGCCTGCTGCTGTACTGCCGGCTGCCGCCGAGCCGGCGATGGCGTTTGCGCCACCGATTGCCCCGTACAGGGTGATCGTGCGGAGGCACATCACGCCCACGATGGCGAGCGTGATCACCCAGAGGACGATCGAGAGGATGTCGTGCTTTGCGCGCCGCTTGAGCAGGTCGCGCTCGGCGCGGTGGTCCTGCTTGCGGCTAGCGGCGCCGTAGATGTAGCTCGTGCCTTCGTCGAGGTCCCACGGCGCGGGGGTGTTGGGCGCCGTGGATGTTGCGGGCATCGCGGAAACGTCCGCGCCCGCTGTGCCATCGGCTGCTCTGGCAGCCTTCTGCCGTTTCGGGCGCGGCATGAGCACGGTGCGGCTGATCTTCTTACCTTGCGTGCGTGTGGCACTAGCGCCGTCGGCGGCGGAGCTGTTCACGCCTGGCGTAGTCGCGATTGCGTCCAACGCGGCATCCTCTGCATGCAATTCGGCGGCTTCTGCGTCTGGGACGGTGGTTGCCGCGTTCGATAGCGCTGCCTCTGTGTCCGGAGCGGCGCTCTTTGCGTCGGCAGCGGCGATATTCCAGACGTCGTCTAGGTCGATGCCTTCGGTGAGACCCTCCATATCGCCGAGGGAGAAGAGACCGGCGGAGTTGTCCTCGACGGGCGAGTCGCCGTCCTCGGCGTAGAGCGGCCGTGCGCGCATGACGGTGGTCTGGTCTGCGAGATCCTCGGTACTGTCGATGTCGTCCAGTGCTGCAGTCTCATCGGGGATGTGGCCCCCATCGAGTTCGGAGCTGTCGGAGGGCTCGGGGTTGCTAACAGACTTCGTCGGTGCGCCGTCGGCGGTCAGGAGCACGGTCTCCGATGGCGTGTCTTCTGCGGGAAATTCATCAGAATCTTCAAGCGCAACGTCCGTCTCGGCTGCGGTTTCATTGGAAGCCTCGTTCGTCTGCTCCATAAGGCCATCGGGCGTCTCTCCTGCCCGTATCACGACGGTCTCGCCGATCTCTGGGTCCTCGTTCACGCTCGTCCTCCGTGCCGCTCACGAATCAACGGCAACAACTATCTCGCAAGCGCATTGCCAAGGGATGAAGACGGCGTGAATGCACGTCTCTTCCACGGACGCTGCGGCGCCTTTTGATGTCTCCGATGGGGTCAAGGCGCACTGTTGTTGAGGATGCCGTTCGCAAAATACCGGCGCCGCTGGCACAAGCTTGAGGGCCGTAGGCGCGATGCCGCGGTAGGTTTGAGGCGTCAGAAGAGATGCCGACCTCGGGAGGACCACCATGTGCACCGCTGTTTCGTTTACGACCAAGGACCACTACTTCGGGCGCAACCTGGACCTGGAGATGTCGTTCGGCGAGCAGGTGGTGGTGGCGCCGCGCGCCTTCCCGCTGCCGTATCGGTGCCTGCCGACGCAGGATACGCACTACGCGCTGATCGGTATGGCGACCGTGGTCGACGGCTACCCGCTCTACTACGAGGCCGCCAACGAGCACGGCCTCGGCATGGCGGGACTCAACTTCCCGGACAACTGCCGTTACTTCCCGCAGGTCGAGGGCAGGGACAACGTGACGCCCTTTGAGTTCATCCCGTGGGTGCTCTCGCAGTGCAAGACGGTCGCGGAGGCGCGCGTCCTTCTTGGCAGGACGAGCCTGGTGGAGATCAACTTCAGCGATCAATTCCCGCTGACGCCGGAACACTGGATGATCGCCGACCGCGACGAGACCATCGTGGTGGAGTCGACGGCCGCCGGGCTCACCGTGTACGACGACCCCGTGCACGTGATGACCAACAACCCGACCTTTGACAAGCAGCTCTTTATGCTGAACAACTACCGCGGCCTGGGGACCGTGCCGCGCGCGAACACCTTCGGCGCCGAGCTGGCCGAGTACAGCCGCGGCATGTCCACGATGGGGCTGCCGGGCGGGCTGGACAGCGCGAGCCGGTTCGCGAAGGTCGCCTTCACGCGCATGAACTCCGTGTGCGGCGACTCGGAGGGTGAGAGCGTGTCGCAGTTCTTCCAGATCCTGAACTCCGTGAACCAGCAGCGCGGCCTGGTGGAGGTCGAGCCCGGTAGCGGCAAGTACGAGATCACCATCTACTCCAGCTGCATCAACACGACGCGCGGCGTCTACTACTACACGACCTACGGCAACCATCAGATCACGGGCGTGGACATGCACCACTGCGACCTGGACGGGGCGGCGCTGTCCTGCTTCCCGCTGGTCGAGGGCGAGCATATTAATATGCTTAACTGAGAGTGGGGTCCTCGCATCTCGAAGCGGAGCCTCCGGAAGAAGTGGCTGTCCTGATGCGATGGAGGTGCCCATGAAAGATAGAGAGGGCGTGCCCCCGCGCACACTGCGCCGAGGTGTCATTTTTGCTGTGGTGGCTGTGGTCGCTTGTGCCGTGCTGTTCGTCGCCTGGTTGGCCGCATCCGGGGTGGCTTCGGGTGCGACTGGCGCGGAGGGCGTTGCCTCCAAGGAGGCTGGTACAAAGTCGATGAAATCCGGTCCGTCCGATTCGGATGCCTCGGGATCCGTGCTGGCTACCTCTGGGGCGGCGATCGCGGACGGCGATTACTATTGGGAGGACGGAGACAGGCAGGCACAGCTGTCGCTCTATCGCGACGGGCTCATGGACCCGAGCGATCCAGATACGGCATGGGTGGGCATCGGGGAGGGTACCGACTGGGTGTACTCCTTCTTCTTCGCGTGGGATGATAAGACGTTGAGCTACGAGGTGTACGACAGACGGCTGGACTCTACGGGCACCTCTTTCCTGGTCTTTGTCCCCATTGATGATGAGAGCTTCCGACTGACGGCAACCGGTCCCGGGGATGGTGGCGAGGTCGTCTTCGACAGAGTCCTGACGAAGGATGACCTGTACCCCGATTGAGGTTTCGGCTTGCGTCCGATGTGGCAGCCTTCTCTGATGTCACTGCATTCGGCCGATGACACGGTTCCTGGTTGGGCGCTATCGGAACGGGCATCGTTGACGCAGCGCTGGTGACGGGCGTAAAGAGGAGCCGAGGGTGCTCGGCAGGCTCTCGAATTACGCCGATATGAATGCGCTACTCGGGGAGGATGAAATAAATCATGCTTTCAAGGCGAGTTACTGAGAGATTTTCGGTAAAACCGCAGGATAAATTATTGAAATGGCTCCTGAGAGTATGATTTGGATTGGCACCCATGAGTATCGATTGCTCCTTGCTGAATAAAAAGCGCTTCTCGCGACCCTAAATGTTGCAAATCAGGGGTCCTCACCATTTGGGCGCTGCGTCACAGGGTTCGTGAGAAGGAACATGGGAATCGTGCCGCGGGCGATGCGTAACGCGACGAATCGTTGGCGGGAACAAGCGAATCGGAACGCACACGGACTCGCACACGTCTTCGTTCTTCTAGAATGTGGATACCATAGGATGCGCGCCAATACCGTAGGGTGCGCGACCGTGCACCGTGGATATATGAGGAGATGCCATCATGGCACAGCGGAAGGTACTGATCACCGGAGCGGCGGGATTCATCGGGGCGTTCCTGGCCAAGCGGCTGCTGGAGACGACCGACGACGCAATCGTCGGCCTCGACAATATGAACGACTACTACGATCCCGCGATCAAGGAGGCGCGCCTGGCTATGCTGGACGCGGCCGATGCGGACGGGCGCTTCGTCTTCGTCCGCGGCGACCTCGCCGATGACGCGCTGGTGGAGGGACTTTTCGATCGGTACGGCTTCGACGTGGTGGTGAACCTCGGCGCCCAGGCGGGCGTGCGCTACTCCATCGAGAACCCGCGCGCCTACGTCGACTCCAACTTGGTGGGCTTCTTCAATATCCTGGAAGCGTGCCGGCACCATCCCGTCAAGCACCTGGTGTATGCCTCGTCCAGCTCGGTCTACGGCGGCAACACCAAAGTGCCCTTTTCCGAGGACGACCGCGTGGACTCGCCGGTGTCGCTTTACGCGGCCACCAAGAAGTCCGACGAGCTGATGGCGCACGCGTACAGCAAGCTGTATTCAATCCCTGCGACGGGCCTGCGCTTCTTCACGGTGTACGGGCCCATGGGGCGCCCGGACATGGCGTACTTCAAGTTCGCTAACATCCTGCGCGACGGCGGCACCATCAAGATCTACAACAACGGCCACTGCAGGCGCGACTTCACCTACGTGGAGGACATCGTGGAGGGCGTGTGCCGCGTGATGGACAACCCGCCCGAGGTGCGCGTGGGCGCCGACGGCCTGCCTATGGCCGCCGCGCGCGTGTACAACATCGGCCACGGCGACCCCGACGACCTGCTGGACTTCGTGGCCACGCTGCAGCGTGTGCTGGTGGAGGAGGGCGTGCTGCCCGCGGACTACGACTTCGAGGGGCATCGCGAGCTCGTGCCTATGCAGCCCGGCGACGTGCCTGTGACGTATGCGGACACGAGCAAGCTGGAGCACGACCTGGGCTACAAGCCGCAGACCGTGCTCGAGGACGGTCTGCGCGCCTTCGCGCGGTGGTACAAGGACTTCTATGGGTGCTAGTGCGGCGCGGCCAGAGGCTCTGCCGCAAAGGCAAGAGGTTCAAGCTCGAAAGGCTGTACGAAAGTCCGGGGTTGAGCTCCTGAGGATCTTGGCGATGTTTATGATCCTCATGCACCATCTGGTGGTGCACAACAGCTTCAATGTGACGAATCTCTCGATTGGCTTTGACCGGTTTGTTCTTGAGGTGCTCTTCTACGGCTCCGGCAAGGTGGGCGTTGTTATCTTCTTTTCCATCTCCGCCTGGTACCTCATGGACAGGGAGCAGACGCTGCGCTCTTCTTTGCGGCGCCTCTGGATATTGGACGGGCAGCTGCTCTTCTATAGCCTGTCGCTGACGGTGCTATTTGCGTTGTTCGACCGGGCCGACCTCACACTTCTCGATGTGGTGAAGAGCGTCCTACCTCTCACGATGGGGCGCTGGTGGTACATGAGGTCCTACGCAGGGTTTCTGTTGCTCCTGCCTTTTCTGCGAGAGGGGCTCTATCGCCTGAGTGACCGGCAGCATCTGCTCCTGGCACTGGTCGTGGCCGTCGTGTGGGGAGGCCTGCCCCTGCTGCCCATGTCACACATCGAGCTTGAGAGCACCTTTGGCTTTGTGGCGTTGGCGGCTATCCTGTCGGCCTACAAGTGGCGTATCCTCCCGCGGAAGCGGCTCGGCAACCGCGCCATCGCCGGCATGGTCGGATCGGGCTACGGGATCATCGTTTGCTGCTGGCTGGTGTCGTGCCTGGCACAGCGCCTGCTGGGGGCTAAGACGGGTACCTGGGCAGCTATGACGATTAGTTTGCCGTCGATGCTTGCGGGCTTTGGCCTCTTTCTTTTCTTCGAGCGGATGGAATTCAGGAACCGTGCGGTGAACGCCGTCGCTGGCTGTGCGGTGGCCGTGTACCTGATCACGGAGTACATGCCGATGATTCACCTGCTCTGGAAAAAGACCTTTACTCTGGCTCTTCGTGAGCACGTGTGGGTCGGATTTCCAACGAGGCGCAGATAGAAGGGGCCCTTTGGGTTAAGGTTTTTGCGCCAACAAAAATACCGCCCGAAAGGTGCCCCGTGAAGAGAATACTATGC
>Ga0256404_1010706_pt1 | contig 12571 bp, 17 predicted proteins | sample RumenRJG_01DNA_FD_185990 | JGI IMG/M metagenome (GOLD analysis project Ga0256404, IMG submission 185990) | Bovine rumen microbial communities from Lethbridge, Alberta, Canada - RJG_01 | ecosystem: Host-associated > Mammals > Digestive system > Stomach > Rumen | place: Canada: Alberta | collected...
CTAACCTCTATCTTTCTGCGCCCCGCCTGTGCTATAATGGCGTAGACGGGGCTACGGTTCTGTCGTTTAGATTGACGCGTTTTTACTTTAGTCGGTGGGCGCGTCAATCTTTTTTAATGCCTCTGTTGCTCTGTATGTCTGCGTTTCGTCCAGTGTGTCGCCTCTCATATACCGCAGCACTAATACGGCGATTTCCATTTTATCGAAACTTGCTACGGGTTCGGGTCTGTCGCCGCCCGTTTCGGTGATGTCGTTACAGATGTCGTAACGCGTTTTCGCGCCGTGTGCGCCTATTCTATGTTTTTCGATTATCATATTATGCCCTTTCTGTATATCGTATACTGTATGTATTTCGTGTGTCTTGTGTGTCTAATCTGTTTTATCGGTATAAATTCAAGTAGGAATGATACCGCCCTGGTCGATGTCTACGGCCAGTATCGTACCTGTAACGCCTAACTGCTGTTATTCATGCTGTAGCCCCCTTTCTGTCGTCGGTTCTCGTCGGTTTCCGTCGGTATGATTATACTGTAAAGGTGTGCCGCCCCTCAAACGGGCGGCGCACACACTAATATATTAAATATTAGATATTGCGCGGGTCAAAAACGCCGAAAACCCTTGTATTTATGCGGTTTCTGCGGGGTAGCCCTAACCCAACTCCCACAGAAAACTAACCCAACTCCCACAAAAACTAACCTAACTCCCACAGCGACTAACCCAACTCCCACAGACGCGGTTACGTGGTCTTTCGCTTGCCTCGATGTTTGATAACGCAAAAACGGTTAACGGTGCTTTTGGTAGGTATGTCGTATACGCGTTTCTTTTTCCCGCCGACGGTCTTTACTGTCGTCGGTAGTGTCAGATCGACGTAGTACGTCGGTGCGTCGCTCTTTTCCTCGATAATACGGTACGCGGTTTCAAATAAATGCCGCAGTTTCGAGTTATATACCTGTGACTTGTTTTTTAACGTGTTGTCGGCCAGGATCGCGGCCAGTTCTGCGGCGGCCTGTGGGCTGTCTGCTATCAGCGTAGAAAATTTACATTTCCATGTTACCGTCGGTTCTTGCTGCGCTGGCTGTTTGTCGGGCGTGGTATCGTATACCGTGGTCGTGGTCGTCTTGTTACCCTTGTCGTCGGTTTTTGTAACGGTCTGCCGTGCCTTTTTCGGTTCGGTCTTATACGTGCGATAGTCTGCGCGTGTACCTCTCGTTACCAGGCCTGTTAGTATCCTGTTAGCCAGTTCTACGGCGGCGTGGTTCGGTTCTGATACTACGCTGCTATGAAATAGGCTATTGTACGGGCTGTGTTTCAGCTGTTGCGCGGTCGCGTGTTCTTTCAGCTTAAACAGGTACGGGGCGCGGATTTTGAATATTTCGCCGTCTTTCTCGTAGCTGTCAAACATATACACGCGGTAGTAGCTGCCGTCGGGTGTGCGTCCTACGTACTTTTCAAACGGTTGTACCAGGTCTATCAGCGCATTAAACCGTAGTTCTGATAGGTCGGTAGCGTCGTCGCCTCGTTTGGTAGAATACTGGCGCGGGTCTATATGCAGTTCTCTACAGATCGTCGGCGTATAGAACGATATAGTATAGTCGCTGTCGTCGGGTGCAGCTTTTACGGCCTCTACGCCGAACATTAGAAACGCCTCATGTAGTTTAGTAACGCCTGTGAGTTTATTTACAGGTACTAACATGGTATTTAGCTGGCCATTCTGTAAAAACGCCTTTTCTGCGGTCGTATCGCCTGGCAATTCAAAGATAGAAAAACCGTTTAGCGCGTCTTTCAGATCGTCAATACTGTATGATGATATATGCCCGCCGATAGTCATTAGTGCGCCGCGCTCTATGGCTACGTTACGCGGTCGTTTCTCTTTCGTTACGGTTTCCCATGCGGTCATAAAATCATTAGCATACAGGGATACGGGGCGGTTTTCGCGTTCTGCTGCGTCTAATGCAGCGTTGCCAGTTATCCGTAGTTCGGTATTTATGTCGCTAACCTCATATTTAGCAACGTGTAACGCCTCTGCTATCGCCTTGTCGTATAATTCGGGGTCAGCCTCGTACTTTGAAAAATCGCCGTCAAGGTAACATTCATGCAGAAACTTTTTAGCTGCCTCTATGGTGATTTCGTCGGCTACGGCCTGTAATTCGGGCGGTAGTTCGCTGTACGGTATCCGTGGTAGGCTATCCCAATATTTACCCGCAGCGTCGGCGTTATACGTACCGTCGGGTTTTACCCTGGTCTTTTCGTATTCGTCGTTCACTTTGGTTAAAATTCCTTTCAGTTCGTCTAATGTCATTTACTCAATACCCCCGCCGTTTCGCTCGATGTCGTCGGCGATAATTTTATTTAGATATTCCGTGATAGATACCTGGTGATCGGGCGTACTGGCCTTGTATGCGGCTCTGCGTAGATATACCTGGTATTCTGCTGGCATTTTCAAATTGAAACGATAGTACGCCGTCGCTGTGTCCTCTGTGTCTGCTGTATTGCGTGTGTCTTTTGTGTCCTGTGTGTCGCCTGTGGCTATGGTTTCAAATACCGATTTCGCGCCCGTCTGTGCTGCCTGTCTTAAATCTGCTTTCTTTGCCATTGTAATAACCTCACTTTCAAATATTCAGTTCGTCGAGTAACGCCGCATAGTCGCGGGCGGGATTGCTATTTTTACTGTAACTGTAAATATCCTGTCGTAGCGTCTGCGCCTCTCTGATACTAACGCCGTTTCGTATCTGCGTCTGTAATACTGGTACGTTCAGTTTTTTACATTCGTCTACGATAGCGTCGGTCAGATCGCGCGATACCCTGGTACGTGTTTCGTGCCTGGTAAACAGTACCCCCGCTACGGTCAGATTTTCGTTATACGCGTTTTTGATATTATTTACAGTATCCATTAGCGCGTACAGGCCTTGTAAACTGTAAATATCTGCGCTAACAGGTATCAGTATGCTATCAGACGCGACTAACGCGTTATACAGCGGGATACCTAACGACGGCGGTACGTCGATAAAAATATGGTCGTACCTCTGTTTCAGCGTATGTAATGCCGCCTGTAGTGCGTGTGTACGTTTACGGCCAGTAAATACCGTGTCGATAGTAGCCAGTCGCGGCGACGCGCCTAAAATATCGCCCTGGTCGGTGTGCTGTATGCCGTTCTGCGGCTGTACCTCGCCTGTCAGTACCTCGAAAGTACCGACGGCCGACGGGTCGCCGCCCATGCTGTACGTTAAATTACCTTGCGCGTCCATATCGACGGCCAGCACGTTACGGCCTCGCATTTTCGCGCCCGCTACTAATGCCTGTACGGTCGTGCTTTTCGCCTGGCCGCCTTTCTGATTTCCTACTGTTAGTATCATGTTGTCGCCCCCTTTTCATAGATCGCGGCCAGTATTTCGGCCTGTTTGCTTTCGTCCATTCCCGCAGCCTGTAACGCCTCTGCCGTACCGCAGCGCGGGCATATTTCGGTAGTGTTGTCTACTCTCGATAGCGCGGGCGGTTCGGTGTACTCTCTGCCGCAGATAGGACATTTACGGGTATCTGTTTGCATGGTTTTTTAGCCTCTCTTTCTACTTGAATTTATGCAGCTAAATTAGTTTAGCCGTTCTTCTTTCATGCGTTTTAGTTCGTCGGCGGGTATCCGTATCTGCTGGCCGATTTTGTAGAACGTGATAGATCGGCTACGCGTCCAGCGGTATACCGTGTTTTCGTGTACCTGTAACAATGCTGCCGCCTGTGGTACGGTATAAAAATGACGGGTAAACAGTTCGCCGTCATGGTCTGATACTGCGGTATCTCTTTCGAGTAGATACGCCTGTAAAGCTGGTATCGCCTCTTTGAATGACTGTACAGGTCGGTTACGTTGGTCTGCTGCGTATTCGTTATGCAGTTCGGTTAGTTCAGCCTGGCCGCCGTCTATATCGGCCTGTAATGCCTCTATTTCGCCGTCTGCGGGCGTTTCGTCGGGGTGTGACGTATAATAGTCGATGTCGCCCCGTGCGTCGTCCATAGTTTCGATAATATCGCGCAGCGTTTCGATGTATCCATATTCTACAGCCCATTGTACGAACGTCTGCGGGTCGTCGTCGAAACGATATATACAGCGGTCTACGTATTCGTTCGCTAACCGTCTTTCGTCGCTGCCTCTGCTATACTGGCCGTCTACGTAGTTATTTACGAAGTCGGTTAGCAGTTCGGCGGGCGTAGTTCCTAACGCCTGGCATTTATCATAAAATGCCCTGGTATCGTCGTCTGTCAGATCGAGTATAAATTGACGTTTGTATGTATCGCTCATTATTCGGTATCCCCTTTCGTTATATCCTGTAAAGCTGCTATCGCGTCGTCGAGTAGATCGGCGGGTATATCCTGTATCATGCTGGCCAGTTTGGTACGCTTTGACTGTACCCCGTCGTCGTCGCCGTACAGGTAGTTATAGATAGCTTTACGGCCTTGTATTTCGTTTTCGGTATCGTCGTCGGTATGTATGTAGATTTCGCTGGTAGCGGGGTCACAATGCCGCATTAGACGTTGAATAGATAACAGATCGTTACCAGCTTTGTACGCCGCCGTACCGCTACTGTGGCGCAGACTATGCGGCGTTATCCTCTCGCTGTCGTAGCCAGCGTTTACCAGGACGGTTTTTATATTGCTGCTGATCGTAGACGCGGCCATACTGCCGTCGCTGATTTTGTCGACTACCTTTTTACCATTTTCATCGTAAACATAGTTACCGCTTTCGTCTTTCTTGTAAATCTTTGTGCCTGGCTTGTTTCTGTTACCTGTGGCCACAAATAACGGCGATTTTTTATCGTATTTATCGGTACGTGCCTGTAAATAGCCGTCGATAGCCTGTTTTACTGCGGTATCCAGGTATACGGGTGCGTCTGCCTCGTCGTGTCCTTTACCCCACAGATACAGAAACGGCGTACCGTCGATAATGGATATATCGCCGACGGTGGCGCGGGATACCTCAACGTCGCGCAGCCCGTTTACGGTCATTAGTAGGAATATAGCGCGGTCGCGTTTCCCTGTTTCGGTATCGGTCGGTATCGTGGCCAGTATCTTTTTTACGTCTGCGGGCTTTAGTGCGTCTTTTTTATGCTTTCTACGGTCGATTTTCAGCCCGTGTACGTTGTCGGCTACGTTCGGGTAGCCTGTTTCCCTATGCAGCCAGGCGAAAAAAGATTTTACAGCGCGTAGATACTGGTTGATCGTGGACGGTTTCAAGTCGGTATCGTTCTGTAGGTAGCTGCGGTATGCTTTGATGTCGGCGGTAGTCGGCTGGCCGATGTCGTTAGCCTTGTACCAGTTAGCAAACTGCCGTAAACAGGATACGTACCCTTTTGTCGTTGTCGGTTTACGGTCTACGTACTCTATATAGCTTTCTGCGGCCGATATTTGAAACGGTACGACTTTCGCGCCCTGGTAGATCGGTGCGGCCTGTGGTCGCTGCTCTACTACTGCTAAATTCGTGTTATACATGGTCTGTACCCCCTTAGTCGGTGTAACGGTGTAATGTTTCCGTCTATGTTTATTATAGCGGTATGGTATCAGATTGTCAATAGATACTCAAAATATTATTTATGCCGTGTATGTCGGGGTATCAGATCGCAAAAAAAATACCGCTACGGCGTACCAGCACGTAACGGTATCTTTCTATATGGCATTAACAGGCGGGCGGCCTGTAGTACCAGCTGTGTTATTATTCGCCGTCTACAGCGTTACAAAACGCGGTCAGATCGTCGCCACTCATGCCGTAAAATTCGGCTTTAGTTTCAAATAACTTTCTTTTCGGTAGCGGCTGCGCGTTCGGGTCTGCGCCGTATAATGCGGCGTGATGATCGCGGGCTACTCGTGCAGCGCGGGGCGTGTCGTAGTCCATAAAATCGCGTAACGATGATTTCAGACCGTCTATAGTGCGGTCTACAGCCTCTACGGCCAGTTCGCCGCTTTCGCTGTGGTAGCCTCTGATATAGCCGTTTTTCTTTGCGATTTCGTTTATTACGGCGATACTCATAGCGTTATCTTTGCAGCTGTTGGCGGCGCGGTCTAACTCTTTCTGTGATACGCTGTCGCGCATTTTCAAGGCCTGTAAAATGGCCAGCTGATCGGCCGACGGTGGCGTAACGCCTCTGCCGCTGTTCGCCTCTCTCATGGCATTTATAGCGATGTCAAAATAGCCGCTATACTCACTCTTTAACGCCTCGATAGCCGCGTCTTTCTCTTTGGTGGCCGCTGCTACGTCGTCGTCGTATCCTTTACTGCCTTTGTAGCTTTCCAGGCGGGCAAGTTTCTTTTCGTAGTCGTCTACGATGTCCTTGCGTTTGGTCTGATACTCTGCCGCCCTACTGTAAAAAAGATCGCTGTTTTTAATCATGGTTTAGTACCTCACTTTCATATTATTATTAGTGTTTACGTTGCGTTTCGGTATAAGGTCGCCCCACTCTACGGTAGCCCGTTCGATGTATAACGCCTCTTTGCTTTCGTCTATGGTCGCCGTATCAACCGTTTTCATAATCGACGGTATGATTTTCGGCGGTATGCCAGTCTTATACAGCACGGCGCGGTAAAAATCCTCTTTACGTAACGCCGTCTGTAATGCCTCTGCCTTTTCGGGCGATAGTTCCAGGCTTTGTATAAATTCCTTTGTTATCATGGTTTCGCCTCTCTTTCAGAACGGTATAACGTGCTGGTCGCCTTTTGCCTTTTCCTGTTCTATGTACTGCTGCGCCCCGTGTTCACTCTCGAAACTGCGCGTACCTATTAGAATTTTCTGCGGTTCGTCGTCGCTGTCGTCTACAGGAAATACGAAGTATTGCAGCACTTTGTACTGTTCATGCTGTAACGGTCTGTAGAAAAAACTGGTCTTGTGTATCTCGTATTCAATCATGCCGTAGTACCTCTAATCGGTTTTATTTGAATAAATTCAATTAGCATTTTGCGTACAGATCGCTACGGAAAATAATGGCGTATGCTGGCCGCTATGGTCTTTCTGTAACTCTCTATTAGCGTCTGCGGTCTGCGCTAATGCTGGTATAACCTGTTTCGTCCAGGTCTGCGCGTCAACCTCTGCGCCGCAGATCGGACACACGCGGGCGTTGTCGCTGTTATAATCTCTTTCGTATACGTGCCAGGATCGCCCGCAGCTGTAGCAACGTACCCGTAAATATGTCGTCGTTCTCATGCCGTACCCCTTTCTTTAGCTGTCATGTACCATTAGTGCAGCCAGTACGCCGTCGCTAATGCGGTTCGGTAGATCGTCGTTAGACTGTCGTACCGCCTCTGTCAGATCGCGTATATTACGGTTTAACTCTGCCAGCTGTTCGATAATTGCTTTCGTGGCGGTATTCCTGTCGCTGTAGTAGCCTTTTTCGTCGTTCATGGTATAACCTCTTTCTACGCGCTATTGCGTCTGTTATTTATCAGTCGGTCGAGTGCGTACCGTACAGCGTCGATACAATGGCAAGCCGCTTTCGGGTCGATGTCGCTAATAATTTGCCCGTCGCGGTCGCGCAGATATTCGTACTCGATAAACTCTTTGTACGCGCGTGGCGTTCGTTTCGGGTCGATGATGATTTTACGGTGCTGTAACCATTTCACGCCGTAAATTATGCTGCCAGCGTATTTTTTACATGGTATGACTTTCAGCCCGCAGCCCTGTAGATCGGCTATGCTTTTTGGTTCGGCGCAGTCGCATATAATTAGCTGCCTTTCCTCGTAGCTTTCGCCAAACATACTAACGTACTTTTGCGTACCCGCTTTGTCGTAGCCTTTTTTCTGTATCAGTTCGGCCAGTTCGGCGTTACTGATATGGTTCTGATAGATTTCGTCAAGTAGTACGATTTCGTCGGTTTTCGGCCTGTAGGCTACTCGCATATATACAGCGGGGTCGATAAAACCGAAGTCGATACCGCCGTAAATGTGCTGGTACTTGCTAATATCGTCGTCTGTGATCGTTTTTACCTCGATATTCGGGAAAATTTGCCCGCCCGTGGCCGTACATTCGCCTAAATATTCATGCTGGTACGCGACGGGGTTTATCTGCTGTAGCCTTTCGGCCTCGCTGTAAAACATTTCGCCTAACCAGTCGCGCGGTACGTCTAAATAGGTAGTGCGCAGCGTTACCGCCCTGTCGTCGGGCGTTTCGACGTAGACGTTAGCCCAATTACTGATACTTTGCGGCGGGTTGAACGTCTGAAAAATTGCGAACGTGTCGCCGCCTCGTACTACGCTTTGTAATACGTTTCGGGTAAAGTTAGAGCCTGGCAATTCGCTAAATTCTTCAATCCAAACGTATCTAAAAACGCCGTGTTTCGGTCTGATACTCTTTATTTTGCTGCTATCGTCCAGGCCTCTAAAAAGTATCTGCGCCCCCGTCGGTATAAATGTAAATTGCATGGGTGATACGCTGCCTTGCCAGTATTGCGATACGCCTAACGTATCAATAGCCCATTGTATTTGACTATAGCAGCTGTCGCGCAGCGTCGTACCATACCGACGAAAGACGATAGCGTTACTTTGCCCGCTGTGGTCTTTCATAACGCCGTCTACGATTTCCAGCGATACAAAACTACTTTTCGCGCTGCCTCTGCCGCCTGGTAAACGGTAGTAGTCATGTTTTGCGGCCTTTATGTCGTCGTCCAGGTCGTAGTAGATCGGGGCTATATGATCGGTCAGCGTGATACCGTCTATCAGTTCGTTATCTGCCTGTTTTTGTGCGGCGTAGTCCTCTAACCGCTGTAACCTCTGTAATACGTTCATTTTGCCAGCCTTTCGAGTTCGTCCAGGCGTGTTAGTATGTCGGTCTGCTCTGTCATTTTCAGATTATTACGTATAACCGCCTCTGCTGCGTTTACGCGGGTCTGCTGGCTGGCCTCTGTATCGGTCATAACGTCGTATAAAACCTGTACGGCGGTCTGTAAATGCGTCTGTAGCGCGTTGGTGCTTTCCTGTAGTAGTTCACGCCTGGCGGTTTTGTACTTTTCGTTAAATTCGGGGTCGCGCAGCCGTGCGCGTAGCTGCGTTTCGCCGATACCAGCTTTTACCGCAGCCGCCTTTACTGTCGGGGTAGAAAGTAACGCGGCTATGATAGCTTCGTCCTTGCGTTTACTCGCGTTTGTCCGTGCCAATTAGCCCGCCCCCTTTCCTGGTAGTATTGATATATACGGTCGTGTCGGCCGTTTTGTCGGTCGCTATGATTAGACTGCGTACCGTCTGTAAACGTATGGTATCTGTGTCTGTAGTCGTCTTTACGGTAGCGATGTCGCCGCCCTGGCCTTTTCTAACGCGGTGCGTAGTAAATGTATACGTAGCGTTACCCGCGCAGTCGTATACCCGCGTTTCTGCGCCCTGGCTTTCGATTTTCAGCGTATCGGTGCTGTATATGGTCTGTACTGCTGGTTCTATCTTTGTGCAGCCTGTAACCGTAAATAATGCCAGTACCAGCGCAGCCAGGACGATAACGGGTTTACTTCTTTTCATTCTTTGCCGCCTCTCTTTCTGCCTCTATGTACGCCTGTGCGTCGTCTTTGGTCGTAAAACGGCGGCCTGTATCCTCATAACCGCAGCCGTTACCGTAGTTTTTCAGATAGAATACGCCGTAGCCTTTGGCCGTTTCCTTTATCCTGTATTTACTCGCCATTTTCTTTTTTAACCTCTTTCAGATCGGGCGCGGCGTTGGCCTTGTTATTCCAGTACCGCGCGATATACTCTTTATTCTTTTCGGGGTTCTTTCTGCGCCACTCTTTCATATATTCGGCGCGTGACTTTTTCGCCTCTTTCGATAGCGTCATGGTATTACCTCACTTTTCAATATACGCCGTGTATAGCGTGTGTCTAAAATACATACTATGCCCTACATACATTATATACTAAATGTACTGTTTATGTCAATGTCTACGCGCTATATAATGTGTATAGCGTGTGTCTGCTATGTCCGTTTTTCTACTTGAATTTATGTACGTAAATCGGATTAGACGCAAAAAAACGGGGCTGGCCTGTAGATCGGTCGCCCCGTAGGTCGTTATATGCTATTCAGATCGTCGTTACTTCCAGTCGTCGGGTATATCGTCGTCGGTATCGTCTACGCTGATAAAATCCGACGCGCTGTAGTTGCTGGTCATGCTGCCCGCCTTTTCGGTATACAGGTCATACGCTGGCATATACTCGTACTGTATTTCGTAGTTGCTTAAACCGTAGCGGTTTTTCAGACAAACTAACTCTATTTTGCGTATCGGGTCTGCCTTTGCCCTTTTGATAATGTCGCGCAGTTCGCCGATAGGTGTAGTACCTTTCGCTTTCTGCTTTGCCTCTACGTCGTGTACCGCGTTCAGCTGTAAACCGATAACAACGTCGGCCGTGTATTCGATACAGCCGCTTTCTTTGAAACTTTCAAAGTCGATACCCGTTAAATAGTTTCCGCGATTGATCGACGAAACGACGATAACAGGTATATTATAGTTTCTCGATAGCTGCTTTAACGCGGTTATGTTATTTTCTACTATCTGCCGCGTATCAGTCGGTTTACGCCTCGTTTCGGGGTCGATGTCGGGTTTTAGTACCTGTAAATAATCTATAGCGACGGTCGGCCGTACATGATACCGCTGTATATACTGCCTGGTATATTCGGCGATGTATCCAGGCGTAGTATTAAAACCGCATTGTATGACGTTCAGACGGTCGCCCGTGTCCTGTATAAACTGTTCCGCAGCTTTCTTTATGTTGCCGCCTTTCGCGCCTTTACGTAGCTGTAAACTGGTAACGTTCATACCGTCGCCGCCCTGGTATACGCGCCTGGCTATGCTTTTCGTTATCAGTTCTAACCGTGACTGTTCCAAACTGAAAAATAGAACGTGCTGCGCCCCCTGGCTGGCCTGTGTCAGCTGTTCGCATAGCTGCCATACAAACGTCGTTTTACCTACAGACGATATACCGCCGACGACGTACAGGCCGCTATATATGCCGCCCGCCTTGTTATCGAGTTCGCTAAAACCTGTACGGCGTACCGTGTCGGCCTTAAATTCGGCGATGTCGTCGGACATTTTAGCGTACATATAGGTTTTTACATTATCGTACTGGCCTAACAGATCGGGTACGGTGGCCGCTGTGGCCTCTGTAGTCGCCTGTGGCGCGTTTTCTTCTTTTACTGGCACATTTATACCCCCGTCGTCGTTCGTGGCCTGTACGGCCGTTTCTGCGTATCCTGTGTAGTAGTCTTTTACTGGTAACGTATCTAAATACGCCTGTCGCCATACCTCGCGGTCGTACCTCATTACCTCAAACTTGAATTTTTCAAACGCTGCGGCCTTGTCTATACCGTCGTGCGCCATTAGATAGTCGATGATCGTACCGCCCTCTATGCCAGTCGTATTATTACTGCTGTGGTCGTGCCACTCTGCGCCCGTGACTTGAAAACAATCATTATGCCCGCAGATCGGCGACGGGTTGAAAAATAACGCACGGCCTCTCTTTACGGGTCTGCTGGTAGTCGTCTGCTGTATGTAACTGGCCAGGTTAAAACTTTCTTTGTCGTGTTCTAACTGCTGCTGTAGTTCGTCGTATTTCGCCCCTGTAGGCGTTTTTACGGGTACGGTCGGTATATTTGTACCCCCGTCGCTAAAATCCGTTTCTATGGCCGTTTCTGCGTCCTGTGGCGGTGCTGGTAGCTGCTGTAGTACCTCGATACTGGTTACAGCGTCGCCGTTTTCAAGTATGATACTGTCAGATCGGCCGCCAAACACAAAACGCGCAGCGTCGGCCATTTTGGTATCGGCGCAGCCTGGCCGCAGATCGTTTAGTATTCCTGTAAATCGTGCTGTCAGATCGACGGCGGTATCTACGTCGGTTATAGGCCTGTCGAGTACCAGCACTATACGAAACTTTCTAAAATCGGGTTTACTGCTGAAACTGTCGTACATGATCGCGGGCGTTATACCGTGGTCTTTCATACAGGCTATAGCGTCGTCTATGGTCAGCGGCGTATCTATCTGTACGTGGTCGCGGTCGTTATCTATGTCTGCTATGATAATTTGCTGTGATTTCCAGGTATCGCCCGTTCTGCCTGTCATTTCGGCGGGTGTCCAGCTGTAACCGTGGCGTATGCAGTCGGTCAGATCGGATACGGTAACGTCTGCGGCTGGCCTGTCGCCTAACCTGTTACGTATGCCGCCGATAGCTGCGCCCGTCGGTTTTGTCTGAAAACTGGTAGTATCAATATTTATTTTCATGTAGTCTAACCTCTATCTTTCTGCGCCCCGCCTGTGCTATAATGGCGTAGACGGGGCTACGGTTCTGTCGTTTAGATTGACGCGTTTTTACTTTAGTCGGTGGGCGCGTCAATCTTTTTTAATGCCTCTGTCGCTCTGTATGTCTGCGTTTCGTCCAGCGTGTCGCCTCTCATATACCGCAGCACTAATACGGCGATTTCCATTTTATCGAAACTTGCTACGGGGTCGGGTCTGTCGCCGCCCGTTTCGGTGATGTCGTTACAGATATCGTAACGCGTTTTCGCGCCGTGTGCGCCTATTCTATGTTTTTCGATTATCATATTATGCCCTTTCTGTATATCGTATACTGTATTTAT
>Ga0256404_1010707_pt1 | contig 12571 bp, 12 predicted proteins | sample RumenRJG_01DNA_FD_185990 | JGI IMG/M metagenome (GOLD analysis project Ga0256404, IMG submission 185990) | Bovine rumen microbial communities from Lethbridge, Alberta, Canada - RJG_01 | ecosystem: Host-associated > Mammals > Digestive system > Stomach > Rumen | place: Canada: Alberta | collected...
ACTTGCACTCATAATGCCGACGCACAGGAAACCGGCTGCTCTTCAGAACCACGCCCTTGAACTTCTCAACGCGGTTATTCAGCTGCGCCCGGGTATTCCTGAAATCCTCGTGGAGCTCCTTGTGGATCTCCTCCAGCGTCATTGTGTCAACAATCTTAGTCGCTCAGTTGCTTGCGATTGCAAAGATAATCAAAGGTGGCCAGAACGGAAAAAATGTCCACGCCTCGTGGACGTGGACAATATAAAGTGTGATGGAAAACTAATACCCTCGTTCCTTATCCGCGTAATAGCCTTTCCACTCCATACGTTGAGCTGCAAAGGGCTGAGGTCCTGTCCAGATATCATCTGGCATATCAAGAATATCGTAATAGGTTTTTGCATATCTCCACATGCTTTCAGGCAGGATTTGTACCAAGTCTGACACCCACATCTGACCATAAATGGGAAGCTTGCATTTTTTCATAACACCCTTGGTACTTGCATCTCCGTAAAAGCCGATTTGTACCACACGCAGAGGAGCAACGATGTTTTGATATGTGAGGTATGATCCTTCTTCGCTGGTGGAAACGGTAATTTCTTCTGCTGCAGGAGCTTTAGTTACTCCACTAAATGCGCAGAATGGTAAAGTCTTCGCGCCCGTGGAGAAGTCTTGCTCTTGAATATACACTAAGGCGCCATTGAGATAAAGCCGTTTTTGAGTTACTTCTATCCCACCTTTTTGTTTTAGAATCCAAATCCCGGTAGGCATTCCATCATCTCCAAAAGTCCCATTTACTTCATAAGTTATGCCTTTTTCCCATTCGTCTGCTATGTCGAGATGGTACTTTCCCGTCATTCTCCCTTTGGAGAAAGAACAGTTTACTGTATATGCAGTTGTCCTATTATGAATAACTCCGGTAAGAGGCCCGTCAAGAAAATCATCTTTAAAGTTGAAGGAGAGTTCCATATGCTTTAGGTAGTTGGTTTTAACTCCAGTCACTATGTCTTTCACAGTCCAAGTACCCGTCTTTTTCCCATGTTCATATCGGCCCTTTACTTCTCTGTTAAAGTTATCTGCCACGAAAACAATTTTGAAGTCTCCGTGCTTAATACGGTCTTCTTCTTCGTTCTCATAATAACTATACGTTCCCCTGATCTCGTTACTTCTAGGGTCAAAATCTTTTAGAAGGTAAAGGTCAGAAGGGATTCGCATTGGCCCATCATATTTCTTTGAGGTTTGTGCGAAGAGTGTGCTTGCGCATAAAGCAATAAACAACACAATATTGAAAAATCTCTTCATAGTATTGATTAGTTTTATAATTACCATTCATTAATCCAAAAGTCGTCGAAATGCTCACTTCCTGTAGGGGTATAATCATCAAGGATATCATCGTATGAAAGGAGTTGCCAGTCCGCATTTGCCTCATCACACATTGATTTCAATATCCAGTAATCTTTTTCATAATCTCCTGTCTTGTCGTACCCAAAGAATGTAATTACCCAGAAGTGCTTTTCGAAGGCTTTTAGTGCGTCATCCCAATCATACTTATTGTTGATAATATCTTCATACCGGTTGAGTTGGTCATCATGAATCTTTGTATACGCCTTGTCCTCAATAACAATAAGGTGCTTTTCGTTATGGCCGCTGCAAGAAATAACGATTTCGGCATGTACATCAATTCGCTTCCATTGTTTCATAACCTTAACACTTATCACCTCAACCTGATCCAGATTTGTCTTCCCGATCAGTTTCATCAAGATATCGAAACAACGTTTATGTAGTATGGGATTTTTTTCTTTTATCTCGTTACTGGCCGCAACACGCATCACCCATGACATCTGAAAATCAAGCATATGTTCATATCCTTGATTATTCGTCGAATCGTCATGCATGAAAAACGAATACATATGCCTTAGATTTTTGTAGCGTCCAGATAATTTGTTGCGAAGCCGAAAAGACTACTAGGGATGGCTATCCCATACTTATATTTGAAGGCATCGGAAACTTCTTGCATGCCTCCAGCAAGAAGATTGGCGGAAGATGATTTGGTAGACTGTACTTCGACAGACATCCCTGGGTCTAATTGGAAACCATTATTATGTCTCCATGCCCTCTTGACAGAAACTATATATAGCATATTTCGTGAGATAGTGTGTACAAAAATAAACATTTTTATTCACATAGCCAAATCATTATTACCTACACTTTAATCGAATATAAATGCAATAAATAACTCTTTCAAATCCTTTAACACTTTTTAACAGAAAAGATTTGTCCTCTTGAAATCAGCTTCATACCTTTGCGGCAACAAACGCATAAGTGTATGAATATTATTGATTTAGATTTAATTTTAGACAGATATTCCGATCTGGGAGACCGGGGTTTTCAGAGTGACGGAAGGTGTCATTTCCGGATTTAGATTGACTCAGATTTGAGTCTGTCCCTGATACAAGTTGACTCTGGTTTAACGTTATTACTGGTAAAGGTTGACTTTCGTCCTTATCCCTGTTTTTGGTTGCTTCCCCAGGTCTTATCCCGTTCAGGGGTTGACTGGAGATAGTGGTCGAAAACAGTGTGTCTAAGGAGGTCTAAAGAAGAAAGGCCAACAAATTTTAAGATATTTGTAATAGCAATGTTAAACTACCCTCACCATGCCGGCGTCCGATGTGACCATATCTGCCAATTAAAACTACCGGTTTGACAATAAAGCCGCCGCTTTCCAATTGGAGGGAGGCGGCTGTCTATATATATGTGGGAGGCTTATTCCCGGATGAGGACTACCCAGTAGCCGTTTTTATCAGAACCTTCGCGGTCAAGGATTTGCCGGCTATGCCCGCTGCTTGCCGTCCGGAGCCTCAAACTTGAAGTCGTGAGTGACACTCACGAGTTGAACGTTTGTGTCAATCACTGCGTAAACCATTAGTTACCCTCCCTGGTCAGTCTGATTTCTTCGTTGATTTCCTCCAGGCTCATGCCGGTGAGACTGTTCTCGGCGGCGATGCGGCGCAGTTCGTCGAAGGCGGCCTTCCCCTTGCTCACGACGTCTTCCTTGGCCGGAGCCTCGATAACAAATGGAATCCTGCGCTTACGCACAACGGCGCGGGCGAAGATGTTGATTGCTGTATTGGTGCTCATTCCAAATTCGTCGCAAAGTGCGTCGAACTGTACTTTGAGGTCTTGATCCATACGGATGGTCATTGCTGTCTGTGCCATAATGTCTCCTTTTTTCTGCAAATATAATCATTTGCAATCATTATGCAACCTTTGTGCCATCAAAAACACGAAATTTCTGATTATTTGTTCCAGAATTCCTCCATTTTCTTGATGGCGTCTCTCTTTGCATCCTCGGTGATGTCGATGAGGATCTTCATAGCTGAGTCTGTTTTTAGGTTTCTGTATGTAAGTTACGAAAAATCAGCGAGAAAAGCAAGTTTCGCGAGGTTATATCATCAAGCGGATTCGGCCCTCGGATTTGCAAAACGTCTCCGGGTGGGACATGATTACGGCATAGACCTGCTTGTCCGTCACCGGGGCCTTATCCAAGCGGGTATAGTAACGGTTACCCCTGACGTTAATTAACGTTAATGGAGGTTAACGCGGATTAACGTTGGTTGATGTGGAAGAGTTTGAGGATGGCCTGGAGGGGTGTGGTAACGGGATCGGCTTTAGGTGCTGGGAAGCGGGATGTCCAAGGGCAAGTCCCGTCCCTCCCGGGGCGCGTTGGTCTCGGAGGGTTGTAGGCGGTGCCCCCTGGCAGGGGAGTAGGGGCTATTTGTCCTTCCGGAGATTCGCTGGATGCGGGCGGGCGCAGACGGCTTTGCGATGATGCGCTGCGTAGCGGTCACCGGCGAGAGGATGATATTCGCCGTTTTAAGAACATCGGCTCCTCAGGATGGTGAGAGGCCGATGGGAATGTTCAAAAGATTTTTGTCTATTTTCAGAACTGTTTATGCGCTCTGATGGGTAAAATTGTCGAAATACAACAGGTTTACAGGGTAAAATTGTCGAAATCTAGAACTTTAGGATGTATTCCTGTTCATCCCGGAAGGCGTTGCACTGCTCCAGATAAGCCCTGAGTGCATCATAATTGGAGCCATCCAGGCCGCTGCTCCAAAGGCGTACCCTTTCCATGGCGCGGATGATGGTTGCCGGCTCTCCGTTCTGGGTAAGACGTTTCAAGGCGTCGATGTAGTCGATACGATAAACAGTGGGGATGATAATCTTGGGCATAACTGCCGCCGTGAGTTCCGCATTCATCATGATGCGGGATATGCGGCCATTACCATCCATGAAAGGATGGACCTCACTGATCATGAACAGGATGAAGTATGCCTTTGCAACGGGGTCTTGAATGGCATTGTAAATCTCAAAACCTTTCTTCAAAGTCCCGCGTACAAGACGATAATCGACAAAATGCGAGTTCCCCGCCTTGTTGTTCTGTTCCTTGAAAAGTCCGGGCGTTTTTGTGGGTCTTGCAGACAGAAGGATTGAATGGCGGCGCTGGAGGATATTGATGAGGTCATTAGGGTCTTTGGGCAGGATGGACATCTCCTTCCTATTGGAGGTGATATAGAAAGTGCCCAGAACGTCGTGGCTGTCTTCATCTCTTGTAGGGAGAGCAACACCGGTATCGACAATCTGCTTGGCTTCCTCCACCTCGAACTCAGTTCCTTCAATATAGTTGGAGAAATAGCTCTCGAAGAAAGCGAAGTTCTTGTAGGCCGTCTCTGCCCCATTGATGTCAGTATAGTGCTTGAAATCTTTCTGGGAAAGATGTTCATACAGTGTGCTGAACAGGCTGATACGCTCCGGATCATACGGCTCTCCTGCCGCCCAGGCCTTAGCGGATTCTCCTTTCAGGGCCTCCGCTTCCCGAGTAGAAAGAATTGCGCCAATAATCTTATCAAGGAGTTTGAACTCGTTTCCCATTTGCAATTGTCCCGACATCGCACGAGCCTCATCACGAAGACGATTCAACTCGTTCTCTCCGTTTGCCAACAGCTTCTTTTCCAGTTTCTCCTCAAGTTGGGCCTGGGGAATGCACTTGGAAACCCCGTTTCTAACATAGCGCAGCTGGAGATTTTCCATGTATGCGCGGGCGGGATTGGAGATGAACAGGCCGTCCAGATAAGGTATGTCTTTCTCAATAGGTTTAGGTCCGGCCACAAGGTGCAAAACAATTCCTGGCAAAGAGACATTTTTTGTGTAGCCGTATGTCAAGTAGAAGTGTCCATCGGCTGACGGCCGGAGTTCAAAGGCTGACCGGTGGCTTATCAAGGCGCCGGGATACAGCTGGCCAATAATCTTGTAGAGGTTCCGACGAACGATGTTCTCCGGCGTATCAGTCAGATTGGTTGTATATACGCGGGATGCTATTTTTTGTAACTTTTCCTCCTTTTTGAGACGTGTGATCATAGCCGACAATTTCTTGTCGGACGACGCAATCAAAATTTCGGGCAGCTGAGTATTTTTTTCCATTATCGAACGTGATTTATTACAAAGATGGGTAAAATTTTCTAAATTCAGGCATCTTTTTGGGTAAAATTGTCGAAATTTACTCTCCGAGTGTTCTCACTTTCATTCTCACTTTTGAATAGACAAAGGGTCGTTTCCCGGCACGGACCAGTGGTTTCATCCCCTCGGTGCCCGCAAAGGGCCCTTCCGGGGCGCGTTGATCTCGGGAGGCTATAGGCGGAAAGTTATGAACATCGGCCCCTCAGGGTGCTGAGTGGCCGATGGAAATCTTCAACAGGGATTGCGACTATAAGAATGGAGACATATATATCGGAACCATCTGTAAAGCGCCGTCTTTGCTCAGGTCTTTGGTATACAACAGGTAGCGGTCCCGGATTCTGTCAGAATACTTCTCGCAGAACATATCTAACGATTTATGAGTCTTGTATCCCGATGATTTCACCTCGATGGGACATATCTTCTGGGCCCGTGAGAGGATGAAATCAATCTCGTAATAGTGCTTGTTCTCGTCCGGGAAAGTATGATAAAATAGTTTGTTTCCTGATGCAGTAAGCATCTGTGCAATCATATTCTCATATACATAGCCCAGGTTTGCCGCCAGTTTGTCCGACAGAAGCTTCTGGTAGATGATATTCTCGGTTACTTCCTTGTCGGCAAAGGCCAGGGTTACAAAGAGACCGGTATCGCCTACGTACATCTTGAAGGTATCCCACTTATCCGTCATAGGGAAGCCTATGTTGGGGTCATCCACGTGATGCGCTACGTTTACCGTCTTACTCTCTTCCATCTCATGCAGGAGCGTGAGCAGGGCTGTATCTTCCACTTCTCCAATTACCGGGGTGATCTGATATCGATGTGCGTTTCCAGCTAGCTGCGCAGGAATGGCCTTGAACAGACTTGCCGCTTTACCGGTGGGATCAATCTTGTAGAAATCCTCATCATATAGGCCGAGAATCTCCCGCTTGGTCGCATCCACAAGAGAAAGGTTTTGCGTGTCCAGGTAGGTATTTACAGCCTGTGGCATACCTCCTACCAGCATGTAGAGGCGAAGATCCCGCATGATTTTGCGGTGGGCAGCATCTCCCAGAGGGTGTCTGCCGGCGAATGCTTGGGCAAGAAGAGGCACTGTGGCCTCATCGCCCATAGCCCAGCGGAACTCTTCGTAGTCCATCGGGTACATTGTCAAGCGCGTCTCCTCGCTGGGAATTCGGATACCCTGTGTTTTGCGGCGGACGCTGATAAGCGACCCTGTCTCAATATAATCGTACCGATGGTCTTTGACCAGTTCCTTAATGGCCTGGCGGGCTTTGGGGCACTCCTGAATCTCGTCCAGAATAATGACGGACTTGCGGGGTGTCAATGTTACGTTGAAGTAGAATTGCAACGCCATGAAGATGCGGTCCAGGTTGGAGACGTCATCAAAGAGGGCAGGTATTTCCGGTCCCACCTTGGTGAAATCCACAAGGATATAAGACTCATATTCGTTCTTGGCGAATTCTTCCGCAATGGTGGATTTTCCTACACGGCGGGCACCCTTAATCATCAGGGCCGTTCGTCCGTCGTTATCCCGCTTCCAGGCGAGCATCTTTTCGTAAAACTTCCGTTTGAATATTCTTTCTTCCATATGACTGGTCACTTCTTGATGTGCAAATATAGTATGTTTTTCACCTTGCGCAAAATTTTTATAGTCCATTTACCGACTCTGCGCAAAATGTTTTAGTTCGATTTACCGGCTCTGCGCAAAATGTTGGCTAAATTTTGCCTAATGCCTTATCCATCGCATCCATGGCGTCGGTCTTGGCTTTCTCGGCGATGCCGATGTTGTTGAAGGGGTAAAAAAAGTCGGGCTCCCGATGAGGGGAACCCGGACTTTTTATAGGGTTGGCCGATGATTATTCGGCAATGCAGCGGACTGAGCCAGCCTTGGCCTTGTGGAACTTTTGGGAGTAGAAGTGGTTGTTTTTGTCTGAGCGGTAGTACAGGCAGTTACCACGCTCACTATCATACTTCGCAACGTTTTTTTCAATAATTATTATTAAAATTACATAACCAATGTATCAGCAAATCAACCTTGATGACTATCTCCAGAGCGGAGAGGGCGGTCAGGCCCTTACTTATACCCGAAAGGATGGCAATACCATGGCCAAGATGTTCCAATACGGCCTGGGCTCAGAAACGGTAGAACGCGAATTCCGGATTTCCAAGGCCGTGTATGATGCCGGCATTCCTTGTCCCAAACCCATCCGACTGGTAACGGACGGAGAGCACTTCGGTGCCGAATATGAGGTTATCGCGAACAAACGTTCCTTTACAAGGATTATCTCTCAGGAACCGGAGCAGCTGGAACCCCTGACACTCAAATTCGCCCAGCTTGGCAGGCAACTCCATTCCATTCCGCCCAATACCGATGTCTTCCCGGATATGAAAGACGTCATCCGTCCCTGGATCGAGAAATCGGCGTGCATCACCGAACCGTACCGCGGGCGACTTCTCCAAACGCTGGACGGCATCCCTTCCCCCAAGACTTGCCTGCATGGAGACTTCCAAATCGGCAATATCATTACCAATGGGGAAAAGGATTATTCTGATAGGATCTTACAGCGAGTAGGGGAGGCAATAACGAAAAAAATGCGAATAAAATAAAATATCGCTTGCGATATAAAAATAAATGTCTATATTTGCATCGTGAACGATATAAATGAACAATTAAATTATTTGCATCATGAAGACGATATATGATTTCAAAGTCCTGAACAACAAAGGCGTAGAGGTGGATTTCTCTCAGTATGAGGGCAAGGTCCTCCTGATTGTAAACACCGCTTCCAAATGCGGTTTCACCCCGCAGTACGATGGCCTTGAGGCCCTGTATCAGCAGTACAAAGACAAGGGGCTGGTGGTGATTGGCTTCCCTTGTGACCAGTTCGCCCATCAGGAGCCCGGCTCCAACGAGGAGATTGCCGAGTTCTGCCGTCTGAATCACGGGGTAACCTTCCCGCTGATGGCCAAGGTCGATGTGAACGGAGCCAATGAGTCGCCGGTATTCTCCTTCCTGAAAGCCGCCGCTCCCACCGAGGAGTACAAGGGCCTGAAGGCGAAGGCCACCCGCGCCATGCTGAAAGGAATCAGCAAGAGTGCCGAGAAAGACAGCGATGTCCTGTGGAATTTTACCAAGTTCCTGATTGGACGGGATGGTACCTCCGTACAGCGCTTCGCTCCCGTTGCCGAGCCTGAGTCGTTCCAGAAAAACATTGAGGAATTGCTGTAATGGAGTGGCTTAATGAACGGACTATATTGCAGGCCAAAGTATTATTGTATTTTCCCTTGAAAATCTCGATTTAACGCCCTAAAGATAATCATTATCCGCCACCGGCCGCGGCGGTGGGCTCTTCCACTAGCTTGATGCCGGAAGCCTTGGCATGGGCGCGTCCCCTGTAAGTTCCCCCATCACAACAAAACCCTGGCAATCCAAATGGACTGTCGGGGTCTATACTATTCCGTTGTCACGAGGAATCAGAAGTAGGTTTGCACTGCAAAGGCAAATTGGTCGATGAAAATCTTCTTGAAAGCGGAAATATTGTTTTGCTCGTAGAAGATAAGCATAGCCTTCTTGTAGTCCACTGAGTCAACCGAACGGAAGGATATCGGGCAGTACTTGTTCGCAATCAGGATGGCATGCCATCAGTTGATGGAACTGATGGAAGTGAGGGAATGATGGAAACGGCTACAGGAGTTTCTTGAGTTCCTCGATGTCTGGAAGCGCATTCCGGAACTTCTCCGGCATGTCTTCCTTGGTCCGGAAGGTGGCAACGCCCATCGGCTTGTTGTAATCCTTGATAAGGTATTCAACGATGGCTTTGTCGGCGCTCTTGCAGAGAATCAACCCGATAGAAGGATTTTCGTTCGGCTTCCGGACATAGTCATCCAGAATGGTTAGGTAGCTGTTCAACTGGCCAAGATAGGCAGTCTTGAAGGGGCCTCGCTTCAGTTCTACTGCTACGAGTGACCCCAACTCACGATTGTAGAACAGCAGGTCAATCTTGAAAGTGTGGCCTTTGACATCAATGGTATATTGATTCTTGTAGAAGAGAAAGTCCTGACCGAACCGGAGGATGAAATCCCGGATGTTGTCTACAATCTCCTGCTCCAGTACGCGTTCATCTACATCTTCGATGTCACCGGCATCCAACTCCTCCGTGTTGATGAAGTCGAGCAAGTACTCATCTTTGAAGGCGCGGATGGCACGACGGGCGCTCTTGGGGTCAGGGAATGTGGTAAGGAAATTGTTCGGTAGCGCTCCCCGATGATGGAACTCATCATTATCTATCGCTTTTATTACACCTTCCTTGCTCAAATGAGAAAGCGCCGTGATCTGAATATAAAAGAGTCTTTCGTCCCTGTCTTTCACTTTTTCCAAAATGCGGATATGGTGTGAAAACGGGACCGCCATAAATTCGCTGAGAGGGAATCCGCCAAAATTCGGCAATTCTGGTTGCCGAATTACAATGGTTTCATTTTCAGTGTTTTGTAAATCGGCAACCGCGGTTGCCGATTTGCCTTCGATGGTCGCCCAAGCCTCGTAGAACTTGCGCATATTCTTGAGACTCGTAACCCCGAACCCCATAAGCCCCGGGAGGTCATTCTTAAGTTGGGCACTGATGATTTCCACGGCTCCCGTACCCCAGAAACCATTTCTGGAGTTCTCCGAAATGTACCGGCCAATGCCGAAGTACAATTTGAGTTGCTCTTGGTTGGCAAGCCGGATGGCGTTGTACTGGCTCTGGAGTATGGCCTTCTTGATGAGCTCGACGGCCTGGAGGTATTTTTGTTCTATCTTGTCCATAGGGCAATCTCGTTAGGTATGCTCAAATATACAAAAAATACGGCTCAAATTCCAAAAATTTGAGCCGATAATCACACTTTTGAACGGTTAATTGAGCCGAACCGAGGGTCTCTCTACATCTTGAAATTGTAAAAAGTACCTGCGTATAATTGGGTGATATTCTTTACAGTCTTCACGTTCTCAGTGGTTGCTCCAGAGACTTGTTCCACCCACTTGATCTTCAGGCCGCCTTCCAGTAGTTGAGGGAAGGTCATAAACTGGACATATCCGTTAGCGGGATTATAGTCGGCCCTGATGGTTGTGGAAGCATCGGCACCGGGCTCAAGGTCGGGATTCAAATCAGAGAAGTAGTATTTGTCCTGCTCGTTGACGACGAAAGATGCCGTGCCGGAGAATACGCCTTTTCCGTCTGCCGGGCTGATTTCAATATATTTGCAATACTCGTTATCCGGCTTGATACGAATAATTGACAGGCACATCTTCATCTGAACCCGGGAGGGATTTCCGATAGTAATTCCTTCATACGGTGCCAGGGCGCCATAGAAATACATCTGCTGTCCGGAGGTCTGGTCGGCAGCGACAGTTGCCTTGGCTTTGGCAATATGGCCGCCGCCGGAGACCTTTCCTGCAGGATAAGAGACGATGTACGACTCGGCCGGAGCCACCTTTACACCTAACGCTCCGCCAAAATGCTCAAAACGCTCCAAGGTGTAAGTCTTGCCATTCACTGAGACTTCTACGCCTTCTTGGAAAGGATTGCCTTCTGTCCCGTCGCTGATGATGATATCGGATTTGGTGGATGCGCCGTATTCGATGACAAGATATTGAACAAGACCGCCTTGCTTGCCATTGCGGTGCTCAAGTTCCTTCCCGGATGCATCTTTGAAAATGATGCTGTACTCGCGGTCTTCTTCAGATGTGTTGGCCGGAACCTGAACGGATACATAATAAGCCGGGCCGATGATATGCTTCTTCTCGATGACGGCATCGGCCAGATTTGATTCTACACTGAATTCTTCCGTTGCCAGAATATTGTAACCGTAATTTCTCTCATCCGGAGTAGGTACGGTGGGGAAATAGCTGTCTGAGTATCCATTTTCCACAATCAAGAAAAGCTTCTGATATTGCTCACCAAAATACTTGTGGAAGGGAGGGATGGTGGTGATATTCAGTTTTTTCTCGGCATAGTAGTTGGCCATGTTCTGCATGACACTGAACGGCTGGACTTCAAGGCCGGAGTTCACCATCTCAACATAGCTTATCTTACCTTCTTCTTCCAGCTCAGAGGCAAACTCCTGAACCAAAGTCGTGACCTGAGCGGCAGTGCGCTGGTTTAGAACCTTGCAGGCCAGGGCAAGGAGGATGCCGTCGGCATCGCTCTGACCGGTGATATCCAACTCATCAAAGGCGCTGACAGAACCGCTGAAGCCCATATCGGTAACATACTTGGAGGATAGCAACTCCTTCTGAGCCTGCTCGACAGCCTTCTCATAGGTGGCGCCGCCGGCAATAAGTTTCTTCACGCGTGGACGGATGATCGTGGTCAGAAGGTTGATGTTGGCTGCCGTGTCATTGGATTTCACGAAGGCCTCCAGATACATCGGGCTGGATGATACTTCGCCGGTCACTTCATTGAAATAGTATCCTTCTGCACGGAGCTCCAGATATGGAGCTTCTGTCTTTCCAGTAATAGCGAAAGTGCCCAAATCATCGGAAATATTGGCCGGGAAACTCTCGCCGGTCGCTACCATGTCGGCCCCCACTGCAAAGGCCGTCACCTGGGAACCCTTGATGAACTGCCCTTTCTGGGCATAGCCCTTCAAATTGCATTGGACCTCTTTGGTTTCCTTCCCTTCGTCTCCGCCTTGAGGATCCTTTCCACATGAGATGAGCAATACGGATATTGCTGCAAGAAACCAGAATTGTTTCATGGAGTTGTTTTGTTTATGCTTTGGAAGTTGCTTGTTTTTGCAAATTTACAAAAACCTTGTGACATATTCGTTCCGTTCCTGAACAGGTGGAACGACGATCGATCGGTTCACATCCGGTCTCCGATAAAGAGGTTGATGGCGGTCATGAGTTTCTTTCCCTGAAGATAAGGCAGGTTGACATGGTAGGACTGCGGCCACATGCAGATGGCCTTTCCGGCCATGATCTGGGCAATGCGGTACATCTTCTCCTTGTGCTCCGGCGTATCCCAGACGGGGCCGAAATATTGCCTTCCCATAGACTGATAAAAATGCGTAAGCATCTTTCTGTCCATGTGGAACAGGTGC
>Ga0256404_1010708_pt1 | contig 12571 bp, 11 predicted proteins | sample RumenRJG_01DNA_FD_185990 | JGI IMG/M metagenome (GOLD analysis project Ga0256404, IMG submission 185990) | Bovine rumen microbial communities from Lethbridge, Alberta, Canada - RJG_01 | ecosystem: Host-associated > Mammals > Digestive system > Stomach > Rumen | place: Canada: Alberta | collected...
TTTGCATAGAGCATCACTCCCCCTCTCATAATAACGCCCCATATAACTGGAAGATCAGATAAATAGCCAAAAGTACGAGCACAATCGCAGCTATCATTCCTATCGCAGAAAATGATCTTTTCCTTTTCCACTCCGTCTTTAGGATAGATGGTGTCAGAACACTCAGTGCGGCAATGATGATCATGCTGACGATATTCCATTGACATTTTACGCCAAGCAAAAGTGAAGCCGCACCAAGAATGATGCCAGCTATGCTTAAGGAAAATCTGCCCTTTGCATTTCCGCTCACTATGGCAGTCCTATTCTGTGAATAAACATACCCACCCTTCGGGAACTCCTTCCGAAGCCTGGAAATTTGCATCCACTCGCCTGCCCCATGTTTCACCAGGCTGCTGTCATCAAGCCTGTGCTCTCGCATCAACCGGCAGATATTGTCTTTATCACACGGACCGAAATCATATCCATTCAGTCTGTAGTACCAGCCCTGTGAGTTTTTATATTTTACACCTGCCGCCTTATATTCTTTTGCGCGCTGGTCTCTCTGATACCAGTCCCGTTCTTGAATACCCACATTACTCCCCCATCATAATCTCAAAAGAATCAGATAACGCTTTTCCGTAAATGTAATAACGCCCACAGGTTCTTAAAATTGCGGAAAACGACCTCATTATGCGCAAATGTGCACGTTGAAAATTGCAGGTCAGGTGGTCCATCCCGGTCGTCTCCCTATGTGCTGATGAACCATCATCGTAGGCAACTTATATTCACGCCCGCAGGTTCTGAAATCTGCGGAAAATAGCCTCATTCTGCGCAATAGTCTAGGGTCATTACAAGCGATGGACAGGCGCGCGTAATAGTACAGAGCAGGTCACGAATACATGCCTCAGGGGTGTTCTGGTGGCAATCTCGATTCCGATCTTTACATCGCAGATGGAGAAGGCTAGAGATGCTACGGATGCGGCTAACATTCGTGCGGCTTATGCAGAAGTTCAAACTGCGGCATTAACAGAAGAAGCTACTGATTCGAATACTGGTGTAACACGTAGTGGGGCAAGTGGCTCTTTCACTTGGACGAAAAAAGTAAATTTAGTCCAGAAACAGGATGAGTGGCAGAGCAGTGTTCCGAATATTGGTGGTGTTACTATCAAAAAAGAGGAAGTAAAAGCAGATGGAACTGCAACTATAACTTACACAGAATCTACAGGTATAACAACAATTACATTTGCTCCAAAATCATGATGATTTGATAGCTCTGGATAACTATTAGTGTAAGTCCCTCATCCTCGTGATGAGAGATTTTCCATATGATAAAACCCTCCAGATTGCTCCGGAGGGCTCGTAAAAATAAATAGTTTGCTATTACTTCGATTTATTGTAAGTAGCACCAGCGCCACTATCTTTAGGCGTGACAGAAATCGTGGAATCAGTTGTTCCGGTTCCTTCTGTAATAATAACATTAAAACTTTCAATTGCTCCGGATGCACCGTAGTCTTTAGCATCTAGTTCCTTCGGGGCTGCTGTCGCAGTAGTGAACTTTCCAGTTTTTATATCATATGTGCCGCCCTTGATCGAATCATCAGTCAGGTATGCGGCAGCGGCTGCTGCATACGCAGCTCTTGCGTTTGCTTGGTTTGTGGCTCTTCTAGCCTTTGTAAGTTGCGATGTAAAGATCGGAATCGAGATAGCCACCAGAACGCCGATGATCGCGACAACGATCAGAAGTTCAGCAAGGGTGAAGCCCTTTCTGTTTCTGATCTTGGTGAGTAGATTCTTTTTCATTTTTATGTTCTCCTTTCAAAATAATGTACATAGAATAAAATATAAATTTGTTCCGGATGGAGAAAGATTCTTAAGTCATTTTCTGTCATTCTTTCTCTTTTCTGCAGTAATTATCATTTTTAAAATAACAGTCGTTATAATAATTACTGTGCATTTTCCGTAACAAGTACATTATACATAGAAAATTCATGAAGTCGATGCTTAATTACGAAAATAATACATAACTGATTTAAATGACTTTAAGGTATCCGGAAGGCTTGGCAGAAATACGCCAGTTGGGCAGTTACATGTAATTATACATCGTAAACATCGGCAGGTAGATCGAGATGACGATGAATGCGGTGAACACTGCAAGCACAATCAGGATGATCGGGTCAAGCTTTGCCAGTGCCTGTTTCGTCGCGTTGTCCGTCTCATTTGCGTAGAAATCGCCGATGACCTTCAGTGTCTGGTCGAGATCACCGGATTCTTCGCCGATGGCACACATCTCGCGCAGGGTCTCCGGGAAGCTGTCACAGTCCTTCATGCTTTCACCGAGGGAGTGGCCCTCCTCGAGGCGTTCCGGAACTTTTGCGATCTGCATCTGCATAATATAGTTCTCGAGTGTCTTTCCCGTGATCTCTACTGCGTGGTTGACGGTGATGCCTGCGCTGATCAGCATGGCCATCGTACTGGCAAAGTGCGAAGCCCCGTCCATTCGCCGGATGTTTCCCCAGATAGGAAAACGAAGCTGCGCTTTCCCCTGCCTGATCCTGCCATTCGGAGTTTTTACGTAGAACTTCCAGGCAAGGATCACAGCGACGATGACGATTGCGATCAGTACCCACCATTTTGCAAAGAAATTGGACATAGCGATGAGCATCTTCGTCATGAGCGGAAGATTTCCGCCGAGATCGTTGAACGTATTCGCAAGGGACGGAATGACAAATGCCATGACAATGATAAGAACAACCACTGCTACAGCCAGCACGAAAGTCGGATAGATGAGAGCCTGCTTTACCTTCTGATGTGTCCTGTTCAGTGTGTCGTAGTAGTCTGCCATGGACTGGAAAGACTGTTCGATGTTGCCGGTTTCCTCACCGGCACGGACCGTTTCGATGAAGGTCGGCGGAAGCTTCGGGCCGTTGCGCTCGAAGCTGTCCGCAAGACCCGCGCCGCTGGAAACATCTTCCGCGGTACTGAGAAAGATCCTGCGGATGTTCTTGTTTTCCGTCTGATTGCCAATGAGCTCCATGCAGCGCGCAAGCGGGATTCCGGAGCGGAGTGTAATTGCGACCTGCGCACAGGCGACAGAAAGGCTCTTGATATCGATATGGTCTGAATTCAAATCCATCGTCAGGATGCTGGTGCGGTCCGGCTGCTCCTTGATGGAGATAATAATCGGGTATTGTTCACGCACCTGAACCGCGGCCTGGTATTCATCAACAGCATTGACGATGCCTTTTACTTCAGAACCATCTGTGGATTGTGCTTTGTAAATATACGTCTTCATTGTCTGAAATGTCTGTATTAACCATGCAGCTAAAAGATGCCTGCACGGGTGCTGTCTAGCGGTATGTCAGTTTCTTCTTCAGGAATTCTGGATCGTTTGCGGCTTCCATTGCTGTTTCTTTTGTAATCGTCCCCTGCTGGACAAGATTTGCGAGGCAGTTGTCCATTGTGATGCTACCTTCATCTGCATTGGCAAGCATGATGGAGGACATCTGCGGTGTCTTGCCCTCACGGATCAGGTTCTTGATGGCCGGGGTGTTAATCATACATTCGCAGGCAAGCACCCGCCCTCTGCCGTCTGCTCTCGGCAGAAGCTGCTGAGAGAGGATTGCCTTCAGTGTCATGGAAAGCTCCATGCGGATCTCACTCTGTCGGTCTGCGTTGAACGAGCTCACGATGCGGTCGACGGAATCAACCGCCGAATTCGTGTGCAGGGTCGCAAAAACAAGGTGCCCCGTCTCGGCCGCGGTCATCGCGGTCAGCATGGTCTCCGGGTCACGCATCTCGCCGATCAGGATGATGTCCGGATCCTCGCGCAGGACGGCGCGCATTGCAGAGGCGTAATCCTTTGTATCGGTTCCGATTTCACGCTGGTTGATGACGCATTTATCCGGTTTGTAGATGTATTCGACCGGATCCTCCATCGTGATGATGTGTTCCCGCCTCGTGTGATTGATTCGGTCAAGGATCGCGGCCAGTGTCGTGGATTTGCCGGAACCGGTCTCTCCGGTCACAAGGATAATGCCCTTGCGGAGGGACGGGAACGTAAGAACAATGTCGGGAACGCCGAGTTTATCAAGTTCCGGAATGTGATCGCTGAGAATACGGAGTGCCGTGCTGATATGTCCCTGCTGGTGGAAGAGATTGATACGGCAGCGCTCGGCGGCAATGGTTCCGGCAAGGTCGATCTCCCCGGTCTCCTTCAGTTCTCCAAAGCGGTCACCGGCCAGCTGCTCTGCGATGCTTTCGCACTCCTCATCGCCGAGCGGTGTGGACCCGAGATCGATAAGCTCCCCGTTCACGCGGCATTTCGGCGGTAGGCCATACACAATGTGTACATCCGATGCATGTTTTGCCGATGCGATTGTAATCAGGTCCTCTGCCCTAATTTCCATAATTTTCCTGTTTCTGTGTTCACAATGTCTGTTCGATATAAATATTAATCAGTTATGAAGATCGCTCGTTTGGTTCGATTGGCTGAGTATCCGCACAGTCGCACGGATCATCGCTCGTCCGGGTCGGTTGTCTGAGCATCCGCATGGCCGCACGGCTCATCTCTCGCCCGGGTCCTTCATCTCAATCGGTGACCATGATGGTCCTGCAGATTTCCTCAACGGTCGTGATGCCCTCTTCGGCCAGTTTGTCGGCGTGCTGCAGCATGGTCGTGTAATGTGCTGATTTCTGGGCGGTCTCGCGGAACGTCTGCTTGTCGACGTTGCTCGTGATGCAGCGGCGAAGCTCATCGTTCATGGGCAGGATCTCAAAAGCGCCGATTCGGCCACGGTACCCGGTGTGGAAGCACTGATCGCATCCCACGCCGTGGTAGTATTTTCTTCCCGGGTATGCATTGATTCCGGACAGGGAAACAAGCTTCGGGTCGGGCGTATATTCCTGACGGCAGTGCTGGCATACTCTGCGGACCAGACGCTGCGAGATAATGCCGCGGAGGCCGGCCGATATAAGGTAAGGCTCCACGCCCATATCCTTCAGACGGTCAATGGCAGAGACAGCGTCCTCCGTATGAATGGTCGTGATGACAAGGTGGCCGGTGATGGCTGCACGCATTGCAATCTCGGCCGTCTCACCGTCGCGGATTTCACCGACGCAGATGATGTCCGGGTCCTGACGGAGGATCGCACGGAGACCGCTGGCAAACGTGAGTCCCACCTTTTCATTGATCTGCACCTGTGTGGCACCGGGAATATTGTATTCGACCGGGTCCTCGAGCGTGACGACATTCACGCTCTCACTGATCAGCTCCTGCAGGAGGGTGAACATAGTCGAAGATTTGCCCGAACCCGTGGGACCGACAATCATGATAACTCCGCTTGTATTGGCGAGCAGACGGTCGAGTTTTTCATTATCCTCGTCAAAAATCATTCCGATGCCCTTGCGGGTCAGCATCTGTTTATTGCGGCCGAGGATACGGACGACGATTTTCTCGCCGTAAATAGTCGGCAGCGTGTTCACACGCATATCGACCGGTGCACCATTTCTGTCCTGATAATCGATACGGCCATCCTGCGGAATACGCTTCTCGACGATATTCATGCGGGACATAACCTTGATTCTGGAAATGACAGGATCAATGAGGTCATGGGGAATTTCCAGTGTCTTGTGGAGACGTCCGTCGATACGCATGCGGATATCCATATGATCCCCGACAGGTTCGATGTGAATATCGGAGCAGTTCTCATCGAGTGCACGGTCGAAGATAGAGTTGACGAGCCGGATGGTAGGACCTTCCTCCGCCGCGGGCGTCTCTTCTGCAGTATCGATCTGGTCCGGGCTGAATCCGGCCTCCGCGCGCATCTGCGCCATGGCCTCGGTCGCCGACACGTTTTCATAAAGGACGTTAATGGCATGATCGACTGCTTCCTTCTTTGCGATCATCGGGATGACATTTCGCTTCGAAGTATTCCTTGCCTGCTCGAGCGCCATGAAGTTCAGCGGGTCAGCCATCGCGAGGAACAGATTCCCGTTTGATTCCCGGACAGGGACAATCGATGTCTCCTTTGCGAGCTGCTTCGGTATATATTTGGACATCGAGGGATCGATCGACGTCTTGGTGAGGTCTATATAGTCGATGCCCAGCTGCTGCTGAAGCGAATTGATGACATCCTGCTGGGTGATGTAGCCCTGATTAATCAGGGTTTCACCGATTCGTTCGCCGGGTTTCTTGTTTTTCAGTGCTTCATCCAGCTGCGCCTGCGTAAGTGCGCCGGATGCAATCAGAATATCGCCCAGACGTTTCTGTCTCATGGCTTCCTCCGATCGTTACAGTTTAACCATATCTGCATGCAGCAGCGTTCCTTCTTATGGGATCGTACCTGCTTATAAGAATTTTTCTGTCTGCAGAATGGAATCATCCTATTGCTCATCTGTTCCCATGCTTTCATACCGGTCGCGTTCCTCTGAGAGAACGTCGGTCAGGGGACGATCGCCGTCCGTCGTACTTCCATCGTCTTCGATAAGAAGACCATCGGTCGTCGTGGCATCGTACAGCGTCTCGAAAAACGTGACAGTCAGAGAGACATTGATTTTATCACTGTTCAGATTTGGCTGCTGATCATACGTCTGGGTTTCATCTTCGTTCTGCGGGCCGGCGGATGTGATGGATACATCCGTAATCAGGCAGCGGTACTTGCAGTCGTGAAGATTCTGAATGATCTGTTTTGCCGTCTTGTAATCGGCGGCCGTGAAGCTCGCATTGATGACACGGCGCACAGCGGTTCCGTTCGCGGTTGCCTGATCAAAGCCAAAATTGAATGAATCCGCGTCGGCAAAGATATCGTTCAGCGCATTGATTTCATTCTTGAGGTTGTCGTAGGTCGCAACTTCGCCGGTTTCATTTCCTTTGTTTTCCTCGATCTCGGCCTTCATATCCTGGATTTTTTTCTGGGTCAGCTGCTCCTGCTCAATCTGCAGCATGAGATCATCCGTGTTGTAGCGATCTTTGGCATCATTGAAATACCGGTAAACAAACTGATAATAAATGAGGCCGAGAAGAAGAGCTGTGAGAATCAGAATGAGCACGATTTCTGATTTGCGGAGGGAACGCTTCATCATTCTCCGTCACCTCCTTCCGAACTGGCTTGAGAGGCATCGGACAAAGCCTCAGAAGTGTCGGCAGATGACTCTTCAAAGCTCCCGGAAACAGCTGTGCCGGAATTTTCCAATGCCGCATCAGTGCTTCCATTATCAGAAGCGGCTGTCCCTGACTTCTCCTCTTCCACCTGTTGTGTTGTCTTGAAGTAAATTTCCATGGTGGTCACGACGACATTGTTATTCTGGGCGGCTCCCACGGATGAAGATTCCGAAGCCCCGGATTGATCCGAGGAAGTATCACCTGCGGTGTCTGCCGCAGCCTGGCTGCTGTCTGCACTGGAATCAGAAGACTGTGAGCTTTCTCCCAGCGTCGACTTCGAATAGGTCGGCACTGTCCCGTCATCGCGGGAGGATGTGTCAACTGTCACGTATGAGACAATATCATAGTCCTCGAGGTCTGCCGCGAGCGAAGAGACGTTGGAGAGTTTTTGCGAGTTGATCGTGAGCGTCGCCTGATTGCCGGAAATGGAAATGCTCTCGAGCGCATCCTTGTCGAGGATCTGATCTTCTGCAATCTTCAGAATCTCCATGCGGTCCTGCAGGGCTTTCTCATCATCATTCATGTACCCGTTGCCATAATGGCTGTATTCCTGAAGGACCTCATCATAATCGGAATTCTGCTCCGAAAGGGCTTCATAGGCCTGTTCTGTGTTGTTGTACTGCTGTTCGAGCTGGTCAACCTTCCGCAGTTGATTAATCACAGCGAACTGCACGAATAAGTACAGGCATACCAGATATACGCCAAAAAGACAGAGCGCAATCACGTTCTGCTTTGTATGCCGTTCGACGATATAGAGGTTGATGGATTTTCGGACTGGATAGCGTTTTTCCCGGCTCCCGAGTTTAATCTCTGTATTCAGCGATGCCAAAATTAGTACCTCGCAAGTATTTTTATATCATACCAATTATTCCACGATGCAGCCGTATACCTGCGGGCCGTCGTTTATCCCTGCGGCGCGCGCCTCTTCCGGAAGAAGATCCGATACTGGCTCGCAGTTCATCTCCGTGGCCTCCTCAAGCCGCTTCAGATAGCATTCCGTCGGGATTCCGGAGCCCATATAATAAATGCGGTCGATGGTGTTGTTCAGGTTGTTGTATCCGTAGAAGTTGATGGAACGCATGACCTGGGCTACCAGATTGCTGACTTCATCATCGACTTCCGGGTCTGTCATGACGGACGGCTGATTGGTCATGAGTCTTGTCAGGGCTGCGTGCTTATCCATACCGTTATTCCGCGCGATGATGTCGACAATGCGGTCGGAACCGGCGTCGATGTTGCGGGTGATCTCAAATGTATAATTCGAATAGAAATACATTCTGGTGCCGCTGTGACCGATATCAAGAATGACAAAGTCGCGTGCGCCCGGCTGCGGAGAAGCCTGCCGGCTGCTGCCGGAAATGTCAGGATCATGCGCACTCGTCTGCGATGTGGCCTGCCGGCTGCTGCCGGAAATGTCAGCGCCGTTTGCGTTCGACTGCGTCTTTGCCTTGCCGTGTTCGATCTCTCCGTCGTCCGATATCGGATGTCCGGCTACACTTATCTCTGCGGATTCAGAATTCTTATCGTTTTTCCTGCCGGTTGATTCCGAAGATTCTTTTCTTTCCTCCGCACTCATTTCCCAGGGCATTTTCGCAGAAATGCTGTACGGGTCCATTCCCGATACAGACGACGCTGCGGCAGGAACTTCGGCTGCCGCTGCCTGTTCAGCGGCTTTTCTCGCTTCGGCTTTGGCTGCTGCTTCCTGTTTTGCCTTCTTTCTCTCTTCGGCTTTGGCTGCTGCTTCCTGTTTTGCCTTCTTTCTCTCTTCGGCTTCAGCCTTCTTCTTTGCCCTGCGCTCTTCCCTCGGAGTCATTGCGATGATTTCCTCTTCGGAAGAATCGCCGGATTCAGCAGATTCTGTTTTGACGGCGTTACTGTTCTCTGTCGTTTGCGTCGGGACAGTCTCTGCCTGTACCGGGAGAATCGCCTGAAGTGCTATGACATCCGGCACGATTTTTTCGATCTTAATGCCGGCGATCTTCGCCATGATGCGGAAATTCGTGACCGTACTCTTTCCGATCGCGCAGGCCATGATGGTCATATCTTTCTCGTTCATGGAGATCAGCGAATAATCGAAAAGATAATCCTTGATATCGGAGTTAAGAAAATCGTGCAGCTCGTATGGCATATTCACCATGAGCTGCTCTTCCGTCATTTGGGGCATCGTAATGCGGCGGACAACGATGTTGTTCGTCGCGGCGACGGAAACAGACGCCCTTTTGCAGCGAATCCGATTCTCCTTCCGCATCGTCCGTATGACATCTGCGAGCGCGTTGAAGGAAATTATGCGGCCATTTTTCACGGCGTTATCCGGAAGCGGCGCTTCGACAAAACAAGCAACCCGTCTTCCCTTTACATATGCCATCTTCACCGAATCGGTTCCGATGTCTATTCCCAGCATTTTTGCAGCCATTCTTTATACCCTGATCTGAAACAGAAAAATGTCGTATCCGGTCAGCACCCATATTCGAGGTGCATCAAAATTACAAAATGTCCAGTTTCAAACTATTATAACAGTTTCTTTGTTTCCGTTAAATTCCAATCAGCGAGAAACGTTATGAAATAACCGGCTCTCCAAAGACAAGTCCGTTAAATTCCGATCAGCGAAAGGTACCATGAAATGACCGGCTCTCCGAAAAGAAGCACGATCATGAATGCCGCCGAAATGGACGGTCCGAATGGGATTTTTTTCTTTCGGACTGCTGCGATGAAAAGAAGGCCCAGCAGACATGCAAGGATCAGCGCGAGCATGCCGCCGGCAGGCCCGAGATAAAGTCCCATCACAAAAAGCAGCTTGATATCGCCGCCGCCCATACTCTCACGGCCGAGTATTCTGTCCATAATGAGTGCGACGACAAGCACGCCCGCTCCGATGATAAAACCGCCGAGAAGGCCGCTCATCAGAGTGTCTTTCCATGGATTGTGGATGAGCGGAAGGAAGAGAATCCACACTGCAATACCGGAAAGAATGTATCGGTCCGGGATCGTGAAGCTGTCAAGGTCGATGAGCGAGAGCGGGAGCAGTATGCAGTAAAGGATCGCCGCGCGCAGCGCGTCAAAACCCAGCCCGAATCGCAGGATGATCATCAGGAATACGACAGCGGAGAGAATTTCCGTAATGAAAGAACGCGCCGGGATTTTGTGATGGCAGTACCGGCACTTTCCCTTTAGAAAAAGAAAGCTGAAAATCGGAATCAGATCCAGCGGTCCCAGCACATGTCCGCAGACATCGCAGTGACTTCTGCCCCTGAAAATGCTCTCTTTCGTCACCGTGCGCGCGGCAAGGCAGGTGAGAAAGCTGGCCATGACGGCTCCCAGCAGCGCAGCGAGGATGAGCACGTAGGCCGTAATGATGCCGCTGCTGAAGATAGAATCGGTTTTGAAGCTTCCTGTATTGATCATTTTCGTGTACTGTGAATTTTATACGATGTGTTCTGCGCGATTTCCGCTTTAGTTTTGACGCTCCGCATGATCCGCTTTCTTCTTTACATACATGGCCTCATCTGCCACGGTGATCGCCTGATCCGGATCCAGCGGATGCTGTGCCGTGCTCTCCCCATAGCCCCAGGCAAAGGACATGTTGAAATCAAAGCGGAGGCTGCGGTTGATCTCATCCATCTCGGCCGAAATCCGGTTCATAATTACTTCTGTCTCTGCAAGCGTCCCATAATGAATTGCAATGAACTCATCTCCGCCCCATCGTCCGAAGAAATCCCTGCCAATGAAATATTTGCTGAGAAGTTCACCCGCGGTCCGGATCAGTTCGTCGCCCTTGTCATGTCCCCAGCGGTCATTGGTAATCTTGAGGAAGTTGATATCGATAAATACAATCACATAGTCTTTGATTTCTCCGGCTTTGATTTCTTCCACCCTCTGGTAGCAGGCGCTTCGGTTCGGCGCCCCAGTCAGCTGATCGATAAAGGCAAGCCGCTTCAGGTTTTCTTTCTCGATCTCCGCATATGCCTTGGCGGAAAACTGCAGGCCGTAATCAAGCATCAGCGTCATGATAAGCGCGATCGTGCTTGCCGGAATGAAGGACCACTGGTTAAGACGGGAGGATGCGGGAGAGCGGCCCGCAGCGATAAAACGAATAAGTTCGAGTGCACCGAAAAGAAAAGAGATGGTAAGTCCCGTTAGGACCCATCCTGCGGACATGGATTTTTTCTTCCTCTGATCGTGAAAAACACCGAACATGAAAATGTTGAGGATGATAAGGAATAGAATCCGGTGAAAAGTGAGAAAATCCCGGTAAATCACGTCATTTACGCCGTAGCTTAATAAGGTGCAGATCACGAACCACAAAATCGCGGCAATCATCACGGAAATATAAATCAGATGCTGCGGATTGTGTTTATTTTCTGTTGCCATGAAAAGAGCCAGCGGAATTGGAGCAAAATAAAGCGCGATGTATTCGATGTTTGCAAGAATTTCCGCATTTTCCGTGAGAGGAATGAGAAGCCCGTTGTAACCGATGAACCAGAGAATGATACAAAGGCAGAATATGGAAAGTCCGAAAATGCCATCCAGCTCACGCTCAAAAATCGAGTGGACAAACGACAGAATAATCAGGAACAGTGCGACAACAGCCAAAACCATCATCAGCAATGCCGAACGGATTCTTCCCCGTACGAAGGAACGATTTGCCTCCAGAACCGGTACAATCTGCAAATCGTGAAGTAAGTTGACGGTAGCATGATCGCCGATTTCAAGGGAAATGCGGATTGGCTTACTCCAGTAGTCGTCGGGCAGTGCCGCTTCATAGTAGCGGTGCCCGATCTGCTGCTGCTCACCGGGCTCTGTCTGATTGTAAATCAGTTCGCCGCCGCATGTGATCTGAACGCGGCTGTGATAGGCCGAAAAAACAAGCGCGGCATTCTCGATGTGCTCCTCACGTCCCACAGGTTCAACTGTAAGAACGACTCTGTCTCCGTCCTTCGCATCCAGTTGATAAATACTGTCCGCCTTCCGGGATTCTCCCTCCTGTGTGTAAACAACCGCCTGTACCCTGGCGTCGTCCAGCGGCAGAGAGGTTTTGTTGCCTCCCTTTTCCAGCATATAGCTGATTCCATTCAGGATAAGATGGAAAGCAACGATCGTAATAAGGATGATTCCTGCCGTCTTCCGCAGTGTTTTAGCTGTTATGCTGTCGAGATTCGTATCATTATTATTGTACATGATTCTTATTCCGTAGGATTTGCAATCACGGTTCGCTGAGAATGAGAAACAGTTTTGTGCTGTCCACAGTTATTATTACAACGATTCCATTATATTACAAATCTTTCACCATGCAGAATTTCAGAAATACTCTTTATCTCACAGGACTTTTGTTTCACAGATACTTTTTATTTCATAGGACTTTTTTTCACAGGTACTCTTTGAGCGCGTCAAATACTGAAAAATACGCATTTGCCCACATATGCACACCGTCAATGG
>Ga0256404_1010709_pt1 | contig 12571 bp, 16 predicted proteins | sample RumenRJG_01DNA_FD_185990 | JGI IMG/M metagenome (GOLD analysis project Ga0256404, IMG submission 185990) | Bovine rumen microbial communities from Lethbridge, Alberta, Canada - RJG_01 | ecosystem: Host-associated > Mammals > Digestive system > Stomach > Rumen | place: Canada: Alberta | collected...
TTAAATCTGGTATTGATAAATTATCAATTATATCTTTTGATAATAATTTTTCAATTATATGTAACATATTGAATATATGTACACTATCATGTAATGTAAACTCTCTCATATGACATATAATTGCTTTTGATTTCAGAACAGCATACTCTCCAACCTCAAATATTAAATTAGGCGTCTTTCTATCTCCAGCCTTCTTACATTTTTCTTCTAGTATTTTCCATAAATACAATTTTTCCATTTGCAATTCAAATTCATTTATATCATTTTCAATAATCATACATATCCCCTTCATAAATATTTTCTTCAAGTGAAAGTTTATGCAAATATACTATTTATTTTATTATTGTATCACTAAACTACCGCATACACAAATACCTATTTCTCTTTAATAAAATAGTCACAATCCCACCTTTTCTCGCAGTTCCCTCTTATACTTGTAGTATGTCCCCCTAGCAATCCCTATCAGCTTCATACATTCCGAATCATCCAGTGAACCCTCAAAATCCTTACTATATTTAATAATCTGCTCTTTTGAAATAACAGATTTCTTTGTTGTCAGTTTCGCTCCAGCGGGCTGTCCAATCTGTTTGCCATTAAGGCGAGCAGTTTCGATTCCCTCTTTTGTCCTTTGGTGCAAGTCGGCAACTTCTTTTTCAGATTGTTCAAATGCCAATCGTATCTGTTTCTCTGCAAGTTTAAGTATGTATTGGTTCAGAGCCGCAATAATGGTTTTCATCAATTCATCCGTAGCCTGATCTCCACTATCCATTGTAATGCTAATCTGGTTATCAATCGCCTGTTTATATGTTGCTGTGTTGATATGTGGCTCTTTGAGAAATACCAGATTGATATTTCGGTTAAACAGTTCCTGATATAGAGCAAACCCCTCCTCTGCAGTTCGGCTCATTCTGGAGACGCTATCAAAAATAATCTGATCCCCAGCTTTTACAGTACGTAGGATTTTGTCAAATTCCTTTCTCCCCTGAAACTTCGTTCCGGTATAAACTTCCTTTACAATATGAGCCCTCGGGTATTCTTTTAGTATGTTCCGCACCTGCCTGTCGATACTCTGCTTCGGTGTAGATATTCTGCAATAACCATAATCCATATTTTATATCCATCTCCATTTCTATAAAAAAATAGTGCCAAAAGTAACGACCGACAGATAAAGCACTGATTTTATTCCAATCAGCTTTACTGTCAGCCGCACTTTTGAAACAAAAAACCATAACGTTACTTTTGAAACTGTGCTAATTTCCGTCAAGCAGTTCTGTCGGTTCTCTACCATCATATTCTTCTAAATCAGACAGAGAATCAAAATCAAGACTAAATGCACTTCCATCCATAGACAAATGCGTGTATATCTCACTGCTGCCACCAATGCAGACAATAGCATCATCTGGTATATGCTCCTGTAGATATTCATAAAGCTGTCTGACTGTCACATTTTGTCCATGTTTCCAGTATTTTGAATCATACAACCTAATTTCCTCCTTAAAATCTCCCAGAGACAAGTTGAACCCTCAGCTCTGGGAGACATTTTTTCTGTTATACCGTCTTTTCAGACACTCCGTATTGCTCCTGATCACGCACGAGGACTTCCAATAGTTCAATTATATTTTCCCAACGCTCATATCTCAAATACTCAATATCCATGTATAACTGATACAAAGTGGCAATCACATTGTCCCCACATTTTATGCAGGCATTGATGTGTTCCTGTGAAATATCCTCGGCATATTCAAAATATTCCCAGATGCAACAATAAAAGCGGATTTCATTACAACGATCAAATATTTCCTGCCGGGTGGTGGACAGTGTCTTATATTTAAACAATTCAAACTCATTTTCTATAGACCGAATCACCTTGATTGCTTTTTCTGAAAATTCTCCTCTTTTCAAGCAAACCACCTCCTACGCGGCTATGGCAATCTTGCCTGTTTGATGACTGTAGCGGTAGACATGGTAAGAAAGTATTTCATTAAGGGCAAGTTGTGTGTCATTAACCTCACGAACCATCTGCCGCAGAGTATCCGCTTCCGTTTCATGACCTTCTGATGGAATTAACAAAACTTCATGCACCGATGATGGAATAATCATTAAATCTTTACCCAGCATTTCTGCTGTAGCCTTTAGTACACCTTCATTCATCATCTGTACTGCACCATTAAGTTTTTCCTTATTTGTCAAAATATACATAGGAATCATTTCTTCATCATTAAATACAGTTTCATTCGTTCCTATCATTTCTCCAAGAAGATTCTGCAGATTTTCCAGAGAGCTTTCATCATATCTCTCCATGTTTTCTTTTGTCTGACGAAATAATTCTTCTTCATCCACTTTCCACATTTTAACATGATCATGTGTCACACGGATACTTCCCATGCCCCCGGTTTTCTCACAAGGATAATTTACCGTATATATCAGGGAAAGATCCAAGAATTCCCGGTGCGGCAGCGTCTTTAACAATTCTTCATTTTTTTCAGTGTTAATCAGACGACCGCGCAATCTTTGTTTGGCATTCTCATAATTCGTGAAAGATGAAGTGTCCCAATTCTTGGAAATAGCATGTTCCCTATAGACTTTAATAATATCCTCTACAATTGCATCCATCGCCATTGCACCATGTTCATATTTCTCGTGATAGTACTCCAAATAAATACAAGGACTTAGATTAACCTGCCTGTTTAAAATATTCAAACCATGTAGGACAATTCCGTTATTCTTCGGAATTTCCGTAATATGCATCACATATTCATGTCCCATTTCCTTAGCAACTCTATCTGCTATTTCTGTTGAAAATTCTTTTATATTCATTATGCTTCCTCCAATCAAAAAACAGCACCTTCACCTTTTCATAGTGAAAGTGCCATCGTAATTTATGCTGCTGATTTCGTTCGTTTCAATGCTGACATTACTTTCTTGTAAAGTTCCTCACTCATCTGTTCCGGCTGTTCAATCTTATACCGCTCCTTGACTGCTTCCATACCTACACCTGTTCTCTGCAATTCTGCTTCTAGAGAATGCATTTGCATATCAGTAATTGCTCCCGGTACCGCCTGAATGATCTGCTGTTTTCCTTTACCTTTTGTACTTTCCTTCCGGGTAATATCTGCCCCCTGCTGTCTCATCTCGTAGACAATGACACCATCCCCATTTACAATAGATAAGGATATAATCTCTCTTTCATTATTATAATCTATCGCCGCAACGGAAAATCTATCATTGCAATAGAGTTTGTCACCATTTCTCTGAATATTTGCTTTACCAGCGGGAATCCATACAAAAGGTGCCGAATAAAGTTCTCTGCCAATACCCCAGTTGAAGCAGGCACGCTTGAAAGAATCCGAAGCCTGTGATTTTTCTTTTTCTGTATATCCTGTTGTACCAACATCCTGCTTCGATACCCAAGTTTTTGTATTCTTATCATAAATTTCCACAGTACAATAAAGATTTCCGTCTATGCTTTGATGCGTCCTTTTCCATCCGAACGGTCCAAATGTCTCATCCAAGATTCGCTGGTCAACTCTCGCATCCTTATAAAGCAAAAGACTAAGTCCATTGTCTTTAATAATCGACACACGGCACTCAATTTCATTTGCCCTTAGCAAACGTATCATGTTATCCTCCATGAAAAAACTCCTTCCTTAACTGAAAATAAAACGGGACAGAAAAATTGAATTAAAAATCTTCCTGTCCCTTTTGCCATTATGCTGCCTTTACAGAAAACCGTCTTGATGATGTTGTCTTAGCATAATCTGCATAGATCTCCGGCTTTTCCTGTTTAATACGCTTTGTGTCAAGTCTGGTGGTATCTACATTGCTCCACGATACCCGATAATGCTCGTTGACTGCCAGTTCGTAATCCTGCATAAACAGCTTGATTTCCTGCTCAATCTGCTTCTGCTCTAACTGCAGTTCTTCAATATAAGCAAGTATTTCCTCTCTGCGTTCAAGTTTTTCATCAAATCCCACAAGTTCAATAGAACTTGCTTTCTTTGCCACATGGAAATACTTTTCCAGAACTTCATCACATACTTTAGAACCATCCGGATCCGGAATAACTTTCGGCACAATATGATTATTCCAGAAATCTCCTTCGATTGCCCGAAGCTGACTAATCAGATCGTCATCCCATACCAATTTGCGGTATGTAAATTCTCTGCCAAGAATGACACACGCAATATACCATGTACGCTTCCCTGTCACTGCCATGTAGTGATAGCACTGCATAATATAGTGAAGCGGGATTTCTCCATCACTCCATTTGTCAGCATTGTATGCCGAAGCGGTCTTACATTCCAGTCCCGCATCTTCTCCTATAACCAGACGGTCAACATCTGCAACCATGTAAGGATATTCCTTGCTCCGATACATAAAATTAGACTTTCGTACCTTTAATCCGGTGGCTTCTGTAAATCTTTTGGCTACATACTCCTCCAGATCATGCCCGATACGGATTGCTTCATTGTCCTGCTCTTCCACCTCCTCTGTTGTCTTATCCCAAAACACTTTCATCTGTGAGCTGTACGGATTTACCCCACAGATAGCACCAGCATCCGAACCACCTATTCCTTGCTTACGAAGACGTAACCATTCTTCGTTGCTTAATCCTGCGATTGAGATTTTCTCATACATACGATTTGCTCCTTCCTTTGCTTTATTTTTCCTCTGTCTGTGTAAAAATGTGTGATATATTTTTCCCTGTTCCCGACCAAAAGAACGTACAGTTACATATTGCTTTACAGACAGAAGAAATATCATCAGGCGTAGTTTATTCCCATACCTCTGTTGTCCCTCATGTAAATTCTCCTATGCCGCTGTCGATACAATCTGATATGCCTTGTCGATCATCGGATTTCCCTCGTATGTCCGCATAAAGAGGTTTTCCTGATAATTCTTAGTACGTCTGATTGGATCTGCATGAGTTGCGAAATCAGATACTGCATTGATAAAACGATATGCATTGTTGCCAACTCCCTTTAAGTCTGGTGCGTCGTAATACCTTGCAGCCATATCATTGCGGAGCTTCTTTACATTCTTAACAGTAACAGAGCTTGCATCCCTTTCAATCGGCAGAAGCATTTCGATATAATCCCGTACCTGCTGATCTGTTACTTTCTGCTTACGAAGTCTCTCAAACTCTCTTCCCAGATTTTCCATATACTGATCTGCCATAAATAAGGTCTGTCTTGCCTCATTCACTTTTCCCTTGACATCTCCAGTATGCACCATGCTGAAACTTCTTGCCGCAGTATTCAATGCAAGATTGAGCGTGTTATTGCAAACTACCCGAATCGGTGTAACCGCCACACGAACTGCACCAGAACCATCATGCGTATTGCTGAATACCAGATATGGGCTGATTCTTTCCCCTGCGATAATAAACTCTCTCGGCATTCTTGCTAAAAGCCAGATTTTCTTTCCACCCTGCAGTGATCCGGCTGTCTCATAACGAACACCTGCTCCAAGCAATTCATCTGTAAAAGCAAACGCCTCTGTGTTCTGAATCACTTTGTATCTGTCAGTGACAACTCCCAGTACCTGACCATCTGTATTTCTGACATTTGCTTTGTATCCCTCCACTACTCCATGCGGAGTATAGATAGATGTCTGTTCCACCCTCCAGTCAAGTCCTGCCAGTTCCAAAGCCTCTGCTGATTTTGGTGCCTCTGCTACTACAGTTCCTAATCCATGCCAGGGTTTTTCCCTTACGGAAAACATTGTTTCTACGTTTGCTGCCATTGTAATTTCTCCTTTCATTTTCTTACTTTCGTTTTCCAAGATTTTCTCCTATGATATCCAGAATGTTAATGAGTGCCTGTAAGATGCTGATCACATTTTCCAGCATTGGACGTTTCGTTTTCTCATCATGCTCTGTTTCTTCCCCGTACATTCCGTCATTTTCCATCTCGGAATCGTAGTCATAACCATAATTATTCATGTTGCTACATTTAAGCCTCCTTTCCCCTAGAGATTAAGCACTAGAGCAAATGCAAGTGCCGCATTCAGCACACATTTTGCGATAGAAAGAGCTTTTAGAAAAACCTTTTTCATACGCATTCACACCTCCTTTTTTTTGTGAAAACATAGTTGTTTAGAAATAAATTTTATTGTTGGCTGTAACGTCAAAAACAGCTAATCACCCGGAAATTCCGGACTTTAGCTGTTCCTACATAAAATAAATATGTTTTTATAAATTCATTAACAACGTGATAAAGAACGTTTTAACCCATAACAGTTTAAGAAGGAGCAAGATAATATGTTTAAAGACTATCCAGATATGCTAACCCCAAGAGAAGCTATGGAAGCTCTTGGAATTGGCAAAACTACAATGTATCGCCTATTAAATACAGGTGAAATCAAGGCTACCAGAGTCGGTGGCAAGATATGGCGGATCAGCCGGAAAGCCCTGTCTGAATATGCCAAAACACAAAGTAATTGACAAAAAAAGAGTTCTACGAATCATTGAAAATTCGTAGAACTCTTTTCTATTTTAATGGATTTTGCTTTGTGTACGGTTCTCCCCAGGTTTCTTCGTCATAATCATATGAGGATATTTCATAATTATTAGGTTTCCAACGGAAATCCCCAGCTCCCATTTCAAATTTATTATTTTCTGTCAATGTAATTTCCTGATACGCAGATACTCCCCAAAAATCATCAATAGTTATTATTTCATATGTACCATTCCCTGTATCCGTAACAATATAAAGAAAATCATATGAGGGTGATGATTTCATATAAACTCCGGGAAACTTCAACTGTTCTTCTTCTATCTGTGGTGCAGGCGCTAAATGAATTTCAGAATTTTCCATTATCATTTTCATATTGAAAGTATCACTAATTCTTTTTGCACTCGGACAGTTAAATACCAGTTCCGTGGTAAACTGCCCTCCTGGCGCCAATGTCGTATAATCATATTGTGTTGACCTTATCAAGATAATTCTCTGTTTCTTTGTAATCCGTTGTCTGTTCCAACTGTTCAATCGCCTGTGCATATTGAGATTTGTCATATAAGGAAACTCCATACTCATATCGTGCATTCTGTAAAAGTTCTTTCACATCTTTGTAGTCCGGTATGTTTTCCAATTCACTGATTGCAGATCCATAATCCTTTTGGTTTAAATAGTCCTTAGCTCTTAGATAAGTGGACTCTAATTCGTCCCTCTGGATTTTACTATCCTTAAATGTTTCTGCTTCCTGTTTCTGCGAAGTTTCTGCTATACCGCACCCACCCACAATCAAAACCGATAAGCATAAAACAATCGCTAAAATAATTTTCTTTTTTTGCATATCATCTACCTCCTTTTTCCTTGCGGTTTATTCAAGCAAATAATATGTAATTACAGAATCTGATTATCCAGTCAAAGCTATAAATTTTCTAATAAAACCTCTGTTCTTATACAAACTTTGCTACCATAGCATATCCTGATCTTCTTCGTAATCTTCGTTATAATCCCCATCATAATCTTCATTTTTGTTTGAGGCATCATCGTCAACCTTTTCCCCGTTCAGGGTAAGAACAAGGTCATCTGCCTGCCCAATAATAACGGTTGAAAAATCTTTCAATGGTGATATACTATCAATTTTCCAGTAACCTTTTTGATCCTTTTTCAATGTAATTGTTACATTTGCATTTATCATACAGGAGTCTCTATATTTTTTGATACCATTCCGAAATAATTTTTGAAGTTCTGAATCACTTAATGTTTCTAAGATATTTTCATCACCATCGGATTCCAAAACCATATCAAACATCAGGGAAACATTGCAATTTTTAATTTCAAAATTTACTTCTGCATATTCATCCTTTTCGTCAATATCAACACTGTTAACAGCATAGTTAAAATTTCTAATTTCTTCAAATAGCGGATAGGTCGGAATATCTTTCTCAAATCCATAATACAAATCTGCAATTACCCGATTATATTCAGCTACCGTACACATTTGAAAATTCTCATCTGCCTCCGTGCTAAATAATTTGTTGGCTTCGCCGTCCTTTCCGTTTTTAATATATTTGAAATAATTCTCTACGACTTCTTCCGGTTTTAACTTGATTAATTTATCCGCACTTTTCTCTTCAATACTATACTGTGATGGATTAAATGAGTTTAATAGGTTTTTTACCTTATCAACCAAATGGAAATGGCTTATCACAAAATATAAAATACCAATATAAAAAGCCCATTCTATGATTTTTGCCAAATAGGAAGAACAACTTTTTTTCGTGGCATTATTTCGATTAGGCTTAGCTGTGTCTTCTGCATTCACATAATCAGTTTTTGGCTCATTTGAATCGTCTGCATTCGCCGAATTTGTTTTGGACGCTTCTGAATATGTATTACCTCTCTTATGTGTGTCATTTTCCTCTTTTTTGTAATCATAAATCGATTTTCCACTTTTCAACTGTCTGTCTGCATCGTATACGGCTCTCTTATCAATATCTGATAATATTTGATATGCCTCATTGATTTTTGCCATCTGTTCAGCGGCTGCTTCCTTGGAACCCATATAATTATCTGGATGAAATAATCGTGCCATTTTATGATATGCCTGCTTAATTTCATCCTGTGTCGCGTCATCTTCAATCTGCAATATGCTATAGTAATCTATCATTTTGTCTCCCTAATTCAGATAAAGATATATTAGTAGTGCAACTAAAACACACTATACCCCAACTTTACTGCGCTCTGGATTATGAACATCCTTTAAGCAAAATGATAATTAGGATAACTATAATTATTACTCCCCCGAAACCGATTGCAGCTTTATCATTATCACTGTCCTTAGAATCTGATGATTTATTAGTTCCGGCTTTCATATCAGTTTCTATAATATTCTTGGTAATGGAATTTACATTTTCTTTTTCATATTCTTCAAATGCAACTACGTCTATAATATGATAAAATCCTCTGGCATCTTTTGCAGCTGCAATATTATCACTTAATTGGCATTTGTAAATGTCAAAGCAAAAACTATCTCGGAGTTCTAAAGGGTATAAATCTCCAGAAATATATCCAATATTTTGAAGCATAACAGCCACCGTATCACCAACTCGTAGTTCATCAAATCTTGTAGCAAAAAACTCCTCAAGTTCTTTATAAATATTCACATGTATTTTTGAATTATATCCTTCTAAAATAATATATGGATGACCGCCGCAACCACCACTGCTTCTTATGTCACCAACCTTGAAACCGTAAAGAATCATAATCGGTTTTTTTTCTTCCTCAGATAATTGCAGCATCTTTTTTTGAAATACGGCTGGATTTTCTCTAATCTCCATGACAAATTTTTCTGCTTCATAAATAGGTATATCTAATTTCCCCATTGTCATTTTTATAGATCGATAACTTTGTTCAAATATTTTCGTATTCATGTATTGCCTTCTCCTTTTCTTCCAACACACGCTAGTGGTCTGTTTTTCCGCTAGCCCATCTTGTATCCTTAGATTTCTTATTTTGAATATAAAAACTCTTTTCAAGATATTCTAATGTTCGTGATATTACTAATGTCACATTTATAATACCACCACATGATTTATAAATTTTCCACTATTAGATATTATATTAAAAATAAAGGTGGTGCTTTAATAATGAATGAACCGAACGAAACTACAATGGCTATGGGAATGAGGATACAACAAGCTCGTAAAGTTGCTAAGCTTACTCAAATGCAGTTTTCTGAGCAAATTGGTGTTTCTACCCAATACATTTCAGATTTAGAACGGGGTGTTGTTGGCTGTTCAACTGCAACTCTTATTAAAATCTGTGATACTTTGGCAGTATCAGCCGACTATATCCTCAGAGGACAAGAATCTATCGCTCCCAAAGTCTCAATCCTTTCTGATAGATTTTCAAACCTGTCCCCACAGGAACAGGAATTAGTCGAAGAGGGTTTTAACCTGCTGAATAAGGCTTTTTCTTTAAAATAACAGTACCGAAAAAAGAGTAGATTACCAATCTCTACTCTTTTCTCATATCTTAAAAATATTTGCATCAGAACTGTTTCCTATCTTTCTGTCTTTTCATTGTCGTTCTCCCACCATTTCCACATCCAAGTAAAAAATATTACATAAGGAGATGTGGTTACCTAATGAAAAAGACCGAAAAGAAACGACAAATAAAGGATATAAATATTCAAATCGGAGACCGTTGCAGAAAAGCCAGAGAGGCGGCTGGATATACACAGGAACTGTTAGCCGAGGTTATCGACAAAACCCCACAGTTTATATCAGATGCAGAACGCGGAATCAGCGGAATGTCACTTCCTACGATTATGAAATTATGCTCTACCCTATCCGTCTCAGCCGATTATCTGCTTTTTGGACGGAACGAAGACAACTCTCTTGACCTATCCGAACGGATATGCAATTTAACTGAACCTGAAAAAAAGATTATTAAACGGCAGATCAATTTGACGATTCAGGCTTTTCATACACATAATAACTAATTGACTATCAAAACGCAACAAAGGCTATGCAGAATACTTTTCGTTCCGCATAGCCTCATTATTTCACTTCGCTATATATGCTATTTTAAACTTACAGCTTTGATTTTCCCCTTAAATCCTCTTGCTTTCAGCAATTTCTGGTATATCTTATGTTTCTCCTTTGGCACTTTGATAACAGCTTTACTATCGATGCCCTTAAACGCATTACCCCCAACCATTTTTTCTGTAAGTTTTGTTGATCTGATGGTAATTGATTTCAAATTCTTGCATCCATAGAAAGCATTTTTTCCAATTTTCTTTATATTGCTACCAATGATAATCTTCTTGATTTTCTTATTATTTCTGAAAGCATTTGTCTGTATGGATGTGACCTTATATGTCACACCATCAATCTTTACCTTAGCAGGTATAGATACAGTACTTGTATTTTTCTTAATTGTGCCTGAGTACTGAACCGTTTTGCTCTTTTTACTCGTTACCACATATTTACTGTTTGTCTTGGTATCCTTTAAGACCGTTCCCACCGATGGCACCGTTACTTTTGATTGCTCTGTTTTTGTACCCGTACCAGTAGTATCATCTTTAACAGTATTTTCTTCCTTTTGACCGTCAACAATATCTTTATTATTGACATTATCTGTATGGTCGGAACTATCCGTATTCATGGAACCATCTCCATTTGTTCCGTTCTCTGGGTGTTCCACCTGAGAGCTGCTATTAGCATTTGATCCACTGTCCTCTGGCTTCCCTTGTGAATCTGCATTTACTGGTGGATTAATAGCTACATCTCCGCTTTCTTCCGTATTGCCCGTATAATTTCCACCACCAGATTCACCATCTGTATTTCCATTATTTATATCACTGTCATTGTTACTTTCATTATTCGTATTCCCGCTGTTGGAAGCGCCGGTTTCTTTGACAGGAATTGTGACCGCCTCAATCGTGGTTATATTTGTTCCATTTTCATCGCTAAAGAGCCGGCTACATCCCTCACACTTCCAATATTCCGTATTGCCGGTTTCTGACACCGTAGGCTCTTTTGCTTCCACCTTAATCAAAGAATGTCCGACTGCAGCTACCGCAATATGATTCCTGCTTAACTCTGCCTGACATACACTACAATACTGAACTTCATCGTAAGAACCTCCATTGATGCAATCCGGCTGAATCTGATTTTCCATAACTGTCTTAGCAGGTGCATGAGCCAACTTACTGATACTTTCCGTTTTTGTTTCGCTGCAATTTTCACAGGAGTACATCATAATTCCATTTTCCGTACAGCTTGCCACTTTTGTAACAGTTCCGTTACCCCATAAATGTCCCAGAGCCGTAATTTCTATAATATCTTTCTTTCCTTCACATCTACTGCAATGGAGAGATTTACTTCCCTTATTGGTACAATCTGCTTCCCGGTCAATAGTGTACTCATCATCCCAATCATGCCCTAATTCGGAAATCTCGACTGATTCACGCAATGTATCTCCACACAAAGAACAAATTGTATGACCAATACCTTTTTCCGTACAGGTCGGCTCCAAATCTACAATTATATCTAAATTCTCCTCACAGTCTGCTCTTGTAATAGAGATTTCTTCCGAAGTTGTTTCATAATAGCAACCGTCCTCTGCAGTATAAATTGCAGTCGCTGTTACCGTTTTACCTGCAGCAATAGTCTTCTCCCCATCACCGTCGTTCCATTCCCATCCCTCCGGTAAATTCATACTATCTGCAACAAATTTTACTGTATTGGCAACAGATATTTCCTGTTCCGGGATGTTAAGTGGTTTTTCTCTCTTTCCAATCGTGCCAACCTCTGCCGTTGCTGTCGATGAAGAAAGAACATAGTTATCCTTATCAGCTCCAGAAAGTGTAATGTTTGTAGCTGTTATAGTCTTACCCGTACCTATTTCAGAATCAATATAACTGAAAGAAAAACCATCTACAGACACACTATCTGAAGACAATACACCATTTAATTCAACGTTTAATGAACTAATGGCATTCTCCGTCGAAGATGTTCCATCATATATTTTAGATATACTGCCACTAATATACGGTGTAACGGTCTTAGGGCTGATTTCAATTGGCTCACTTGTCACGCTGGATGCTTTTAAGG
>Ga0256404_1010712_pt1 | contig 12569 bp, 7 predicted proteins | sample RumenRJG_01DNA_FD_185990 | JGI IMG/M metagenome (GOLD analysis project Ga0256404, IMG submission 185990) | Bovine rumen microbial communities from Lethbridge, Alberta, Canada - RJG_01 | ecosystem: Host-associated > Mammals > Digestive system > Stomach > Rumen | place: Canada: Alberta | collected...
GTCTCCAGAAACAAAAAAAGCACAGAAGAACAAGAGATACGGGAAACGACTGGAAAAGTCAGAAATGACTGTAAAACCAGGAAGCAGCAAAGATACTGGAAACATGTACATTCATTCAACAGGAGGAAAGTCATGAAAAGAAAACTGACAGCGATTCTGCTGGCCTCCATGCTTACCGGCGCTCTTCTTGCCGGCTGCGGCGGGGGAAGCAGTGCAGGTACGCAGAGCAGCCCGGCTGCAGACAATGCCGGCTCGGCTGTATCCGAAGCAGGCAGCGGAGCAGAGACGGTAACGCCTGATGCAGGAGCTGCGGCAACGGAGACAGCGGCAGTTGCAGCTACAGCAGCAGAAACAGCGAAGACGGATGAAGAGCTTGCGGCAGAATGCGCGGCACTGATCGACAAAATCTATGTGCAGGAGCGCACGGATACGACCGATGCGGATATTGAGGCCGCAAAGGCTGCCTGGGATGCCCTGACAGATGCGCAGAAGGCAATGGTGGAAGGCGAATTCGCGGATCCCGATTATTTCGGCCGTGACACGGGAGATGCTTCTGCAGACGATCCCCGCAATGCGGATGAGATCGGAGAGAACGAGCTTCTGGTCGTAAGTTTCGGTACTTCCTTTAACGACAGCCGTGCACAGGATATCGGCGGTATTGAGAAGGCCCTGGAAGAGGCCAATCCCGACTGGTCTGTCCGCAGAGCTTTTACAGCACAGATCATCATCAACCATGTGCAGGCCCGCGACGGCGAGATCATTGATAACATCGACCAGGCCCTGGCGCGCGCAAAGGAAAACGGAGTTAAGAATCTTGTCATTCAGCCCACACACCTGATGCACGGTGCGGAGTACGATGAGCTCATGGCTGCCGTGACGGCAGCAGCCGGCGATTTTGAGACTGTCCGTGTTGCAGAGCCCCTTCTGGGCGAAGTCGGCGAGGATGCAGATGTCATCAATGCGGACAAGGAGACTGTCGCAAAGGCAGTTGTGGCAGAAGCTGTGAAGAATGCCGGATTTGACAGCATTGAAGCGGCGGACGAAGACGGAACCGCCTTTGTCTTTATGGGACACGGCACAGCACATGTCGCCAAGGTTACTTACAGCCAGATGCAGACCCAGATGGATACGCTGGGCTACAAGAACGTCTTTGTCGGCACTGTTGAAGGTGAACCCGAAGAGACTTCCTGTGAAAATATCATCGCAAAGGTCAAGGAAGCCGGCTATAAGAAAGTCATTCTCCGGCCCCTCATGGTCGTTGCAGGCGACCACGCCAACAACGATATGGCCGGTGATGAAGAGGACTCCTGGAAGAGCATGTTTACGGCAGACGGCAGCTTTGAGAGTATTGACACACAGATCGAAGGCCTGGGCCGGATCGAAGACGTACAGGCAGTCTATGTCGCGCATACCGAAGCAGCTATGAATGCGGAGCCCCTGGAAGCGGAGTCTTCCGACGAAACAGCGGAAACCGGTAAGACAGCAGAAACAGACAAAACGGATGAAGAACTTGCGGCAGAGTGCGCAGCTCTGATCGACAAGATTTACGTACAGGAACGCACAGATACAACTGATGACGACATCGCGGCGGCAAAGGCTGCCTGGGATGCCCTTACGGATGAACAGAAGAAACTGGTGGAAGGCGAATCCGCAGATCCCGATTATTTCGGACGCGATACCGGCGATGCCTCCGCAGACGACCCGCTCAATGCAGATGAGATCGGAGAGAACGAGCTCCTGGTCGTCAGCTTCGGTACATCCTTTAATGAGAGCCGTGCAACGGATATCGGCGGCATTGAGAAAGCCCTGCAGGCTGCATATCCTGACTGGTCTGTCCGCAGAGGATTTACTGCGCAGATCATCATCAACCATGTACAGGCCCGCGACGGCGAAGTGATCGATAATGTAGACCAGGCGCTGGCACGCGCAAAAGAAAACGGCGTCAAAAATCTGGTTATCCAGCCCACGCATCTGATGCATGGTGCGGAATATGACGAGCTCACATCCGCTGTCGAAGCAGCCAAAGCCGATTTTGAGACCGTCAGCATCGCGGAGCCCCTTCTGGGCGAAGTCGGAGAAGATGCGTCTGTGATCAACGAAGACAAGGAAGCTGTTGCAAAGGCAGCTGTTGAGGAAGCGGTCGAAAAAGCCGGTTTCGAGAGCATTGAGGCGGCAGAGAAGGACGGAACCGCCTTTGTCTTCATGGGACACGGCACGGCGCACGTTGCAAAGGTGACTTACAGCCAGATGCAGACCCAGATGGATGCTCTCGGCTACAAGAATGTCTTTATCGGAACAGTTGAAGGCGAGCCCGAAGAGACCTCCTGTGAAAATACCATCGCAAAGGTCAAAGAGGCCGGCTATAAGAAGGTCATCCTTCGCCCTCTGATGGTCGTGGCCGGCGATCATGCCAACAATGACATGGCAGGCGACGAAGAGGATTCCTGGAAGAGCATGTTCAAGGCGGACGGCAGTTTTGACAGCGTCGACTGCCAGATCGAAGGTCTGGGAAGAATCCCGGAAGTGCAGGATATTTATGTTGCACACGCCGGCGCAGCCATCAAGGAACTCGGTGATACCGCATCTTCTGCAGATGCTGCGGATACAGCTGATGCCGCAGCTGCAGATACTGCAGACGCCGCCGATGCAAAGACGGGAGAAGCTGCAGGCACAGCAGGAACGACCCTCGAAGACGGAACATATACCGCTGTTTTCAGCACAGACAACAGCATGTTCCATGTAAATGAAGCCAACGATGGAAAGGGAACTCTGACTGTCAAGGACGGACAGATGACCATCCATGTCAGCCTTGCTTCCAAAAAGATCGTCAATCTTTTCCCCGGCACAGCCGAAGAGGCACAGAAAGAGGGCGCTGTTCTCCTGCAGCCTACAAACGATGAGGTGACCTACAGTGACGGTGAGAAGGAGGAAGTCTACGGCTTTGATATCCCTGTCCCGGCCATCGGAGAGGAGTTTGACTGCGCCCTGATCGGTGAGAAGGGCAAATGGTATGACCACAAAGTGACCGTCACGGATCCCGTTGAGGAGAAGTGAAAAAAGCTGAAAAGCTGAAGTCAAAAAACTGAGATAATTGCACAATGAAGGATCAAAAGGAGCCGCTGTTTTTGCGCGGCTCCTTTTTTCATGTTTTTTCACGCAAAGGAAATTAAAATTTACTCTTCATCGCGCAAGACTCGCGAGCGAGTCTTGAATAAGATTTCCAATGATCTAAAAACCTCCAATGCACTAAAGGTCTGTTGGAGGCAGTTTTTGCAGACACCTGTTTCCAATTTGACAATTGATACGAATAGTAGTATTATTGCCGTGTAACAAATACATATAAAAGGATTGGATACGACATCACGAATGCTTCGAAAGGGATGCAAAATGGCTTCAAAAGATGAAGATTATAAAGAACGGGAAGAATGGAATGAGAACCCGGGGGTGGATTCTTCCGAATATCTCCATGCCGGGAGTAAGGTGCGTGAAGAAAGCGGAGAGTCTGTCCGGGAGACGCCGGGTGCGGCAGCATATCTGCAGAATACCGTCACGGATGATGCCCGACGGATGGAGACTGCAAAACCGGATCCCCGCATTCCTGCCGGGGGAGGGCATACGGAGGAGGAGTATTTCACCCTGCCCGATGACCTGCGCGTCGAGCTGATCGACGGCGTCTTTTATGCGATGGCATCTCCCTCCAGGATCCACCAGACAGTGGCTATAGAGATTGTAAGACAGCTCTGGGACTGCATCGAAAAATACGGGAAGGAATGCTATGCCTATATTGCGCCGTCAGATGTGTCGCTGGGAGAGGACAGAAAGACGGTTGTTCAGCCCGACGTCTACGTCCACTGCAATACGGAAAAAGATAGCGCCCCCGGGCCCTACCGGGGAGCACCTGCGTTTGTGCTGGAAGTTCTCTCTCCTTCTAATCCTGAAAATGATCTGTGGAGAAAGCGGGAACTATATCGCAGACACGGCGTACGGGAGTACTGGATCGTCGATCCCCGGGAAATGTCAGTCTATGTGTTTTGCTTTGAAAAAACTGTTGACGGAGACGATGTGCCGGAGAGATTTACATTTCGGGATATAGTTCCGCTAGGGATTTCCGACGGAAGCTGCCGGATCGATTTCACGAGGGTGTATGACAAGATCAAACATTTCCTTACGAAGAGCGCGGAAAACAAAGAAATTATTCAGGAGTCCCCGGGCGCGGCTGTATATTTGCAGAATGCCGTGATGGATGATGTCCAGCGGATGGAGAATGCAAAACCGGATTCCCGCATTCCCGCAGGGGGAGGGCATACGGAGGAGGAGTATTTCGGCCTGCCCGATGACCTGCGTGTCGAGCTGATCGACGGTGTCTTTTACGCAATGGCATCTCCCGCAAAACTTCACCAGGCAGCAGCCTTGGAGATTGCAAGACAGCTCTGGGACTGCATCGAAAAACACGGGAAGAAGTGTTATGTATATATTGCGCCGTCAGATGTGTCGCTGGGAGAGGACAGAAAGACGGTTGTTCAGCCCGACGTTTACCTGCATTGTGACTCTGAAAAGGAAACTCTGACCGGACCACATCGGGGTGCTCCTGATTTTGTCCTTGAGGTCCTCTCGCCTTCTAATCCTGAAAATGATCTGTGGAGAAAGCGGGAACTATATCGCAGGCACGGCGTGCGGGAGTACTGGATCGTCGATCCCGCAGGACAAATTGTCTATGTTTTTGATTTTGAAAAAGAAAACCCGGACGAAGACACGCCGGAGAAATATTCTTTTGATAGTCAGATTCCTATACGTATCTCCGGCGGAAGCTGCAGTGTGGATTTTCAAAGGGTGTACCGCAAAATAGAGCACTTTTTCAGACTGGATCCGTAAATACAGGCTTTCGTAAAGACACTTGCGCGCAGGAAAGCTGTCCCGATCTTACCATCCGTCTGTCGGATGTGATGAAACAGGAGATTCTGTGCTGTCTTTCCCGACTGCCGCGCCCCTCGAGGGGGCGTGTATCAGTTCTCTTTACCGCAGGGAACTGCCGGAGGCCGTAAAGCGCAGGGTGTCGCCCAGCCAAATCGTACCGTAGCCCATGGTCGATTCATTGCGGAGAATTTCCTCCCGGATCTCAATCTTCCCTCTGGCGCCCTGCTTTCGAGCCCTGGCTTCGGCAATACGGCGGCCTTCTTTTCTGGCAAAGGCCACTGCTCCTGCGCGGGAAGAGAAAGTCCTGCGGGAATCCGGGGTGACAGCGAGAACCTTGCCGAAGTCATCTCCGGCGACAGGTGTAAGGCTTACTTCTGTGACGGAGGTTACCTGTCCGGTGATGGCACCGACGGCGTTGGCCACGGCAGCGTGCCTGGGGAGGACCGCCTTTGTGCGCAGCATTTTGGCGACCCGGGGCAGGAAGATATGGGTCGGAGCCCCGACGCCGACCAGCTTTGCATGTGTCTCAAATACACCGGGAAGGAAACAGCCGCTGCTCCGCCTGCCCCTGCAGGCGAGTTTCCATGCATAATCGATGAGATCCTTCATCTGTGTATCAAAAGGCTCTCTGGAGAGAGACGTACATTCCGTAGTCAGGAGGATACGGACAATGTTTTTGTAGAGACGTTCCGTGACAAGATCATATGCCTTTTGGGAGAGGGCTTCGACATTGTCCGCCTCACTGCTGCGGACGAAAAAGGCGGCGGCATGCCGGGAGGCTTCTGTAGAAAAAGCATTGAAGTCGCCTCGGATATGCATGAAATCGGTGGGCGTCAGACCGCAGCGAAGGATGATCCGCGCGGATTCGAGACGGCTGAAATCGGCTGTGTAAATATCTTTTCCCATGGCGGAACAGGCCTTCTCATAGGACAAAGGGCCTTTTTTCAAGGCGCTGCACAGAGCCTGCTCACTCCTGTAAAAGCGGCCGGAATCATCGTCTTCAATATCTTTGAGCAAAATGAAATATTCATGTAAGGGACTGACATTCAGGCGTCCGGATCCGTCCAGAGCCCGCAGTTCCTCCAGGACCTGCGGGTATTCCGATGCCAGAGTGCAGAGCGGCTTTACCCGGGTTTTGGCCAGGTGGACTCTGCCTCCGCGGTCATAATAGACGCGGGTGTCCCCGCCCAGACCGAAAGTGTCGACATAGAGTCCTTTGACGAAGGTCTTCCACTCTCCTACCTGGATGCCGGTTTCCGCGCGTTTGACAATACGGTTTTTGACAAGTGCGATGTCAGTAGTGGTTCCGCCCATGTCGACCACTATGGCATTGGGGGTATCGGACAGGGTACAGGCCCCGATCACGCTGGCAGCAGGGCCGCAGAGCAGGGTCTCTACAGGCCGCTCTGCCGCAAAGGCTTCAGACATCTGAGAGCCGTCGCTGCGGATGATGGTGATGGGCATGTCCAGATTCATGGAGGAGAAGACCTCTCGAATTGCCTCCATGAAGGCGCGGACGACCGGGACCAGCCGGGCATTTAACAGCGCGCCCGCCCCCCGGCGGATCGCATTGCGGTCAGCGAAAAGGGTATTGCCCAGAATGACAGGGATATCCTGAAATTGGGGAAATGCGCGAATGAGTTCCTCTACTTTCAGTTCATAGGCACCGCCGTGGTCCGCAGCAAAGAGCTGGACAATGCTGACGCAGTCGCAGTCCTCGAGGAATGCGGGAAGTCTGCTGCGGAGCAGCTCCCAGTCCGGCTCTTCGGAAGCGGCGGGATCCGGCAGGATTCTGCAGTCCACCAGCAGTATGTCATCGAGGGAGCGGAAACCGTAGCTGCGCCAGGTCTCATTAAAGACCTTGCGCGAAACACCCAGAAAGATGATCTTGCCTCTTCCGCCCAGATTCTCCACGCAGGCGTTGGTCGCCAGAGTCGTGGAGAGCGCCGCCTGCCCGCACTGGCGCAGAAGATCCTCCGGCAGCTGCCGCAGGGCCTCTGTGATTCCAATCTTGAGATCATGATGTGTGGTCAACGTCTTGGCCTTGGAGAGAACCTGCCCTGTCTCAAAGTCATAGATGACGGCGTCCGTACATGTGCCTCCCGTGTCGATCCCGATTCCCTTCATTTTTTTCTCCATCCATTCTGTTTTCTGCATCTCTTTGAAAATGTCGTAGTTCAATTACATCATAATATTATAATAGCGGTCGGGATTTTGGTTTAGTATTATTTATGTGAAATTGGGAAAAGCATTTTATGTGTTTTGCAGAGAGTAAAAGTTGACGATGCAGATACAGAAGAATAAAATTCTACGATAGAGACATAGCAGTGTGTCAGAAACCGCCAGGACTGACAATGCAAAGGAATCCGGAGAAAGTCAGATGCCCACAGAAAATGCCCCCAGAGAGGTGCCCACAGAAAATGCCCCCGGAGAGGTGCCCGCAGAAAATGCCCCCGGAGAGGTGCCCGCAGAAAATGCCCCCGGAGAGATGCCCGCAGAAAATGCCCCCGGAGAGATGCCCACAGAAAATGCCCCCGGACAGATACAATACAGGCGCTGCGCGAGGAATGTGATCATCAGTGGAGGAGCTGTGATCATGTTCGGATTATGGGGCCTTTTGAAAAGTGTATTTTATTATTCTCTTAACCGGATTGACTTTGTCAATCTGCTTGCCCCGGAACTCTCGGAAAGTCTGCGCGGGCAAGGTGCGCAAGTCTATAGAATAGTGAACACGATCCTCTTTTTTATGTTTCTGCTTATTGTCAATCTGGGCCTTCCGATCCGTATCTACATCGGAAGATCCGCAGCTGCAGATGCGAGGGGGGTCAAAAAAAAGAGTGTAATCTATATTGTCTTATCGGCTCTGATCGGGATCCTGCTTGTTGCCGGTTTTATCCGTTCATTTGACGCAGTACCGATAAGCGACATTCCTGAAGAAGTCATTCGTGGAATGTCGCCATCTGACGTTATCAATCTGACTTCAGCAGCTTCCTGCTTTGTGCTGACGTGGTACGCAATCCGTCTGCGTATAATGCGAAGAGAACTGGATAAGGAAGGCCGGCGGCCTTATGTCGCATGATGGCAGAGGCTTTTGCTTTCTTATATTTTTACTGAAAAGGCATTGGCAGCGGAGACTAAGTTATGCAGGAAGACTTTCACTATTATGCAACATATTGCGCGGCATATATCGCCGGTTTTTCCCATGAGGAAAGCCTGGCGATCTGTTACAGCGCCCAATTTGTGGACACCTGTTCCGAGACTCTGCTGGAAAAGATCAGGGCACCCAGGGATGCAGCCACCACGCAGCTGCAGCTGGAACTGATGGACGCCCGGACAGACCTGCTCGCACGGCATGCCATTACAAGGATCTGGTCGTCATTTCATTTTTTGCCCAGAGATCTCTTTGCTCCTGTAAAGGGAGGAAAGATGTATTGCAGTAAATACCGCCTGATCTGCGGCCCCAACGGAGATCTGCTGAAAGAAACGGTGGAGCTTGCGAAGGGAAAGAGCCTGCAGGCAGTCGGGATTGCCATGCATGTGCTTGCAGACACATGGGCACATATGTATTTTGCCGGTACGCCATCTCTGGTTATCAACAACGTAGATGCCCATTTTTATGAGATTCGGGAAGAGGACGGGGTTCCTGTGAGAAGGAAGATCCGCTTTCACAGAAATATTGCTGCGGGTGATGATCTGGAGACCGGCGCCATGATCGGTACGCCGGCGCAGATGGATGAAAATACGATATTTAATCTTGGACATGGCAGGGCGGGACACCTGCCGGATTACAGCTTTGCCCGATATGTATATATGCCCGCATGGAACGGTTACCAGGAGGTTTACAAGGATAACCCTTCCGACTATTATCATGCCTTCTGCCAGATGGTATATGCCCTGCGTTATCTGCGGGGGGAACTGGATGAGTTCCGGACGGATACATATGAGTTTGAACTGGTGAAACCCCATGAAGAGGAGATACGGACAATACTGAACCGCCGCCAGCCAAACGCGAATGCTGACTGGAAGGCATTTGGGGAGAAACTGTCCGGGGAAACGATCGGGGCATTTGATATTGAGGCATATCAGAAAGAGTATAAAGAAGCCGGAGAGGAAGAAAAGCCCCGGACCGCGCCGGGAATGTTTTTTGATGCGGCAAGGGCACAGAAAAGTATGGTGACGGACCGGATTTTTTCTTCAGGGAATCTCCTGGCCGGACTCAGTATACGCATAGGAGACATCGGCTCCCTGAAAGATTTGCGGGGTAAGAAGGAATGACCAGGATTAACCGGATTGAAAACTTTCTGATCGGTCTTTTGATGATCGCCGGATCGATTGCGCTGGCGATAAACCCTGAAGAGTCACTGCCCGTAATCACAGCAATCATGTCAGTATCACTTTGGATCTACGGGATACGGATGATGGTCTATTATCTTACGATGGCCCGTCATATGGTGGGCGGCCTGAGGGTCCTGTTCCGTGCAATATTAATGCTGGATCTGGGATACTTTGCTATGGGACTGACGGAAATACCGCTTTTGTATGTGATGCTTTATCTGGCAGTCATGCACGGAATATCCGGGGTTATAAACATGCTGCGGGTGAGGGAGGCAATACGCCTGGAGGCTCCTTCCTGGAGACTGAACTTTTTTCAGGGAGCCGTTGACGTTGTGACGGCAGCCCTGTGTCTGATCATGATCCGGTCGACGAAGCTGGCGGTATACATATACGCAGCCGGAGTACTGTATTCGGGATGTATCAGAGTCATTCAGGCCTTCCGGAAGACCACCAGTGTCTACGTGCAGTAGAATGGGCGGCTGACGCAGAGAACTCCGGGTGAATCACTTCGATGATCAGCCGAAAGACAGCTTTGTCACATCTTTTTGCATGTGTTCCCGGGAGCAAAACAGGTTTCTTCGTTACATCTTTTTTCGTGTGTTTCCGGGAGCAAAGCAGGTTTCTTCGAGAACGTGCAGTTCGAAAGATTCATTTGCCGCAGGATCCTCTGGAGCATTTGCCGTGGGATTCATTGGGCTATTGGCTGCTGCAGGATCCATTGGGGCATCTGCTGCAGAATCCGTTCGGTCATCTGCGGCAGGGCCTCTTGATATATATCCGGCAGGATTCACTGCGGCCGATGCAGGTTCTGCGGATGCGGAATCCTTCAGGGACAGTTTCCATCCGCAGCCGCAGGGACGCTGCCAGTCGTAATAATTACGTGCGGGACGGCCCCATTTTTCCAGGATGGCCATCTGAGTGCCGCCATGGGAGACGATGAAAAGGTCTTCTGCCGAATCATTTCGCTCTTTTTCCCTTTTAAGGACATCAAGGAAAGCACTGCAGACGCGGGAGGAGAAAGATGCACGGCTCTCCCCGCCCGGGCAGGTTCCCAGGCACCAGCCGTCCACCCATTCGCGGTACTGCGGGTCATTCTCCATTTCTTTCCAGGTCTTTCCTTCAAAAGCACCGAAATTCATTTCCCATAAATCCGGTATACAGATCTGCTCCGCGCCGGGAAAAAGGATGGAAGCGGTTTCCCGGGCGCGCTTTGCCGGGGAAACGTAGATATGTGAGGGCTCATACGGTGCCTTCACCAATACTTCCCTGCCTTTTTCCGACAGGCTCTCGTCGAGAAAACCCTGGTAGCGGCCTTCTTCGCCCGCAAGGGTCATACCGTGTCTGATCAGCCAAATGTTCATAAAAAACCCCCTGACCTGTGTCTCGCACAAATGACATTAACCGCTCGTCCTGATATCCCCAGTGTAACAGGATTCGGGTTATAAGTCACACCCGCATCAAACACTCTGCTGTTTTGCTGCTGTTTTGCTGTTTGGTAACGGGCCTGCAGCCCTGACCGTGGGCAAGGGCGTTTTCCATTGGCCGAAGGCCAAATTGGAATGGAAAAAGACCCGTCACTGATCTGGCCGCGGTGTGAGCAGATCGGTGACGGATATGGTTTAAAGTGCAAAAAACATAGAATAATTCCCAAAGGGATTCTGACAGCATGCTATAATAATTTACATCTGTCCATATGTACAGATGAAGCCATAAAAGAGGTCCGACAGTTCCGTCAGATTCTGTTCTGCCGGAAGATGCCATACACAGGCACTGTCTTTTTTGAGGAATACCTGAAAATGAGATCAGAAGCGGAAGAGAAGCTTTTTAAACAGATTGAGAAGATCAGGGGTGCAGACGCTGATGCCATGCGGGATGCGGCAGCCTACGTACAGTCGCTGGCGGCGCCGCCCGGGAGTCTCGGAAAGCTGACAGATGCGGCAGTCCAGCTGGCAGGAATCACCGGCAGGGTAAAAAACACTCTGGACAGGCGGCGCATTATTGTGATGTGCGCGGACAACGGAGTTGTGGCAGAGGGGGTCTCTTCCACGCCTCCCATTGTGACCCTCTCCCAGGCCCTCAATATGACCAGGCACCTCACCGGGATGTCTTCGCTCGCCAGGCATTTTGGCTGTGAAGTCGAGGTCGTCGACATTGGAATTGCGACCCCTTACCAGGGAAAAGACAGCGGGATCCTGCAGTGCCGGATCAGGCGGGGGACGGGAAACATCGCAAATGAACCCGCCATGTCCCGCGAGGAGGCTGTGGCGGCAATCCTCGTCGGAATCGAACGTGCGCGGCAGGCCTCAAAGGATGGTGTTGATGTCATTGGCGTCGGCGAGATGGGTATCGGCAATACGACGACTTCCTCCGCAGTTCTGGCAGCCCTGACCGATTTGTCTGTGGAGAATGTCACAGGCCGCGGCGGCGGGCTCACGGACGCCGCCTTTGCCAAAAAGAAAAAAGTCATTGCCCGGGCACTGGAACTGCATGGATTGAAAAGTATCTCCGCAGGGGAGGCAGACACCGTAAAGGGGTTTGGAAACCCCGATCCCATAGATGTGATCGCAAAGGTCGGCGGACTGGACATTGCCGCCATGTGCGGCGTATTCCTGGGGGCAGCCCTCTACAGGCTTCCTGTTGTCATCGATGGATTTATTTCCATCGTGGCAGCCCTCTGCGCACAGCGTCTGTGCGGCATAGCCAGGGAATATATGTTTCCTTCCCATGTCTCGGAAGAGATCGGATATATGCGTGCGGCAGAGGAACTCTGCCTGGATCCCTGGCTGCACATGAATATGCGGCTGGGAGAGGGCAGCGGCTGTCCCCTGGCTTTCCAGATCCTGGAGGCTTCCTGCGCTTTGATGAATGAAATGGCCACCTTTGAACAGGCAAAAATCGATGACGGCTATCTCGCAGAATTGCGCGCCATGCAATCATGAAACTCCACCCCCATGCGGTGCGGAACCGCGTCCTTTGGAGGTGGTACTCTGCTGCTTCGCTTTATAGACATCCGGAGAAAAACAATGGCAAAAGCAATCATGATACAGGGGACCATGTCCAATGCCGGCAAGAGCCTTCTTGCCGCCGGTCTGTGCAGGATCTTCCGGCAGGACGGCTATCGCGTGGCCCCCTTTAAATCCCAGAATATGGCGCTCAACTCCTTTATTACGGAGGAAGGGCTGGAGATGGGGCGGGCCCAGGTCATGCAGGCGGAGGCGGCCGGCATCGCACCGGATGTCCGTATGAACCCCATCCTCTTAAAACCCACGACCGATACAGGTTCCCAGGTCATCGTGCAGGGCGAGGTCCTGGGTGATATG
>Ga0256404_1010713_pt1 | contig 12569 bp, 7 predicted proteins | sample RumenRJG_01DNA_FD_185990 | JGI IMG/M metagenome (GOLD analysis project Ga0256404, IMG submission 185990) | Bovine rumen microbial communities from Lethbridge, Alberta, Canada - RJG_01 | ecosystem: Host-associated > Mammals > Digestive system > Stomach > Rumen | place: Canada: Alberta | collected...
GAGAGTCCTCTGAGCGGCTATGTAAGCATCACGGTTCCCGCTTCGAGCACCCTTCCCGCTCCCACCGGAGTAACTGTAAGCCTTGTAAACGGCAAACCCGTTATCTCCTGGAATGCTGTCAGCGGCGCTGTTAAATATAAGGTAAAGCGTGCTCTCGGAAACACCAACCCGAGCATTATCGCTACTGTTACCGGCACCTCCTATACCGACACCGCAGCCCTTACCCCGGGCGAGACCTATAGCTACGTGGTATGCTCAGTCAACTCGAGCGGCGCCGAGGGTGCATGCAGCGCTCCCAAGAGCATCACGATCCCCGCCTCACAATCGCTCACCGCTCCCACAGGAGTAAAGGCAAGCATTGTAAGCGGCATGCCCGTCATCTCCTGGAATGCTGTCAGCGGCGCAACCCGCTACGATGTGTACCGCACCCTCAAGGGCGGCACCTACACCTTCATTGGTTCCTCCAACGAAACGAGCTACACTGATTTCGATGCGCAGGGCGGCAAGACCTACTACTACAAGGTAAAGGCCGTGAACGACACATCGGAGAGTCCTCTGAGCGGCTATGTAAGCATCACGGTTCCCGCTTCGAGCACTCTGCCTGCGCCCACCGGCGTGACTGTGAGCATTGTTGATTCCAAGCCCGTAATAAGCTGGAACGCAGTTAACGGCGCGCTGCACTATTGTGTTTTTCGCGAGAGCGACATCAAGACATACACTCTGGTAGGCATCACGATCGAAGAGGTATTCACCGACAACAATGTTATTGAACCCGGGAAATACTCCTACAAGGTTCAGGCTGTGAACGGTGAGATCGTGAGCGAATTCAGCGTGGTAGTAAGCGTTGAGGTCTACGGAGACGAACTCGATGCGCCCACCGGTGTGAGCGCGACCATCGTTGATTTCAAGCCCGTCATCACTTGGAATGCTGTGGCCGGTGCGACTCACTATGAGGTCTACCGCGAAGCCGATATCAAGACTTACACCCTCGTTGCCAGCCTGACCGAAACGAGCTTCACCGACAACACTCTGCTCGAGCCCGGAGTTTACTGCTACAAGATCCGTGCTGTGAATGAGCATTCCGTGAGCGGATACAGCGAAGTTGTCAGCGTTGAAGTCAGCGATATCAAGCAAATGTACCTGACTGTAAACGTGCTCAAAATGCAGCAGCTTGCGCTTATTGAGCAGAAGTATGCGGCGTAACCGCGTTACCCATCGGAAGCCTAAGAGTTCCCGATCAACATTAGCCAATCCCCGGAGCTTTTCAAAAAGCTCCGGGATGGTATAAAAAACCTCGCTTCCCCAGCATCATGGGTATGATGCAAAAAAAATAACGCAAAGGAGATACCTCGCATGAAGCACTCGTTTAAAAAAATTGTGTCGCTGCTTATCGCGGCGATCATGGTCTTCGGCGTATTGCCGTTGTCCGCTCTCGGCGCCTCCGAAGGAGTGATCGAGATTCCCGTTGAGGAAGTTATAACTTCCGATACAGTCAATGAAGCTTCCTTCGACAGCGCAATGAGCACTGACGGAAGAACCTTCGGCCACGTACACACCGAACGAACCGGCGGACATGCTCTCACCGAAGCCTATCTGAAGGGTGAACTCGAAGATACCCGCGATCCCCTTCCCGCCAAGTACGACAGCCGCGATTACGGCTACATTTCCTCCGTTAAGAACCAGAACCCCTACGGAACCTGCTGGGCGCACGCTTCCGTTGCCGCTGTTGAGGCATACATGGTCAAGCACGGCATCATCAACGCTCAGACCGGCGCTGCCGCAACCACCGGCATGAACCTTTCCGAGTATCATCTTGCATGGTTCAACTACACCAGCGCTTATGACAAGCTCGGAATGCTCACCGGCGATAAGACCACCCCTTCCTCCAGCTACCTTAACCTCGGCGGAACGGCGTATCATTCCACCTATACCTTCCTGCGCGGCACCGGCCCCGCTTCCGAAAGCACCTCCGCGCTTGCTTACAGCGCGGCTTCCTCCTCCGGCCTCAACTCGCAGTACGCATACAACTACAACGTTGCCCGCGTTACCGACGTTGTGTGGATCCCCACCTCCAACAAGGATGCGGTCAAGAGAGCCATTATGGAATACGGCGCGGGCTACATTGCCTACTACCATTCCGACAGCTACGTAAACTCCAGCACCGGCGGCTACTGCTACAAGTCCAGCCAGTATGCTAACCACGCCGTTACCGTTGTTGGCTGGGATGACAACTACGCAACCAGCAACTTCAACTCCAGCGCAAGACCCAGCTCTCCCGGCGCATGGATCATCAAGAACTCCTGGGGCTCCAGCTGGGGCAGAAGCGGCTACTTCTACCTCTCCTATGAGGACGTTCCCTCCCGCAACGAAGACTGCGCGTTCTACAAGGCTGTAAACTCCGATGTTTACACCAACTGCTATCAGTACGACGGCACCACCAACGACACCAGCAGCAGGACGCTTGGCAACAATGCTTCCGTAGCAAACATCTTCACCGCGAAGGCCAGCGAGACCATCACCGCCGTTGCGTTTGCTCCCGGCGATGAGGGCACCAGCTACACCATCAAGGTTTACAAGAACCTCTCAAGCTCCACCAACCCCACCTCGGGTACCCTGATGTCCACCAAGACCGGCTCCGTGGACTTCCCCGGTTATCACACCGCCGTTCTCGACACCCCCGTTTCGATCAGCAATGGCGAAACCTTCTCCGTAGTGGTCACCCTCAGTGTCCGCTCCGGCTCCGTCCACATGCCCTACGATGCTTCTGCAAATTACTCCTGGGTTAGCTGGACTCATAAGAACAACGGAAACACCTCCTACTACAAGGAATCAAGCAGCAGCTCCTGGACCGATTGCCCCAGCAACGGTGACTTCCGCATCAAGGCTTTCACCGGCGTTGCTCAGGCTTCCTACAGCGTAAACGCTCAGGTAAACAACAGCTCCTACGGTTCCGTTCAGGTAAGCGGCAACACCATCACCGCCAATCCGTACAGCGGCTACTATCTCGCTGATGCATACATCGTTTCCGGCAACGGCACTCTGAATGTCAGCGGCAACACCATCACCGTAGCTCCCTCCTCCGATTGCACCGTAATGGTAGTTTTTGCTCCGAGGCAGCTCGTTACGATCAACCTCTACGCCTGCGGTATGCCCGAGAGCTACATCAACGCATACAGCGGTGATACCGTCCAGCTTCCCGATGGCGTAAGCTTCATTCCCGACGGTTGGAACTTCATCGGCTGGTGCGAGACCACGATCAATGACAGCGGCGAAGATGACGATATCAAATCCGCTCCCGATTACTATCGCCCCGGCAGCTCCTACGTTGTCGGCAACTCCTACGCGCTCTATGCACTTTACTCCATGGTCGAGGGCGGCGGCACCGGTGAAACCGTTTACCAGCTTGTAGCCGGCAGCAGCGACGAACGCGGCGAATACGACGGCCGCTACGTCATCACCTCCGGCGCGGACAGCAACCTCACCGTGCTCAAGTCTCCCGGAACCACGGTTTCGCTCGAGAGCGCAAGCGCTGGCGGTGCCATCCCCTATGCAAGCACTGGCATGCAGCTTGACGGCAATATGCTCCGCAACGTTTCCGATGAGTACGTATTCGACATTCTGAGCACCGGCTCAACCTACACCATCACCAATGAAGCGACCGGCTGCTACCTCGGCGCATACACCGGCACTCTTTGGAATCTCGATTCGAATTACAGCGCTTCCCAGTGGATCAACTGGAATATCGAATACGATGGTGGCTATGGCTGCATGAAGCTTGAGAACACTGTTGGCGGCGAATCGTATCCCTACCTCGTGTTGGGCAACAATTCGTACTTCATCATGAGCAACACCTACACCAACAACAAGACCTATCTGTGGAAGGAGACCGGCGCAGGAACGATCAGCTACAGCACCAACCCCTACGGTCCCATCGTGCCCGATCCCACTCCCGAACCCACCCCCGTACCCACTGCAGTACCCACCGCAGTTCCCACCGCGGTACCCACTGCTGTTCCCACCGCAGTTCCCACCGCGGCTCCCACTGCGGCTCCAACGCCTGTGCCTGTACCTCCTGTTGCTCCAACCGGAGTAAGTGCCAGCCTCTCGAACGGCAAGCCTCTTATTTCTTGGAATGCTGTCAGCGGCGCGACTCACTACGATGTTTATCGCACACTCAAGGGTGGCACGTATACATACGTAGGCACCTCCTACGGAACGAGCTTCCCAGATACCGGAGCCCCTGCCGGCAACACCTACTACTACAAGGTAAAGGCAGTGAACTATGTCGTTGAGAGTCCTCTCAGCACATGGGTAAGTATCGCTGTTCCTGCCTCGTCGGGCAACATCGCTGCTCCCAGCGGCGTCACTGCATCCATTGTTAACCGCAAGCCCTTCATAGCTTGGAACGCCCCTTACGGAGCGGTTAGCTATCAGGTTTACCGCAGCACCTCGTCCTCGAGTGGCTTCAAAATTGTTGACACTGTGTACGATACTTCCTTTGTCGACACCACTCAGCTAATAGGCTTCAAGAAGTACTACTATAAGGTAAAGGCTGTTGATGCAGCGGGCGGCGTAAGCGGCTTCAGCAAAGTTGTTTCGGTAACAACGTTTGGAATCAATGCTCCTGTAAGCATCAGTGCAAACATTATCGACTGCATTCCCAATGTAGAATGGACGGCGTCTGCGAATGCAACGTGCTATGAGGTATATCGCAGCAAGTCGCTTTCCAGCGGCTATACGCTCCTCGGAACGGTGTATGATACTTCATTCGCCGACTGCGACACACTCACTCCCCTCACGAAGTATTACTACAAGGTTCGTGCGCTTGATGATTTAGGCACCATCAGCGCATACAGCGATGCCACAAGCGTGATAACGTACGGAGTCTCAGCTCCCTTAAATATCACTGCTGCTCTTGTTGATCGTCTTCCCACGCTAAACTGGAGTCCTTCTGCCAACGCTACGAACTATCAGGTTTATCGCAGCACGAAGCAGACCAGCGGTTATATTCTTGTTGCAACGGTATACGATACTTCATTTGTGGACACCGAGTCGCTTACCGGCAACAAGAAGTATTACTACAAGGTTCGCGCGGTTGATGATTATGGTGTAGTTAGCTCGTTCAGCGACATAGTAAGCGTTATAACGTTTGCTCTGCTTCGCCCGGAAAATGTGAATGCTACCCTCTCCGACCGTAAGCCCACGATCTCATGGAATCCTTCGCAGTATGCTTCGGCCTACGAGGTTTACCGCAGCACTGCTTCCTCAAGCGGCTTCAAGCTTGTCGGTCTTGTGGAAGACACGGTCTTTGTCGATCATGCGGCGCTCACCGGACTCAAGAAGTATTACTACAAGGTTCGCGCGATCGATGAATACAATAACCTCAGTTCGTTCAGCTCCGTTGCTTCCGTAGTTGCTTATGGAGTTGGAAAGACGACAGGTGTAAGCGCAAGTGTCTTTGAAGGTATTCCCCATATCTCATGGGACGAAGCCACAAATGCCGTTGGTTATCAGATCTACCGCAGCACTAAGAGCAGCAGTGGCTACAAACTTGTCGGCACCGTATACGACACTTCTTTCACCGACCTCGCCCTTCTGAGCGAAGGCATGACTTACTACTACAAGGTTCGCGCGTTTGATGAATTCGAAACGTACGGAGCTTACAGCTCAGTAGTTTCGGTACTGATCGAAAGCGATATCAAATGATCGCTGATCGATCATATCCGATCCATAACCGAAAAAAACGGCTCAATGTCAATAGTTGGGGTTGAGCATGTAGAAAGAGTTTTCGTAACCTGTGCCCCGCGGGGCACAGGTTACGTTGCGTTTGCGGTGAGCAATATGCGATGGCGCATATTTTTGAAGCTTCAATAGCCGAAGGCTATGCGCTTTAAGACCTTGATCTTGTTGTTGCAGCCCTCGGTAAAGCCGTTTGTATAGCCGCAATCGAACGCGTTGAGTATGATGTATTCAGACCAGTTGCTCAATACTCTTATCAGCTTCTCAAACTCAGGAAGCTGTGTTGCGGTATTGGACATTCCAAAGAGCTTAAGCCTTCTTCTCGCCTCGGTGCTGTTTGGCGAACTCATAAAGTAATAAAACTTTTCCTTCATAAAATATGCATCCGCAAGCGCTTTGCTTTTCTCAAGCATTTTCGTAACTGCAAGCTTTTCGTTGTCGTTAAGCTCGTCCTTGTGCTTTAAAAGCAGCGTTCGGCTTATTTTGAAGTACTTTCTCTTTTCATCCTATAATGAATTTTGAACCCGTTTTCTGACGTTTTTAAATGCCCAAGTACAGCAGCGAACGACGTGAAACTTATCTATCACTATCTTTGCGTTCGGGAAGAGGATCTTCGCCATTGAAATATAGTCCCTTCGCATATCCGTTACGAAGTATTTTACATCCTCCCTGTTTGAAAACTCTTTCAAATAATTGAAAATAGTTCGCTCCTTTCGATCGGTGAGAATGTCGAGTATCCTTTTCTCCGTTGGCGCCGTAAGTATGCATTGAAACTTCTCTCCTCCGGCGTTGCCTCTGAATTCATCTATCGACAGAACCGTCGGAAGCTTCTTCGGCTTTGAAAACGGCGCAAGATGCATCCATCGGCATATGGTCGATTCGGATACGCCCAATTCCTTGGCAATGTCCTTCCTCGACACCTTCTCCGAGAGCTTGGTGAGCGCCAATAGAGCCTGTCTGTTGGTTATTCGATGAAACTTCGGGAGAAGTCAATTCTGCTCATAAAAACGCTTTCCGCAGTTTTCGCATCTGTATCGCCGCTTTTTATACTTCCATATCAGTTGTTTTCCCTGAACAGGGCAATCCTTCACCGTCTGTTCACGATAATCGTGAACGCTGTTTGCTTCAGCCCCGCAGCATGGACACCGGGCAGGTCTGCGTTCCATCGCAACGTAAATAATCAGTCGTTCGTGAAAAACCTCTATATTTTTTAACTCCATGTGTTCCATGTCGAGCAGTTTTGTTGTATAATCATTGCAGAGCATAAGTCTCTCCTCCTGTAGCTTTGTTTTGCAACTCTATTCTACATCATTTGGAAGATTTATGATCTACCTTTTTCGCTCAACCCCAATGTTTAGTATAGAACTGTTTTCGTGGTTAAGAGGTTGGTTATGAAGCTTGCAATTATCCAAATGAAGGTTGGCCCGAATAAGGCCGAGAATCTTCAAAGAGCATCCGCACTTGCGCTTGAAGCAAAGGGGGCGGATGTAATAATTCTGCCCGAAATGTTTTGCTGCCCGTATGAAAAAAGCGCGATCGAACGCAGCGCCGAAGCAGGGGATGGAGAAACCGCCGAAATGCTTTCTCAAGCTGCGAAGGCAAGCGGAGCATACGTCATAGGCGGCAGCATGCCGGAAAAGGATGGCGAAAAGCTGTTCAACACATGCCTGATCCATGATCCGAGCGGCCGGCTTATCGCAAAGCACCGCAAGGCGCATCTTTTCGACGTGGATATCAAGGGCGGTCAGCGATATAAGGAGTCCGATACATTTTCCGCGGGTGACGGCATAACCGTGTTCGACACGCCTTTTGGAAGATTCGGAGTTTGCATCTGCTTCGATATCCGCTTTTCTTCATTCATACATGAAATGAAGGATATCGACTTTCTCGCCGTTCCCGCCGCCTTCAATATGACCACGGGGCCGCTGCATTGGGAGCTTCTGTTCCGCGCCCGCGCCGTGGATGAGCAGATATTCACATTCGGCTGCGCTCCGGCGAGGGACGAGAGCGCCAAATACGTTTCCTATGGCAACTCTATTGCAGTCAGCCCGTGGGGAAAGGTCATCGCACGCGCGGGATTTGATGAAACGGTGTTGACGGTTTCGGTCGATCCAAACGAGGTTCGAGAGATTCGAGCGCAGATACCGATAGGCAAGATCTGATAAAACGATAACCGAATAACAGAAAAGCCCCCAAAATCGAGGGGGCTTTTTCGTATGCCGGTCACACCGGCTTACAGGTTTTTTTCAGTTCCTTTCAACAAGGCCCATTGCGATACGAAGAATGGTGATCGCATCGCCCATGCTGATCCTGCCGTCGCCGTCAAGGTCGCCGTGCGCAAGCTGCTGCTCGGTGGGCGAGATAAGACCCATCGAGATGCGCAGAGCCATGATGCCGTCGGAAACGTTCACGGTGCCGCTGCCGTCGATATCGCCGTCGGGAGCGGGAACGCCCGCGCCGGAGTAGCGAACGTTGTCGATCTTAACGCAGTCCTCGCCGTCGCCGACGTATTCATCCTTAACGTAGCTCCACTCGAAGCTGTAGGTGCCTGCGGTCGCAGCGGTGTAGGTATACTCCTTCCAGCCGTTGGACTCGCCGGAGAGGCGCTGCACCTGCTGGCCGTTGACCTTGAAGTAGTAGAAGTCGTAGTTCTGCTCGGTGCTGTGGAAGTAGTCGAAGCTGAGGGTCTCGCCCGCCTGCATGGGAAGGCTGAGGGTGAGCGCGGCCGTGCTGCGGTTCACGCCCCTGTTGCTCGAAACGGCATAGAGCCTGCCGTCGCCTTCCTCGGCGATGAAGCGATAGTCGCCGGTGGAATCGAACTGGAGAGTGCCGCCGTCCGCGTTCAGCGAATCATACAGCGCGGTGTCGGGAACAACGGTAACGCTCACGGTCGCGGTGCCCTCGAGCTGACCGTTCACCATAACGGCGCAGGTGATAACTGCGCTGCCTGCGGAGATGCCGGTGATGACTGCCCTGCGGCTGTTTCCGCTAACGGAAGCAACGGCGGGGTTGGAGCTGGTCCAAACAAGCTCGTAGGCGTTCGCATTTTCGGGAACGCGGTTGAAGCTGACGGTGTACTGATAGGTTTCGTAGAGCTGAAGGGTGCTGATGCTGAGGCTGTAGTCGGTCAGCTCAACGGGATTGAGACCGCCGAAGAGGGTCCAATCGCAGTTGACGTTCTGGGGACCGTCGGGGTTGGCGGGGAAGGAATCCACGGGGCTCATCACGATGGGATAAGCGTTGCCGTAGGGATCGGGGATGCCGTGGGTGGAGGTCATGAGCGCGTATGCGTCCGCAACGGTTGCGCCATCCTCCTTCATTGCGGTCCAGAAGGTCTCCTCATACTCGTAGTCGCCCGCGAAGGTAACGCTCTGGGAGTAGCCGTAAACGCAGCCCGCACCCGCGCGGAGCAGTGCGGCGCCGGTGGTGCCCTGACCCTGGCGCTTCATGCCTTCGCAGATAGCCATCCAAACAATGCAGTTGGAGAGGGTGCCGTTGGCGTGATTCTCAACGTAGCGGCCGTCGATGTAAGCGGCGGAGCCTGCGTTGACAGCCCAACCGTTGTTGTAATCCTGCTGGGTGATACCCGCATTGGTGGTCAGGCAGAGGTAGGAAGAGGAACCGCTCTGGGTGCCGTGGCTGTCGTAGATAACAACGCCCTTGTCGGTGTAGTTCTCTGCGATAGCGGGACCGGTGGCCGCGGTGCTCTGGATAAGCAGATAGTCGCCGCCGGTAGCTTCGGCGATGGACTGAGCCTCGTTCTTATATTGATCGGTGAAGCTGTTGTCATGTCCGTAGTAGGGTGCGATAAGGAAAACGTTCGGGCTTTCCGCATCGCGGAGCTCGGAGCCGCTGCCCTTAACAAAAACGATCTTCTCGCGGACGGGCTTTGCGGTGTTGTCGAGCTCGTTTCTGAGGCGATAGTCGTATGCGCAGCACATTCCGTCAACGGTGAAGAAGAAGCCGTCCGCATCGAAATCGGAGAAGCCGTCAAGATCAACGTGCGCAAGATTGAGCGCGGTCTCGTAAACGGAATTGATAACGGCATTTTTGTCCATACCGGAAGCCATGGCTTCGGCTTCGGCTTTTTCAAGCGCCGCCCATGCGTTGTCGAGCTTCCTCATTGCGGCGGCTTCACCGACGAGTGCAGCCGTGCCTTCCGCAAGGGAGAGCGCGGGGATTGCCGCGAACACCATCACGAGCGCGATGAGTGCGGCGAGGAGCTTACGGGTTTTCATTTGGTTTCCTCCAAATAACTTTTTTTCTGCGGCGCTTATGGCTTTTCAAGCGATCACGCCGACGATATAATTATATTCTCAAAGCCTGCCCGTGTCAATGCGGAGCGATATTTAAAACGGTACAAACTCATTAAAAGATTATGGCAAAAAAAAGGCGGCTCTGCTCGGGAGCAAAGAGCGGCGAGAGCAAAAGAAAAAGTCCGCGCTTAAATTCAGCGCAGACTTGGACAGTATCGGGCTTTGTTCGGATATCATGCACGCTTACGCGCGCTTCTGAGCTTGAAAAATGCAAAAATGGCGCAGGTAAGCAGCACGGCAAATACGATGAGCCATATAGCGAATGTTGGATTGGAGGATGCGATGCGTGAAAGTTCACCTTCGCTGATATCCGCCGTAAGCTTTGCGATCCTATGACCTTGCACAGCAGAACCTACGAACTGAGCAGCCATCACCGAAACGAAATATGAAAGAGAAAATACAGCTCCGGCTTTGAAATTTACAAACGCTATCAGCATTGCCGCTGCAAAGAAGAACAGATAGTAATGATCGCGCATCCACTTAAAAAGATAGGCATCCTTAAAAAACATCTCCGTAATAATATAGAGCATCGCAAACGGCAGAACGCAGATCAATGAATAAGAGATTCGCTTTAATACTGATTGCATGATAATGCCTCCTTTTTTATAAAAAACAGAAAATGATTCAACGCCGACCGATTCTCTGAAAACTTTCAGAAAAACAGCTTTTTTCTAAGATGCTCCCTCAGCGGGCGCGATATCGCGATGATTATCAGCGCCATTCCGAGCATGAAGCATCCCACGAGCGGGAAATACGACCAGCGAAGCGTGGTATCCTTCAAAAAAGTGAGTCCGATCAGGAACTCGAGCAGCACCATGAACCCGCCGTGCGCGATCAGCGCGCCGCCGAAGATATAAAGATACCCGCGGCGCAGATAGTAGCAGAGCACCACTATCGCGGTCACGATCAGCGCGTTCGTTCCCACAACGGGAAACGCGAAGCTCAAAAACCAACCGCCCTTGACAGTCAGATCGATATAAAGAAGATACAGCAGCACAGCCGCATAGTCGCACGGAACGAAGATGACGGGATTCGGCTTTTTGAACCAGAGCGGCAGAAAAACGATCACGTACAAAAGCGCGACCCCGCCCACGGCATAGCCGCCCCATGAGCTTGAAGCGGGGATGCTGAGCCTGCATATTATGAGCTGAGCGATGACGGCGGCAAACGCGACCGTTATGGCGAGCATAACGCCGCGAACGCTTATCTTAACGGCGGTGTCGCTGCCGCGGGGATAGCTCGGCTCGGCGGCGCTTCGCACCATATCGGGATGATAGACCTTCGTTCCGCAGAGCGGGCAAACGTTTTCCGTGTCCGCAAGCTCCACTCCGCATTTAACGCAATACATGATCGCACCTCCTTTTTTTAAAAAGCTTATCGCAAAAGTATCCGTTTTAGTTTATCAGTACCGGTTTGGTTTATCAGTACCAGGATTCGGCTTTAGGCTCGCTCTTGAGCTTCATTCCTATGTCGGGCATCGATGAAAGATTGCTCTCGACCAGCGCGGGCACGCAGAGCTCCTTCAAAACGGCGTGAAAATGCCTTTCAAGGCTCGGCTCCACCGTGTTTCTGATGAAGTTCAAATAGAGCTTTCCGTTGTATGAAAGCACGCCGCAGTTGTTGGGCTTGGTGGCCTGAACGCCGAGTATGAAGTCGAATCTGTCGATAAAGGGCTTCATTTCCTCGGGAAGCTCCACCGCACCGAGGTTTGAAACGTTCAGGCAGTTCGTGCGCTCGCCAACGGTGTCGTAGATCAGCTTCATGGCTATGTTTTTAACAAAGAGCGGCATCACGCGAAGTATGGGATTGCGCTCCGCCCGCACGTTCGGCGTGAACATGGCCTGAAGGTTCTTTTCCGTTACAAAAAGGCCGAGCTGATGTTTAACGGAGCTTGCTATCTCATCGAGCTCGAAATCGCCCATGCGCGGGTCTATCTCGGGCATGACCACGTGCGCAAAATTGCGAAGGGTATCGCTTGGAAAGAGATTTCTAAGGTTAACGGGCACCACGACCCTTATCGGGCGCTGCCTTTTCTTATCGGGTATCTGTTCGTTTTGAAGGCTTTGAAGCGCCTTAAGCATACAGCTTGCGATCAGAACGGTTAAGCTGACACCCATCTGCTTTGAAAGCGCGCGCACTATGTCCACGTCAAGAACGAAGGTGGTGAGGTGGCGAACGCCGACGGGCTCGGGCGTGCATTTGAGCTTATACACCGTGCTTGCGTTCCTATTAAGGCTCACCTTGCCCGCGTATTTTGAAAAACTGTCCTCCATCTCGGAAGCGCGGGGCTCCTCGTGGCGGTCAAGCACTCCCTTTTCGCAGGGAACGCGAACGCCGTATTTCTGCTCAACATATTCGGCAAGCAGGCTCTTTAAAAACACCATTCCACCCGTGCCGTCCGTCAGCGCGTGGTAGAATTCCACCGCAACGCGCTTTCCGTAAACTATAACGCGCAGTGCGCATTTGTTTATCGCATCAAAGGGCGTGTGCGCAAGCGGCCAGCTCTGCTCTTCG
>Ga0256404_1010714_pt1 | contig 12568 bp, 11 predicted proteins | sample RumenRJG_01DNA_FD_185990 | JGI IMG/M metagenome (GOLD analysis project Ga0256404, IMG submission 185990) | Bovine rumen microbial communities from Lethbridge, Alberta, Canada - RJG_01 | ecosystem: Host-associated > Mammals > Digestive system > Stomach > Rumen | place: Canada: Alberta | collected...
AACATCGCACAAAGTGCGACCAATTCGTAATTTCAAATTCCTAATTCGTAATTCTATATGACGTTTCTTTCTGGCTCGTCTTTCTTCCGCGAAGAAAGATGAGCAATAATAATAAGTGATTGAACTTCTATGTTGCATTCCAAATAATTGGATAACATTTATTGTTTATTAACTGTTCATAATCAATCATTTAGCGTGACATCAGTTAGTACTGATGATTTTTGAAGAAACAGTAGCAGTCTGCCCCAGCGAGTAAACGCTGAGTACCGATTGACTACTGGCAACAGAACCTATCAGACAAACTTCTATGAGATGACACGAGCGTACCCGTACATCAATTTACTTCTTCAGAAGATTAGGTTAGAACGCAACAAACTTTCACAAGATGTAGCCAGATGGCGCATCAGTTCAATCGAGGAGTCGTTCTATAAAGTTGTCCAATAATCCGTATATCATTTACCCATATGATATGGTACATATTCTTTTTCGTTCTTCAGGATGGCAAAGATTATGTTGGAGAGTTTCCTTGCAATCCTCACTATCGCCTCCTGTGGTTTCATTCTTTCCTTGTAGCGCAAGTAGAGCGAGCCGAGACCAGCATCCTTGCAGATTGTAATCCACGCAGCCTCGATGATCATCGGGCCAAGTTGCTTGTTGCCTCTGAAAGTCATCTCTCCATGAGCGATCTTGTCACCACTACTGTGGCTGGTGGGAATCAACCCAAGATAGGCAGCAAACTTATTCTCATTTTGGAATCGCTTCACGTCATACACTTCTGTTAGGATGCACATAGATACAGCAACACCTATACCAGGCACAGTCATCAGCAGGTCAAATTTACGCTTGTATCTTTCCGTTTGGCTCAAATTACGCATCATTTTCGTAGCTTCGAGTAGCGTCATTCGGATTGTTTCTACCTGACGTATAAGCAAGTCCAATGAATTCCTTGTTGACGAGAGCAACTTCACATCCTCTTTCAGCCATTTGATGAATGCCTTCGACCAATGTGAACCTGGCTTCTCGAAAAGTTCGGGGAGAGATACACCATTGCAGTGCAGCATATGCTTAACCCTTGCCTTATAGCCAGAGAGCTGCTTCTGGATGGTCTTGCGAATGCGGACTACCGAGCGGTCATCAATATTTTCCTTCTCCCTAATGTAGATGCCTCTGAGTAATCCAGCTTTGAGGCATCTTACCAACTTGACGGAATCAACGCTGTCCGTCTTCATCACCTCCTCGTACTGGGTGGTAGGCACGTCGGCAGCATGAATCACCATGCATTCTATGCCGAATTCCTTTAGAGCATAGTAAGTAGAATATCCACTAAAGCCTGATTCATACACAGCTAAATAGTCGCCATCTGGGTAATGCTTCATCAAAAAAACAAAGAGCTCTTTTGCGGAGGCTTTTTGAGAATGCCTCTTAACTTTACCTATTTTGGGTGCTATTGCCACATCCCAATTCTTCTTGTGGACGTCGATTCCTATGAAAATCTTTTGTCCTTTGAAAGAAATTTTGTTTCTTTGCATACAGGTACGGTTTTTAATTGTTTATGTACTTTGTTTAGTTTGCAATTACAAATATACAATCCAATTATTATCGTACCAACTTTTTGCTTAGAAAACTATGAAAAACACCGCAGTGGTTTGCCTTGCGGCTGGAGGTGCGAAACCTCCAAAGAGCGTTACCTGATTTTGTCAGGGCGTTAGCTAATGCAAACATAGTAACTTTCATTTGAGAAAGTTCAATAAAAAAGTAAAAAAGTAAAGAAGTAAAAGGGTAAAAAGTAGTACCTTTGCGGAGAATATTCAGGTTTCAAATTAATAAAGCATAATTATGGAAGTCATACAGAGTTTTACAATTGATCACACTCATCTCAAACCAGGCATCTACGTGTCGCGCGAGGACAAAGGTTTCACCACTTTCGATCTTCGTATCACAGAGCCTAATAAAGAGCCAGCCATAGCGCCTGCAGCTATACACAGTATAGAACATTTAATGGCTACATGGTTCCGCAACTCACGTGCAAAAGACGATGTTGTGTATGTTGGTCCTATGGGCTGCCTTACAGGAATGTATATCATCATGACTGGTTCATACACAGTAGAGGATATGCGTGAGCTAACCATAGAGTGTCTTGAGTGGATTCTAACACAGAACGAGGTTCCTGCTACGCGCCCTGAGGCTTGTGGTAACTATCTACTTCACGATCTTCCTATGTGTCATTGGGAGTGTCGTCGCTATCTTGATCGCTTGAAGAACGATTTTCACTCAGAGTACACTAAACTAAAGATAACACTCAGTGACGGTAAAACATTCGCGGATGCGTAGGTGGAGAAATTAAGAATTTTGAGTTACGAATATATTTAATTATACGATTCATAACTTTTGTTTTTACGCTTGCTGCACTCGTTACGCAGGATATAACAGTTTCTGAGTTGTAAAATAGCACGATTATTTTATATCCTAAGGTCACATTTGTTACCATTTCGTTTATATTATCCTCGTATTTTTTCGATACAAAAAAAAAGAAATGAGAAAGAAAGCAAGAGAAATGAATAGTCAATGGGCATTGGAAGTTATGCGCAAGGCTCCTTTCGTAACTGTAAGTTTTGTTGATGAGAGTGGTAAGCCTTATGGATTACCGTTGTCGATTGCTTCAGATGATGATAAACATTGGTATTTTCACTGTGCACTGGAAGGCAAGAAGCTTGATGCAATAAAAGCGCATCCTGAAGTGTGCCTCTCGGCTGTGGGACGTTGTACACCAACTGTAGGATCAAAGGACGGTAACTTCACCTTGCAGTATAAGTCGGCTGTGGCGTTCGGACATGCCGAACTTGTTTCTTGTGATGAGGAGAAAATTCACGGTCTTCGCCTCATATGCGAACGTTTTTTGCCTCAACACATGGATGCTTTTGATGATGCTATTGCTCGTTCGCTTAGTCACACGGTAGTAGTGAGAATAACCATTGATTCCATCACTGGCAAAAGAAAACAATACGACAAGCAGGGCGAGGAAATGAAATATGGACGAATGGAATAGCCTTAAAATAAAAAGGGTGTATTCATCGGCAGAAGAAGCCGATGGTTATCGCATTCTTATTGATAGGCTTTGGCCAAGAGGCATCTCAAAAGCCAAAGCCATGATAGATGAATGGAATAAAACTATTGCTCCTTCTACAGAGTTGCGTAAATGGTTTGCACATAAGGAGGAAAACTATGCTGTTTTTGCCAACGAATATCGAAAAGAACTTGATGCCAGTTCTAATGCTGCTCTCTTTGCAAAGCATGTAGGCAAAATACTAACCCAATCACCTGTTACTCTGCTTTATGGCGCCAAGAGTGAAAGCTGTAATCACGCCATAATACTTCGTGATTGGATTCTTAATTTCTCCCATTCTACCAAACAGCCAGAGCGCTAAAACAGTTCAAGAAACACCCCAATGATGCCGCAGCAAATCATTATAAGTATTGGATTAAACTTATATTTTCTGCTTGCAACAAAGGCTCCAAGGAAAATAGCAATACTTATGATGAAGCCTGTGGTATCTGTTGATGGAGAACCAAAGTTTTCCCTATTCATAAGCAATATTGCAGCTGCCGAAATCAACCCTATAATGGTGGGACGCAGTGCCTTGAAGATGCTTTCCACATAAGGATTATCCTTGTGTTTCATCAAATAGTGACTGATACATATCATCAGTATGAATGGCAGCCATATTATTGACAGAGAAGCTATCACTGAGGCAATACTTGCCATCCATTCAGGATAGCCTGCATTGATCACCGACACATAGCCCACATACGTGGCAGCGTTGATACCAATAGGTCCTGGTGTGCTCTGACTGATAGCTACAATATCTGTGAATTCTGCATTAGAGAGCCAGTGGTTCTTTATAACAACATCATTATATATTAGTGAGAGCATTGCATATCCACCACCAAAATTGAATATTCCTATTTTTGAGAATACTATGAAAAGCTTGAAATATAATTGAAGTATCATTTTTTCTTGAATTTTATGTTGTATTTTCCGTAAATAAACCCTGATATGCCTGCTGCTGCAATGATGAGTATTGGCGAAACACCCAATAAGGCTATGAGCACACACGACACAATGGGAATCCAAAAGTTGTAGCGTGATAAATGGGCTGTTTTTGCCATAGAGAAACAGGGAGCAGCAATGAGTGCAACCACAGCAGGACGCACACCACGAAAGAAACTGGCTACCCAATGATTTTCACGAAAAGAGTGAAAAAAGAGTGCTATCAGAAGTATTGCTATGATTGAAGGCAGAGCGATACCTATAGCTCCAATAATGCCTCCACGTATGCCTTTAAGTTTGTAGCCAATGTGACTTGCCATGTCGATAGAGAAAATACCAGGTGTGGTTTGTGCAACAACCATAATATCCATAAATTCCTCTTTGCTCATCCAATGGTTATTATCCACAAATTCCCGTTCCATTGAGGGAATCATTGCATAACCACCTCCAAGAGTGAATGCACCAATCTTATTACAAGTGATGAAAAAATTCAGTAACATATTTGTTATTTATAAAATTACGGCTGCAAAGTTACTGCTTATACATATATATAAACGAATTAATGCGATTAGAAATCTCTAATCTCAAATGAAAGCCTTCTAATTGATATTCTTTTCTACAGTTATTGGCAAACTGTAACTTTGCAGCCATGAAAATGAACAGACTATTTTTATGGGTGGTAATAGATATGTGTATGCTTACTGCCCATGCACAAACAAGAAAGATTTCTATTGATGAAATAGATAGTTTGGTAGCTCGCAGAAATCTTCAACTACAGGCTGCAAGGATTGATGTTTCTGATGCCGAGGGACAGCTGCAACAGGCAAAGAAATATGCTAACCCCGAGGTGCAGGTAATGCACAACGTGCAGAACCCAATAAATAAGAAATGGTTTGATTTTGGATACGAAGGCGAAACCGATGTGCAAATTTCTCAACCAATAGCTATTGGTGGACAGCACATGAACAAGGTTAGACAGGCACAGGCAATGCTTAATGCCAACAAAGCTGCAGTGAATGTTGCGTTTACAGATGCTGTATATAATGCACGCATAGCTTTTGCCGACCTGTATGGGGTGCAGCAAAAACTAAAGGTGTATGATAAAGAGATTGCCTCGGTAGAAAAGATTCTGCAGGCTTATAAGCAACTATCTTCAAAAGGCAACGAGTCAAGGATACACACGTTGCGCATTGCAACAATGCTTAATGAGTTGTGCTCCGAGAAAACAGAAATGCAAGCTGCCGAAAACGATTATCAACAACAGCTACATATTTTGCTCAATATAAAAGGTGAGACTCCGATTGAGACTCAAATGGATGAAGATGCCATAGTTAATAAAGTTATTGATAATTCTCTAAAACTTCGTCCTTTTGTGGCTCATTCGGACTCCACATTGCTTCAGCATGCCATTATCAATCATCCCGAATTGAAACAGCTTGCTTATCAAAAGGAAAGCGCCCTCTATGCAGTGAAAGCCGAAAAGGCTGATGCTTTGCCGCATATAACGCTTAATGGCGAATGGGACAAGAATGGAAGCATTGGGCACAATTTCTTTGCTGTGGGAGCAACGGTTGCCTTACCTCTGTGGAACAGAAACCAGGGAAATATTCGCTCGGCAAAAGCACAATACGAAAAAGCTGATATAGAGCAGAAACAGAAAGAAAGCGAACTAACAGCATCGTTTCTTGCAACTTATAACTCCCTGCTTAATAATCTCAAACTGATTGAGACACAGAAAGCCAATATAGCTTCAGAACTCGACAATTTGATAGATGCAGCCGAAGAACAGTTCATGAAACGAAACATCTCGGTAATAGAGTTTGTTGATATGTATAGCAGCTATCGCAACTCTAAGTTCCAGATGCTTGATGCCAAGATACAACTCGTGAAACAGAACGAGGAACTCAATAGATTTATCAAAAGAGGACAACTATAAAGAGGAAATAAAATAAGATTATGAAAAGAATATATACTGTAATTGCTGCAATAGTGTTTCTTGCATCCTGCAACCGCAAAGATCAGCAGGCTGCTGCTGAAAAACAGCTCACTGTTATTGAGAAAAACAATGTTTGTGCCACTGAAACAGTAAAGCTCCGAAGTGTTTCCGATGAGTTAATGCTCAATGGCGATGTAATGTGCGATGAAGCATTACTTCGCAAGGTTTTTGTGCCATGCACGGGGCGTGTGTCTCACTTGCAGGTTGAGATTGGCGATAAGGTTATGCGTGGTCAGCGCTTGGCAATGATACATAGTGAGGGAGCTGCCGACTATCGCAAGAGCCTTAGTGATGCCGATGCCGAGATTCGTATGGCAAAACGACAATACAGCATGATGCAAGACATGCACAAATCGGGGATGGCATCAGATAAAGAAGTTGAAGAGGCTCGTGAACATCTGCTTATGACAAGGGCAGAGCGTCAGCGTTTGCATGATGTGGCAAGAATCAATGGCTACAACGGTATGGCATACTCAACTCTTGTGGCTCCCATCTCGGGCTATGTGATTACAAAAAACATATATAACGACTCTTATGTTGACGACGACAACAACAATGAGGCAGCTTTCGAGATTGCCGACTTAAAACGTGTGTGGGTTGTTGCCGATGTTTACGAAAGCGATATTGCCAAAGTGCACGAGGGTGCCGAAGCCTCTGTAACCACTATTGCTTATCCTGATGCTGTTTTCAAGGGTAAGATTGATAAGGTGTATAGTGTTCTCGACAACGAGAGCAAAACAATGAAAGTGCGTGTGAGCATAAATAATATTGATGGCAAACTGAAACCAGGCATGTTTGCTAATGTGTGTGTGAGCACGAAAAGAAATGGAAGTCTTCTGCCTGCTGTGCCTTCTTCGGCAGTGGTTTTCGACAATGGTAGCGACTATGTAGTGGTGCGCACTGCCGCCAATAAGTTTCAACTACGAAAGGTGCATGTGGTGCACACCTCGGCAGGTTACAGTTTTCTTTCCAGTGGTGTAAAAGCTGGCGAGAACGTAGTGAGTAAAAACGCATTGTTGTATTTTAATGCAGTAGCCAATGAATAAGTTTATAGATTTTATCATATCATTTTCACTGAAACGCAAATATCTTATTCTCTTTATAACATTTGCGGCAGTGGTGATGGGAGTGTTAAGCTTTAAAGACACACCTGTGGATGCTTTCCCTGATGTAACTAACACAAAGGTAACTATCATTACTCAATGGCCCGGCAGGTCGGCTGAAGAGATAGAGAAGTTTGTTACTATCCCTATAGAGATAGCCATGAACTCGGTGCAGAAGAAAACTGATATTCGAAGCACCACTCTCTTCGGATTGTCGGTTGTAACTGTTGTCTTCGATGATAATGTTGACGATGAGTTTGCACGACAGCAGGTTTACAACATGATAAAGGATGCCGACCTGCCTGATGGCGTTGATCCTGATGTGCAGCCTTTGTCGGGGCCAACGGGAGAGATTTATCGCTACACTCTGTCAAGTAATCAAAGAAGCGTTAGAGAGTTAAAAACCATACAAGACTGGCTGATAGAGCGTAAACTTAGAAGTGTTCCCGGCATTGCCGACATTGTGAGCTTTGGTGGCGAAGTGAAAACCTTTGAGGTGAGTGCCAACCCAAACAAACTTGCCAAATACGGTATAAGCAGTATCGAACTCTATCAAGCCATAGCCAACAGCAATGTTAATGTTGGTGGCGATGTTATAGAGCGCAATTCGCAGGCTTATGTGGTGCGAGGCATTGGATTGATAAACAACATTCGCGAGATTGGCGACATTGTTGTGAAAAACATCAATGGCACACCAGTTCTTGTGCGCAACCTTGCCAAGGTGCACGAGTCGTGCCAGCCACGTTTAGGACAGGTGGGACGAGAAAACGAAAACGATGTTGTTGAGGGGATTGTGGTGATGCGCAAAGGCGAGAACCCCGAAAAGGTGATAGCTGCTCTAAAAAACAAGATTAACGAGATACAGAACGAGGATCTTCCTAAGGATGTTAAGATAAAACCATTTTATGATCGCGAAGATCTGGTGAACCTTAGCATTAATACCGTTTTCCATAATGTTCTCGAAGGTATAGTGCTTGTCACCCTGGTGGTGTTCCTTTTCATGCGCGATTGGCGCAGCACCATTATAGTGGCAAGTGTCATCCCGCTGGCTTTGCTCTTTGCATTCATCTGTTTGCATCTCAATGGCATGAGTGCCAACCTGCTGTCGATGGGAGCTATCGACTTTGGTATCATCATTGATGGTGCTGTGGTGATGGTTGAGGCTTTGTTTGTGGCATTATCAACGCAGGCACGTCACATAGGAATGGCAGCTTTCAACAAACGTAGCAAACTGGGACTCATTCGTGTCACTGCTCGTGGAAAAGCTAAGTCGGTGTTCTTTTCAAAGCTCATCATCATAACAGCTCTGTTGCCAATATTCTCGTTCCAGAAAGTCGAGGGAAAGATGTTCTCGCCATTGGCGTTCACACTTGGCTTTGCCCTTCTTGGTGCTTTGCTGTTCACACTCACATTGGTACCAGTGCTCTCATCAATGATGCTAAAAAAGAATATTGCCGAGAAACGCAACCGATTCCTTGATTGGATATACAAAACCTTCGACAGTTTCTTTCTTACCTGTCACCGCAACAGCAACAAGGCAATAGGCATAGCTGTGGTGTGCATGTTGATAGGTTTATCGGCATTCTCGCTCCTGGGCTCCGAGTTCCTTCCACAGATGAACGAGGGTAGCATCTATGCCCGTGCCACTCTGCCACAGAGCGTTTCCCTCGAAGAGAGTGTGAAGCTTGCCAATCGTTTCCGTTGCATCCTTTCCACTTTCCCCGAGGTTAGCGAGGTGATGACACAAACTGGTCGCCCAAACGATGGTACCGATGCAACAGGATTCTATAACATAGAGCTGTTTGTTAAGATGTATCCCGAAAGCGAATGGAAAACAGGGCGCACCAAGGAACAACTTGTTGACGACATGAACAAGCGACTGAGTGTGTATCCTGGCATCGACTTCAATTTCTCACAACCCATTTCCGATAATGTTGAAGAGGCTGTGAGCGGAGTAAAGGGAGCTATCGTGGCAAAGGTGTATGGCAAAGACCTGCGCGAAACCGAACGCATTGCTGGCGAGATATACAAAACAATGAAACCCATCAAGGGTATTGCCGATCTGGGAGTGATAAAGAACATTGGACAACCCGAATTGCAGATAAATATAGATGAAGATCGTCTTGCACGCTATGGTGTGGCAAAGGACGATGTGCAAAGCATTGTTGAAATGGCAATAGGTGGAAAGGCAGCTTCGCAGGTGTACGAAGAAGAACGCAAGTTTAATATCGTTGTACGCTACGAAAAGCCTTTCCGCGACAATGCTGAGGCTATTGGTAACATAAAAGTGCCAACCGATGATGGACAGATGATACCTATCAGCGAACTTGCAACAATAAAAACCATCACCGGACCGCTGATAATATATCGCGATAACCATGTGCGCTATTGTGCCGTGAAGTTCTCAGTAAGAGATCGTGATATGGGTAGCGCTGTTGATGAAAGTAGGGCTAAGGTGGCAAAAGCCGTACAGCTGCCAGCAGGCTACAAGATAGAGTGGAGTGGCGACTTTGAAAATCAAAAGCGAGCAACCAACCGTTTGGCACATGTTGTGCCACTTAGCATTTTCATCATCTTCTGCATACTCTATGTTCTCTTTGGCAATGCACGCGATGCAGCATTAGTGCTTAGCAATGTACCTTTTGCCGCTGTTGGAGGTGTGCTCATACTCCTCTTCGCAGGTTTCAACTTCTCAATATCAGCAGGTATTGGCTTTATATGCCTCTTTGGAATATGTATCCAGAACGGAGTGATAATGATTATGGACATAAAACATTTTATACGTCATCGCTATCCTTTGGCTGAGGCAGTAGAGATGGGTATGCACTCACGCATTCGCTCTGTGCTGATGACAGCTATGATGGCTACCCTCGGACTCCTTCCTGCTGCACTAAGCCACGGCATAGGCTCTGAGAGTCAACGTCCATTGGCAACAGTAATCATTGGTGGTTTAATAGGGGCAACCATGTTCACCCTGTTCATCTTCCCACTGATAGTAGAGAAAATATATCAGCGAGTAAACATAAGGAAAATATAATAGCATTGCTTTTTTTCTGAATCAATTACTTATGATATATAAAAAACAAGTATATTTGCAGCATGAGGAAAATATTGATGGCAGAAGATGAAGAGAATATCTCTGATTTCGTAAGCCGTGGGCTTAAAGGATTTGACTACGATGTTACAGTAGTAAATAACGGAACTGAGGCATGGCGATTGCTTAGTGAGGGCAATCGCTATGATCTTGTTATGCTCGACATTCGTATGCCTGGACTCTCAGGTCTTGAGGTATGCCGAAATATCCGCAATACATTTGGTTACTGCACACCAGTTCTCATGCTTACAGCTCTCGATACCACTGATGATGTTGTAACTGGTTTATATGCTGGTGCTGATGATTATATAGTCAAACCGTTTAAATTTATGGAGTTAACGGCTCGCGTTCAAGCGTTACTTCGTAGAGCAGAACACAACAGAGAAGATAAGATTACTACTTGTGGTGAACTCAAATTAGATGCTTCGGCACATAAAGTTTATCGCTGTGACAAAGAGTTTGATTTAAGTATCAAAGAGTATCGCCTGTTGCAATACATGATAGAGCACGAGGGCGAAATTCTCTCTCGTCGTCAGTTGCTAAGAGATGTGTGGGACAAAGATTTCGACACCAACACCAACATCGTTGATGTATATATGCGCTATCTGCGTCAGAAGATTGATGAAGGGTTCAGCCATAAACTAATCCAAACTGTAGTGGGCACTGGATATTGCTTGAAGAAATGAAGATAGGAAACAAAATATCACTTATCTATTCCGGAATAACAATCGGCCTGGTTGTTATTGCCGGACTAATTATATACGTGTGTGCATCCAACTATACACAGAACATATATTATCATTATCTTGAGGAAAAGGCACATGCACTGGCTGAAGAAAAATTCTCGAAAGATGAATTAGACCCTGTGAAATACCGCAATGTGGTTATTCGTAGAAAGAATTCAATACCCACATCTAAAGAAATGTTTATCAATGTAGCCGATCGCAGCTCTGCTGTAAAGAAACTATCCGTCTATCTTGATGAAGAAGAGATAGAACGTCTTTTTGCCAATCAGATAATAAATTTTGAGGTGGGGCAAGAGGTAGGAACTGCTTTTATATATTACGATAACACTGGCACTTTTGCTGTTGTGGTACTAAGTCGTAATCCATTCATCGACGACATCAACAATACCATCCTGTGGGGCTTGCTCATCCTTGTGATACTATCGGCAGGTGTGCTCTATCTCATAAGTCGCTTGTATGCAAAACGCATGATAGACCGCATAGACAAGGATTATATGACAGAGAAAATGTTTGTAAACAACGCTTCACACGAAATTAATAATCCGCTCACAGCAATACAAGGAGAATGTGAGGTTGCACTGCTTATGGAACATAAACCAGCCGAATACCGTGACATCATAGAGCGCATCCTTAACGAAACAAAACGCATAATAACCATTATGCACGAATTGTTGCAGTTCTCGCATGCCCGTAATGGCAGAATGACCGAAGAGAACACTCATCATGTTCCCATTTCATCTGTTGTGGAACCATTGTGCACCAGTAATGTTAAACTGCAAATCTATAATGATTTCACTGTGAAGGCTGATCCAGAACTACTCAACATTGCAATCCATAATCTTATCGGGAATGCCTTGAAATACTCAAACGGAAACAATGTTGAGGTAATAATAAACAAGCCCAAACTCACAATAAAAGACCGTGGCATAGGCATACCTGATATCGACCTTGAAAATATCTTTCAGCCATTCTTTCGCGCCTCAAACACAGGTTCAACATCTGGCAAAGGTATTGGTTTGGCATTGGCAAAAGCTATTCTTGAGCGGCTTGATGCAAAAATCACGGTCACATCCAAGGTTGAAGTTGGCACCATCTTTAAGGTTGAGTTTAGGTGAATGGAGAAAAGGAGTTTCTTACGCTTAACAGAAATAGAAAAATAGATATTTAGGAACATTTCTGATTTTACGGCTTGCCAGATTCTTTTATGTATCTTTATTGTGGCTATATTATTAAGCGCCTTGTGAGTGGTGAAGGAAAATAGTATTGCATTAAAAATCTTTGTTAGTTTTATATGTAGTTATGTTGGTAGCTTTTACTTGATGGAGTAAGATAACGTTTATCATTATGTAGAATGAAAGTGTTTGAAAAATGGTTGAATAGAATTTTTAGTAGTTCGATAGACTTTATAAGAAGTACCGTAATACTCTTTTCTGCATTACGGTACTTGTTGATTTAATGTGTGTTTCCTGGTGAATATTAATCTAATCTTCTAACATATATTACCTAAGAATTATTTCTTTGGTATAAGCTTGGCAGCGAACCCTCCGTTACGCATCATCTTTATGTTTATTACATCAGATG
>Ga0256404_1010716_pt1 | contig 12566 bp, 16 predicted proteins | sample RumenRJG_01DNA_FD_185990 | JGI IMG/M metagenome (GOLD analysis project Ga0256404, IMG submission 185990) | Bovine rumen microbial communities from Lethbridge, Alberta, Canada - RJG_01 | ecosystem: Host-associated > Mammals > Digestive system > Stomach > Rumen | place: Canada: Alberta | collected...
TGCAAAGTCTATTACGGTGCAGCTAATCAAACGCGCTTCGCTTGAACGGTGATTTACTGCACCGACCTTTTGCATCTGACGGCATATAACTTGCACACGATACGTCATAAATCAAGTGTGTGGCATATACGGACATCTCGGTTTTAGTGTGTGGCATTGAATGAACTCAAATAATCAAAAGAGCCGAAAAAGATATCTACAAATTAGCAATTCTAACAAAAGTTTCGATATTTATATATGCAAATTCACTTAATACAGATGATTTAATTCTATTATGTATATACGAATTTCTGCATCTATTTCTTATTAATTGCCACATTCTATACTGATTTTATTAAACTCCTCTAACAAATCATCTATTTTGACATTCTTCTTATCTTCACCCTTAATATCTAATACAACATTTCCTTTATGCATCATAACAAGTCTGTCACCATATTCTACTGCATATCGTAGATTATGTGTTACCATCATCGTTGTCAGTTTCTTCTCTTTAACGATTTTATCTGTAAGCTGCATAATTATTTCAGCCGTTTTAGGATCAAGCGCTGCTGTATGCTCATCAAGAATAAGAAATTCTATTGGTGTAAGTGTAGACATTATAAGAGCCATTGCCTGACGTTGTCCGCCTGATAAAGCACCAACCTTGACATTTAACTTATCTTCAAGTCCAAGATTGAGTTCTCTTAACATCTCCTTATAATCTTCTTTTCTCTTCTTATTAATTCCACTTGAAAGTCCGTACATTCTACCTTTGTTATCTGCTAAGGACATATTCTCAAGAATAGTAAGATTAGGTGAAGTTCCCATTGCAGGATTCTGGTATACTCTGCCGATTATCTTATGTCTTATATGCTCTTTCTTATTGGTTATATCTTCTCCGCCAATATAGATTTTACCGCTGTCTACAGGAATACTTCCGCAGATTATATTAAGCATTGAAGTCTTTCCTGAACCGTTACTTCCGACAATTGATACAAATTCTCCATCTTGCACTTGAAAATTAAAGTCATTAAACAGACACATCTGGTTAACTGTACCTGGATTATAATATTTATTTATATTTTTTAACTCTAGCATTTTTAATCCTCATTTCTGAGCAACTTATTGCGAAGATGCGACGAGAAATTCGCACAGGAGATTTCTCATCTGCCATAAAAGCTATTTGCTTTCGCTCAGAAGCAAATAGCCATGTAAAAAATAATTGCATCCGCATTATTTTTACACTATTCTTCTCTATTTAGCCTCTTCTTTAATGATTTTAGGCTTATTTTTAAACATATTACTGATTATTAAAATCAACAAGAATAATACTGCTGTTATAAGTTTTAAGTCCGATGCTTCCATACCCATATTAATTGCAATGGATATACATGCTTTATATATAATTGAACCAAATATAACTGCCGAAGTTGCCTTTACAAATTTAATGTTCTTTAACAGTTTAGTTCCTATGATAACACTTGCAAGACCTATAACCATTGTTCCTGTACCTGATGAAATCTCAAAGAAACCATTCATCTGACAGTAAGCACTTCCTGCTAATGCTGCAAATGCATTGGCAATTGCAAGACCGACTATCTTAGCAATACCTTTATTCTTAGCAACAGAAGTTACTAATACATCATTATCACCTACTGCTCTTAATAAAAGTCCTGATTTCGTTTTAAGATACCAGTCAAGAACTAATTTAACAATTATAACTAAGATTGTGAGAACAATTATATATGAATATTTCTCAAGTGACTGTGGAATTATTTTATCCATAAATTTATTTTCAAATATATTGTCCTTTGAAAATATAGCTACATTTGCAGAGCCTGCAATTCTTAAGTTAATTGCATACAGACCTGTCATAACAATTATACCTGATAATAAATCTCTAACCTTAAATACTACATGTATAATACCTGTAACTGTTCCTGCAATTGCTCCTGCTAATAATGCTGCAAGCAATGTCACATATGGATTGACATCTTTCACAATAAGCATTGCGGTTACTGCCGCACCTAACGGAAATGTACTGTCTACTGACAAATCAGGAAAATCTAATATCTTATATGTAATATAGACACCTAATGCCATTATCGAAAACAGCAATCCTTCTCTTATTACACCTAGAATAATATCTACCATTTTTAAAGCTCCTACTCTTAGTTATCTATTGTATCGAATATTTCTGCTGCAGATTCTTTCATTTCATCAGGAACTGTGATTCCAAGATTATCTGCAACTTTACTATTAATATATAAGCTTGCTTCTTCTATTGTCTCGAAGTTAATCTCACTTGCTTTTTTCTCACCTTTTAATACTTTGGCAGCCATTTTACCTGTCTGGATACCTAATTCGTAGTAATCAAGACCTACAGTTGCAAGACAACCGATTTTAACCTGCTCAATTTCACTTCCAAATACCGGAATATTCTTCTCTGATGCTTTCTGTAAAATAATTGGTAATGATGAAACAACTGTGTTATCTGTAAGGTTATTAATGCAGTCAACTTCATTTAATAATGAATCTGTTGCCAAAGGAATATCTGCTGATGTTGAAATACCTTTATCTACTATTTCAACTCCATATTTTGGTGCTAATTCCTTGTATTCAGCAATTGCTGAAATAGAGTTAACCTCACTTGTGCAGTAGATAATACCAATCTTCTTAACATTAGGTGTTATCTGTGTAATCATCTCTAACTGTTTCTCAACAGGAAGTTTATCACTTGTTCCTGTAACTTCTCCGACAGGTGTTCCGTCTTCGTTAGCAAGTTCTGCTTCAATCGGATCTGTTATTGCAGTAAAGATAACAGGTATATTCTGTTTTCTTGCTGCACTGTATGCTGCCTGTGCCATTGGTGTTGCAATTCCGCAGATAAGGTCAACTTTATTTGAAACAAAGTTAGAAATTATCTGGTTGGCAATTCCTGTATCTGCCTGTGAGTTTTCATATGTAATCTTAAGGTTTTTACCCTCTTCATAACCCTCCTGTTTAAGTCCCTCAATGAAACCGTTACGGCAATTATCTAATGAACCATGTTCTGCGAACTGTCCGATACCTATTGTAACTGTTGATGAATCTTTCTTATCACCACAACCTGTAAATACTCCCATTGCTAAAACTGCTGTCATTGCTAATGCTAATAATTTTCTCTTCTTCATAATATTAATCTCCATTCCTGCGCCTATCCGCATAATCTAATTTGAATATAAAATATTCATATATGACTTTTACGAAATAAAAAAGTCCCAAGCACTATTTCTAATGCTTGAGACGAATAATTCCGCGGTACCACTCAAATTGATTTTAAAAAATCCACTTAATCATATACAATCATATATGCCATACAATAACGGTAATGGTCTCCGTCAATTCATACTGTTAATTCTGAATTGCCCTCAAAAGTCCATTCAGCCAAAAATTCAATATTGCATTTCCACCATCTGCAACTCTCTGTGATTAAATACTAAAGCCTACTACTCTTTCTCAAAGGTTTAAAATATTTACTTTCATTATCTTAATACCTATTATTTTATTTGTCAAGTATGAAAACTAAATTTCTTGACTTACTAAATTTTTAACTTAACGCTTCTGTAGGATTTTCTTCTGTTGTCGTATCTTCTTCATTCTTTTTCGTTGTAGTGTCTTCTTCTACTTTCTGTCTGTTGATATTAAGGGTAATTGTCTTAGAATTACTTAAGCCCTTTCCATCATTTACTTTGTATGTAATAGCTATAGATTTACTTTCGATATCTCCATTAACTATTATATTCTCAAGTGAAGAAAATGTTCCATTATTAATCTGGTGTTTAGCAGAACCTGATACTGTGTCATAATAATATGCAGATACCTTACTCTTTAATAATTCAACTATTTTATTATAATTTTCCTGTACAGATAAATTATTATCATATTCGTATGTAATCTTTTTCTTATTACTATCAGACCACAATTTATTATCAAAATAAATCTCCGGAACATCTCTTACATATAATGTCGCACCTGTTGAAACTTTAGTTCCATTAGCATCTATAAATTCATAACTTATATTATATGTGCCTGCCTTTGCAAATGCATTTTCTTTACTTACATTTGCTCCATTACCTGTAAATATCGACATTGTAACCTTAGATGATGCATCATTTCCTGACGAATCTGAAGCTGATACACCCTCTGATAAATTAAGTGCCGTTCCAACATTTGCAACGAACTGCTTCTTTGTATTACTAATCTTTACTTCATATACTTTCTTTGGAAGTATCATTACATTCATATCAACTAATTCTTTGATGCCATCAATTCTTCCCTTGCATGAATACTGCCACATATAATACTTAAATGTCATATCAGGCAATAAATCACCATAATGGAACATATTAGCTGCATAATTAGAAGAATCATATTCATTAAAATACCAGGCAACCCAGCTCTTATATTTAGAAGTTATTACAGGTGAATTAATTCTGTTGACATAATCATCTTTACACATATATACCATTGAATCATAGCCATATCTCTCCACAGTATCGCAGAATACCGATATGATATTCGTAAGCTGTGCCTGTGTAAGTCCACTGTATGTTCTATATCCTTTGTCCGTTTCCCAGTCAATAACTACAGGAAGTGTAATATTATAACCACTAATATATTTAAGTGTTAACGATGCCTCCTCCAAAGCCTCCTGCTCAGTAATAGCCTGCGAGAAAAAATACACACCAACCTTTATTCCGTTTGCCAATGCACCTCTTACATTTTCATCAAACCTTGAGTCCTTACATAATTTTCCCGACTCATAACCTCTGTTGCCGACTCTTATAAATGCATACTCAACACCTGCTGCCTTAACCTTTGCCCAGTCAATCTTACCCTGATGATATGATATGTCAATTCCATAAGAAATCTGATTTTCATCATAATTAGTTGAAGGAATTGTCTTAATATCAGCCGAATTAATCGATGCAATTCTCTTAACTGATGCTTCTTTATCATCTGCAATAGGTGTCGTACTGACTGATAATTTAGATACATCAACTGTTTCTTTCTCCGTCTTCTTTGTTGTCTCTTCTATACTCTGCGTCTCATTTGCTGTTGTAGCTGCTGTCGTAGTCTGAGTCTCTTTAGGTTTAGTCTCCTCTTTAACCATATTTCTATCTCTTTCAGTCGTATCATAAGATGACTCCGACTCTACCATAACCGGCTCATTCGCTGCAGCGGTAAGTTTCGATGCATTAGTAACCCTACATACGATAATTACAACTAAAAATGTAAATATCCAGGTTGAAACCGCACCCCATAAGGCACGTTTGTTCTCATATCCTTTATACCATATACATAGTCTGTTATACTTTTCTTTGGCAAATTCACAAGTCTTATCTAATATTTTCTTTAATTTTATCTTGATTTCATTATTGTTAATTTTAAACTTCATTATCAATCTCCGTATTATCGTCATTATATACCGTAGAAATGTCCATATTCACTATTCACTATTCACTATTCACTATTCACTATTCACTATTCACTATTCACTATTCACTATAAAATAGTATAAACTTTTCCTTATATTTTTTCAATATATTCTTCTTTCATCTCTTGTATAATTTTTTCATATTCATGAAGATTTTTAGACTTTTTAATTTTCTTTATCATTTTCTCACTATTTTCAAAACTTTCCTGCATATATAGCCATATTTCTTTCATCTTGAATAACACTGGAACTTCACCCGACATATAATCCTTGTATCTTTCATATATTTTATCGTGAAATTCAAATATCTTATCAGCTTCTATTTCTTTATCTTCTTTAATCATTTGTGGCAGACAAGGGTTCTTTAGAATACCTCTGCCAAGCATTATTGCATTAATTCCATCAAATCTTTCACATATAGATTTGTAAGCAGCCTTAGTAAAAACATCTCCATTATAACAGAGTTTTAAATCAGTATTCTCCGTAGCATATTCAAATGTATTATATCTTACAGGTTTCTTATACAAATCTTCTCTAGTTCTTGGGTGGATTATAAGTTCTGAAATAGGATATCTATTATATATTTCTAAAATGTCATGCCACATATCCTCATCATATAGCCCTACTCTGGTCTTAACTGATATTTTCATATTATATTTATCATATGTATTATTAAATATTTCATCAAAAAATCTGTCTAATCCATCTAAATCACCAAGAAAACCTGCACCTTTTCCTTTAGAAATGACTGTCCCCGATGGACAACCGATATTAATATTGACTTCTTCGTAGCCAAGTCCTGCTAATTCCTCTATTGCACTTATGAAATCATTAGCATTATTAGATAATAATTGCGGTACTAAATTTATACCTTTATTATTCTCCGGCAAAACATCTTTAAATTCTTTTAATCTTCTGATTCCATTCGGACTTGTAGAGATAAATGGAGCGAAATATTTATCTATTCCACTGAAAATCTCGTTATATGTATTTCTATATAAATATCCTGCAACGCCCTCCATTGGTGCAAAATATAGCTGTATGTTTTCTGTATTCATATGTTCCTCTTTCCTAAGCGATTTATTGTAGTGATGCGATAAGAAATTTGTATAAGCGATTTCTCCTCTATCATAAAAGCTATTTGCTTTCGCTTCGAAACAATAGCTATGAGAAAAATAATTACATCAACATTGTTTTCACACAACAATAGATAAGATTATATTTTCCAAAAATCATCATTGTTATTTTTCCAGACAACTTCACCATTAACAATTATCAAACTTTGCATATCCTTATCTTCTACCGGTTCATAACCTATATATATTCTTTTATCCTTTGTTAATGCTGTTTGCTTGCATAACAAATCTAGTGCTATTTTTTTATTTTCATATGATAAGTGTTCTTTAGCACAATTAAGTGTTACATCTATTTTATCATTATTCTGTTGTACAATTAATTGAATTTTTTTAATTGCTAAATTCAAAATTTCAAAATTTTTTAACATAATCATACAATTATAATTTTTACTAATTTTCTCATTAAACTCATTTTTGCTTAAAATTTTTCTACCATAATCTGTATTAGAGTAATAATAGCATTCTCCTATTTCATAATCACATATTTTTTTATTATTTAATAGTTCTAAAAAATAATTTTTTTCTATTTTTTCTAAAAGAATTTCAATATATTCTGTCGCCATTTTTATCTTACCTCAATTAATCAATTGATTAATAAATCATCATATAATATTAACACCTATTTAGTAACAATTTCTACCTGTTATAACACCAGGTTAAGATTGCATATTGCTATCTAACTCATATTCATATAGTGGATTAATTAATGATAAGACAAAAACAATTGCATTATTATATCCTGATAATCTTTCGCATTCATTAATATCAAGACAATATTCATCATCTAATTTTTTTGAAATATTTTTTAGAATGCCTACATATTTTTCAATAAATTCATCAATCGTTATCAGTTCAATATCAATTAATATTTCCCTATATGCTTCTAATTCACCCTTATTAATATGCTTGTATTCATTTTTATCAAAAATATAATTGTTTTCTAAAAAATTGATTCTAGAACAAATTATATCTTTAATTGTGATATTTTTTGTCATCTTATTTTTCATTTAATCACCCATTTTATACCTTTCAGAATTTGTACTATCCGTTTTATTCCTAGTGTAACTTTTAATTATCATCTATTCAATATCTATTGTTTTTTTACATCATCCAACTCTACAATCAATCTTAAGTATTTATCTACAATCTCCAGATATTCTAATTCAATTTGATAATATTTCTTTCAAATAATATCAGTATTCGTTTTTTTATCCTCTTATTAATTATTCTATATTGGCATATTTCCAATGTTTATTTCTATCTTGTTTTTTTAAGATAAATGCTAATTCAATTCCAATTGAATCACTTCCGTAACAACAGGCTAAATCATGATTATTAATACATTTTTCAATAACTTGCGGATAATCAATTTCATCAAATGTATTTAAACAAATCAAATCATCAATGTTCATATCATTCTTCTTAATATCTTCTAGATAGTCATTCCTACTGACAAATAAATAACGATACTGTTTCTTTGAATCAATTAGTCTCAATACCTTTCCCAAATTCTCAATTTGAGTTCTAGCAATAGAAACATAATATATCTTATCATTTTTGTGATATTCAATCTCTTTTCCTAACTGTAAATAATCTATTTCAAATGAATCTGATATTTTTTTCCAACATTTCTTATATCTTCCAACTTTAGAATTAGGCTCTATAACTTCTTCTAAAACAATTAAATAAATATACAAGGGATTATCCAATATCATTTCTTTTTGAATTTGCTGTAAACAAAATTCAAAAAATTCATTCTTATTCAAATTAATACCAGTTGCATTATAGCTAATTAAGTTTGCATCCCAACTTTTTTTCATATTATTAGTTACCCAGCCATAATAATCACTTAATTTTTCACTATGTTCTCTCCACATTTTCATATTTTAAATATCACTCATTTCTATTATCCTTATTTTAATAATCAAAATGTTTCAATCTGACATCGTCTATTGTTATATATACCAGTATATCTGTTTTTGTTTCTTTTACAATCTTCATTCATATAATTCATTCATAAAATAAAGATATAATTAAACACTTTACATTATATCAGACCAAAATGGTATCGAATTGATATTTTTAAATTCTATCTTTCCTTGCTCTTTCCCACCAAATTCGACTTCAAAATAATCTTCTAGATTTTGACCGTAATAAATAATATCTACATCGTGTATAGAAATTATTGGAGGATTATCCTCTGGAATCATAGGTATATATCTGTGTCCATAAACCGGAATCAATTTAGGAGCACTTTTCAGCCGGTCCCTTACAACTAGTGCAATATCTATTTCATTATCTGGTTCTTTTCCCCAATCATCGCACCAATAAACCTCCTTAGCTAATTCTCTTTTTATAATTTTCTTGATAATCATGATATTATCTTGTTCAAGATTTCTCCAGTTAATAAAGCCCTTAGATATTGGCAATGCCATCATTAAAAATTCTTTTAGACTCTTTGGAAATATTATTTTATATATACCTTCAATTTTTGCTATTTCTTCAACCGTTAGTCCTATTTCAAATTCAACACCTTGCTGTTTCATTATTTTTATACTTTCTTCATAAATCAACATTATTACCTCCATCATTTGATTTGTGTAAATTTATATATTCTCATCTTTTTCTCCAATCACTGACAAAAAATGTACTCTATAAAAGTTAATATTTTTTTGACAATTCAAAATTGACCAGTATATCTGTTATTGCCTGTATTGACATGTCCATAGCGAATTGTTGTAAGCTGTCTATGGTTATCATAAATTACCCTTACTTAAAACTTATACATTATGAATCATTACCACATACTACAAAATGAGGTAGTTTTACTCCATTTATTATATCTTTCCCAAATATTCGCCAACATTCACTATCACTAGAATAATTTAAAAATGTTTGAAAAGTAGAATTATCAGAAAAATCAATAAATAAATCTTTAAACTTATTAATGTATATCCTATCAACATAAATATTTTCTGTTGATTCAAACCATTTTTTGCCTTATAGTCAAACATATTGTTACCTTTCTGTTCCCAATCAAATGATTCAGGTACAATACCATTTTCTTTTGGTTCATAAATATCCTCAGATGCTACAATTATATTTCCTAATCTATTATTCACAATTCTCCAAGCACACTGAACATGAATTTGAAATTCATATACTTCTAAATTATGTATTCCCTTATATGTATCATCAATGTATTTACTCCCAAATTCTAAACATAACATAGATGATGCCCTATCAATAACTCCTAATTTTTTCCCTTGCAATTTTTCTATTATATTACAATTGTCCATAATAATCCTCGTTTCTGAGCGGCTTGTCGCAAAGAGGCGCTGAGAAATTCGCGTAGGCGATTTCTCAGCTGCCATAAAAGCTATTTGTTTTCGCTCGGAAACAAATAGCAGTGCGAAAAATAAATGTATCAACATTATTTTTCACACTAATCTCCTCTATCTGTTTGTTGCCTGATTGCCTGTACAACACAGTCTCAATTAATAAGATTTTCAAATTACTCTGTATACTCACAAGCTTCAAATATTTCTATACTACATATGTATGTAATCTTCTAATGGAAACGTGTTATAAAATACTTTCTTACTCTTTGAATAATTACAACTATCCTATAAATTTTTTCATCTCACCTTTTTCAATATCAAGTATTATCTTTTTTAAATCTTCAGCAGTAATAAATAATTCAATAATATCAATATTCTCTAATAAGCAAGTTGATTCTTTAGTATCATATACAAGACTTGATGCTAGAAATCTAATATATTTCCCATTACTTACAGCAAAAACTAGATGGTTAAAATCATTGAATTCGTATGGAGATATTTCAAATCTATTATCATTATCTAAATCTAAATCCTCTGGATAAACTAATTTATATAACGCCTTAAATGCATCTTCTTTATTCATATAAAAGATTTGAGTATTAACTCCAATATTTTGAAAAGATTTATATACCTCTCTGACATTTACATTTAAGGTAATATTGTTCACTTGCTGAGGAAACATAATTGAATTAATAATAAAGAACATAATACCATTGTTAAAGGTATCATCTACATTCCATTCATCAATGATATCTACACTCATCGCAAATTTGGTTGGATCTCCAACTATCATTTCTTACCATCCTTTCTTTTCTCCAAATATTTTTATATTTAGGATTTGCCACAAATACATCTATCAAAAAATAACTATACATTTTGTTTTATCAATCCTCCATTTAGTATCAGTACCACCTTGGCTTCAACTCTTTATTCATATAATGTGACGGACTTGCTATATTTTACTTACATAGCTGGTCTTGACTTCTAATTCTCTGTATTACAATGTGTTTTTTTAGGGTATTAGTTTTGAATCTATCATATATTCTCTGTTCATCAGTTCAATTTTTTCAACGTCAAGAAAAGATGCATCTGCTGTAATTATTTCTAATTCATTCACTTTTCCTTCTATGATGTGCAATAGAAAAACAACTGGCGCTGTTGTTTTTTGATAACATATCATCTCAACAGGTACTCTTATATCAAACGGAAATAACTTATTAACTTGTGAATCAAACATCTTAATTGATAAAAAATCAAATCCAGACTCTTTTATAACTTGAATATTATTTAGTTGTTCTATTAATATTTCCCTACCTAAAAACTCTTTTTCCATCATATGATTTAACCATTGTTTTTCTCGTTCTGACAATTTTCCCATAATTGTTCTCCTACTAATATTTTTATTATAATGCAATAGTGGTAGGTAATAAGACCATAATTTAAACCTGCTTATGAGAAGGCTTAATTGTGAATCCCTATACTTGTCTTCCAATTGCAATATCAGCTTCCCTTTGAAGCTTCATAGTAACAGGTCCCATATATTTCTTTGCAGTTTCTAATATAGTTTTCTCGTTTCCTAATATTTCCAATACTGTTATAGAAAAAACGTTATTTAAATAATCATCAGCATTAATACACACATCTTCAAAATAATCAAATATTTCTTTAAGTTTTTTATCTGAATTTCTTTTCAAAAGTTCAATAACTTTTGGCATGATTATTTCTTCAATAACAATTGTATCTAAACGTTCTCCATATTCAAATATATGTTCATCCAATTTTTCTCTATTTTCAGGAAAAAATCCTATCATACTATCTAAAAAACTTTCGATTATCACTTATTGTCTCCTTCTATTTAAATAATCTTATCTACTCTAACTTGTTTTTATTGCTATAAATATCCCCTAATTTTTTATATGCATTAGGAAATACAGAATTTAATTCAATAGATTTTTTTAATAATTTTTCTCTTTCATCTATTCTCTCTTCATACCAACTTTTCACATAATACACAATTGATTCTTTTATAATATCATTCCAATTGTGTGTAATCAAAATGTCAAAAGACTCATCTTTTTCTCCAAAATAATATGATAAATTATACAATTTTATTATTATTGCATCAAAATCATAAGGTTCTCTTTTACAAATTTCATTCAAATAACTAATCGATTTTTCTTCCTGCAAGTTAGGACACTTTAAATAAAATAAACTGGTGATAAATAGCATTTCTATACTATTTTTACGTTCTAAATCTTGCAATATCATTTTTTCCAAAGTATCATATTGAGATACTGATATATATTTTTCTAAATTAATCATAATAATTCCTAACCTATTCTTACTATGTATACATTAATTTTACAGTTTCAACTATTCAAACTATAAATATAGCTATGCACTCTTCATAATTCTCAAGATTTTCATCAATCCATAAATTATCATTTACAATCTCATGAAATGTTAAATTTCCATTATTATTAGAATCAATTGACATTATTACTCAAACTTCGCACTTGAAAAAATGCCTGTGCACCTTGAAAATTCAATAAAAACTGGCAATAAAATAGCATGAAACCATCTGGTTTGGTATAATTGAGTTGTCCAAAAAGAATTAAAACCGGAGGC
>Ga0256404_1010718_pt1 | contig 12562 bp, 8 predicted proteins | sample RumenRJG_01DNA_FD_185990 | JGI IMG/M metagenome (GOLD analysis project Ga0256404, IMG submission 185990) | Bovine rumen microbial communities from Lethbridge, Alberta, Canada - RJG_01 | ecosystem: Host-associated > Mammals > Digestive system > Stomach > Rumen | place: Canada: Alberta | collected...
CATCCTGCCGGCGAGGAGTGCCAGTTCGACTGGGGTGACGTAAAGCTGAGGATACGCGGCCGGAAGTTAACGGTCCGCATGGCCGTGTTCACGCTGCCCCACAGCAACCACCGCACGGTCTATCTCTTCCTCCGGGAACATACGCTGGCCTTCATGGAATCCCACCGCAACTACTTCCACGACATCGGCCGCATCCCCAAGAGAATGGTCTATGACAACATGAGAGTGGCTGTGAAGGTGAGGCGGATGTGGACCACGGATGACAAGGAACCGACGGATGCCCTGCTCTCCTTGTCCAGCTTCTACGGCTTCGACTTCCGTTTCTGCAATGCGCGCAGCGGCAACGAGAAAGGTAACGTGGAGGAGTCGGTGAAGTTCGTACGCAAGTACGTATTCTCCGTACGTGACGAGTTTGGCTCACTTGAGGAGGCACAGAGCTACCTCAGTGCTGGATGTGCCAAGCTCAATGCACAAAGCAACAGCCCGGCAACGGCGGACATTATCTCGCTCGCCCAGGAGGACTTTGACGCCATGAGACCCTGGACGGACGACATAGCCTGCTTCCAGATGGTCGAGCGTGAGGTCATCAACTATGCGACAATATCCGTAGACAGGGCAAACTACTCCGTACCGGATTCCTTCACTCTCGGCACCGTCAGAGTGCGTATATACACCAACAAGATAGAGATCCTTGACGCAGACGGCAAGGTCGTTGCCGAACACGCCAAGGTGGCGCACGGCGGTTGGAGCATCAAGCTTGAGCATTACCTTCATACCCTACGCTACAAACCGGGGGCGTTGAAGAACGCCGAGGCACTCCGCCAGGCACCTGATGGCATACGTAAGGTGTTCAGCGGAGCCTTCTCCGGTAATCCCAAGGACTTTGTTGAGCTGCTTATCTTCGCCAGGGAAGAGAACATCGCCTATGATGACATCATCGAGGCCTACAAGAGCCTGAAAGAATCCCATGTGCACAATATCACACTCCAGCTGATGAAAGACAAGCTGCAGCCCGCTAACGCCTCAAAGGCAATCTCTTTGTCCGGTATCCAACAGGACGGAAAAGCCATCGAGGAGAACGCCGAGAATGGTCTGCTTGCCGTCGCGCAACTCATGAACAAACCTACAAGTACTATAAGCTATGCAACAGGAAGATAAGAAGCCGATGACACTCGCGGACCTTACCCGGGAGCTCCATCTCAGGGCAGTCCGAAACAAATATGACGAGTTGCTCCAAGTCGCCCAAAGAGAGAAATGGAGCTATGAGCGTTTTCTCTGCTCGCTTCTCGATGCCGAGTACCGTCAAAGACTGGAGAACAGCCAGGCCAAGCGGCTGCGCACGGCCGGTTTCCCACAGTACAAGTATATCGAGGATCTCAAACGGGATGAACTGCCTGATGGCATAAGGAACCTTCTGCCGGAGCTTGAGACGCTTGAGTTCGTACGTCAGGGACATAACGTTGTGCTGTATGGCAACCCGGGAACGGGCAAGACACATGTCGCCATAGCCCTCGGAATACTGGCCTGCAAAGAACGTATGAGCGTCATGTTCACCTCTGTGCCACACCTCATCACGCAAATCAAGGAATGCCGCTCACAGCGTACGCTGCACGCACTGGAGACACGCTTCAAGCGATATGACCTCGTCATCTGCGACGAGTTCGGCTACATGGCATGTGACAAAGAGGGCGGAGAGCTGCTCTTCAATCATCTCTCGCTCAGGACCGATACAAAGGCAACCATCATCACCACAAACCTGTCCTTCGACCGATGGGGAGAAATCATAAAGGACAAGATCCTGGCCAATGCCTTGGTCGACAGACTTACCCACAACGCATACCTTGTCAACATGAACGGCGTATCATACCGACTCAAGGAAACGAAGGATTTTAATCAAAAAATACAGAAAAAAGATGGAAAGTAAAATGAATTTTATACCTTTGCAAACGTGACCTGCAAGGGGGTCACTTTTAAATTAGCAAAGGGGGCGCATCTCGACTCGCGCGCGCAACTTGATCTCGAATAAATTCATACATACAGTGATTATTTCGCTAGTAAAGGTCGGGCTCCAAGCACTCTTGAAATTGAAAATTGCGCATCATTTCAATCAGAAAGAATCGAAATGTATGCGCATTAGGAATATTCAAGAAATTGCACTTTTATGAGAATGCATCACACAATTTCAATATATAGGTGAGAATTAAAAGATTATAGGGAAAATCTGTAAGCGTAAATTTGAAAGTTGAAGAATTTATAACGAACACTTCTAATGAATCCACTCACCCCATTTTACGATTTTCAAGAAAAACAAAATATGCAATAGATGCAAATAGCAATAGCAAAAGAATGATGACTATTGTTCCATAACGTATAATAAACGGAGGTTCCTCATCTATGAAGCGGCGTGTATTGCCTGAGCGCAATTCTATTTGTTCTCTTTTGCTCTGAGTATATTTGTTGTCATTATTTGCCATAACAATATCAATTACCTAATTCAAGCTGATTCTTTACTAAGTTATAATACGCACCTCGCTTTGCAGTCAGCGACTCGTGGTTTCCTATCTCTGCGATCTTTCCCTGATCTAGAACTACTATCTGATCGGCATTCTTTACCGTGCTGAGTCGGTGGGCGACAATCACAACGGTCTTCCCCTTGAAGAACCTGTCGAGGTTGTCAACTATCGAACGCTCGTTATTCGCATCAAGTGAGTTTGTTGCTTCGTCAAGGAAGATATAATTTGGATTCTTATATACGGCTCTTGCTATGAGTATGCGCTGCTTCTGTCCCTGGCTAAGTCCTATGCCGTCACGCCCGATTTTCGTATTGTATTTCAACGGAAGGGACATAACATAATCCTTGATGCAGGCTATCTCTGAGGCTTTCAGCAATCTTTCCGTGTCTATCTCCCCATCATCGACTGCAATGTTCCTTGCTATGCTCTCTGAGAAGATGACTCCGTCCTGCATCACTACACCGCATTGTCTGCGCCACCATTTCTTGTTTAGCGAGTTGATGTCTGTATCTCCGATATTGATTCTGCCTTCCAAAACAGGATAGTAACCCAGCATGAGGCGCACAAGTGTGGTCTTGCCACTTCCCGATGCTCCCACGATGGCTGTAACCTTGCCCTCGGGGATATGAAGACTTATATCATCTATCGTTTTCTTGAGGGCATGGGGATCATATTTGAACTCGACGTTCTCCATACTAATGCCGGCACACTTGTCTGAGAGTGAGCAAAGAAGGTCTTCCCTGTCATTCTCATTGTCTGCCCTGTGTATTTCGTTGATTCGCTCCAGGCTGATCTTTACATCCTGAAGAGAATAGAAGAATCCCATAAGCTGATTCACTGGTGAGTTAAGCTGTCCGATGATATACTGCACGGCAAGCATCATACCCAGGGACATCTCTCCATTGATTACCGCTGTTGCTGCGACTACTGTAATAACCATGTTCTTGACCTCGTTTATGAATACAGAACCTACTTCCTGTGTCTGCTGAAGCTTCAGGGATTTCATCTGTACCCGGAACAGGTCTGACTGTGTGTCTTCCCATTCCCATCTTCTGCGCTGCTCGCAATCCTGAAGCTTGATTTCTTGGATGGAGGTAATGAACTCATAGGTCTTGTTGTTGTTGATTGCCTGTTGTTCGAAAAGCTCATAGTCAAGAACTTTCCTCCGTCTCATGAATAGTGTCATCCAACATCCGTAAAGGACACTTCCGAAAAGAAATATACCGAAGACCAGATGGTTGTATATGAACAGCACAACGGAGAATACAACAAAGCTGAACATTGCGAAGGTAATGCTCAGTGTCTGTTGCGTCAGGAAGTTATTCACTCGGCTATGATCATTCATGCGCTGCATCAGATCACCCATCAGCTTGGTGTCGAAGAAGGACATCGGCAGTTTGAGCAGCTTGATGAAGAAGTCACTGACAAGCGATATGTTGATGCGTAGTGAGATATGTAGAAGTAGCCAGTTCCTTATGAAGTCTATCGCGGTGCGGCAGATGGTAAGCATGAGCTGACCTAGGAGTATCAGCCAGATGAAGCCTATATCCTGGTTCTTGATGCCGACATCGACGATGCTCTGGGTCAGGAATGGAAGTACGAGTTGAAGAAGGCTTCCGGCAAAGAGTCCAAGGATTATCTGACCGAAATACTTCTTGTACTTCCTGATATATCCGAAGAGGAAGCGGAATGATCGCTTCTCTTTATTGCTATCATCATCTCCGTCCTTGTTCTCATAGAATGCTGGAGTCGGTTCAAGGAACATTGCTACGCCTTTGTCCTCACCATCAGAATGTGTGCTTATCCAATGTTCCTTGAACTCGTCAAGAGTGTAGGTAACAAGTCCTTTTGCTGGGTCTGCAATGTAGAATTTCTTGCCGTTCTTTATCTTATAAAGGACAACAAAATGATTCTGGTTCCAGTGGAGAATACAAGGAAGAAGGTTATTATTTAGTTCGACAATGGATGCTTCTACAGTCATTACATTAATTCCTATAACTTTCGCGCATTCTGTTATCCCAAGCATTGACACACCTAAGGCATTCGCATGACAATAGCGATCAAGGTACTCAATACTATAGTTCCTTCCATGGTGGCGGCATATCATTGCTAAGCATGATACTCCACACTGCATGGAATCATGCTGTTTCACCCATTGTAATTTATTTGCTAATAAAATTCTAATCACTTCTTAAGATATATTGAAATCATGAACTCGCGTCCACGAAGTGCGCTTGAACGTTCATATTGAGATACTGTACCGTACGAGGTGTAGCTGTATTCCTTATTGTTAAGCAAGTTTGTGCCAGAAACAGATAGTTCTAAGCTTTTATTTATATTGAATGTCAGTTTTGTGTCGACCATAAACATTCTCTTGTAGTTTCTCTCATCAATCTGATTACAATAGAATTCACCGCCTGTTGTCCATGTTATCAAAGAGCATGGTGTGATTGTCATGTTTCCAGAATAAATATAATTGTTGGTGCTACGGTTCGACTTATCAGAGATGTTCAACAAAGATTTCTCCCATGTAAACTTAAAGCTCCAATTAAAGTATGTTGAGATGTTGCCATTAATAAAAGGAGACAGCGAAAATGAATCATTACTATAATCTGTCTGGAGACCTTGTGACAACAAACTATTTTCCAATCTCCTATAGTTTCCTCTCAAGCCAATGGCACCTCTCATGAAATCAAGAGTCTTGCTTGCGTTGATATATGCCATAGCGTTGCGTGAATCTGATGGACGGGATGTATAGGAGTAGAAAATAAAATCATCGATGATATTCTGCATTGTTCCGAAATTTGATTTATTCCATCCATAGCTGCCCAAACACATTATGAAGATGCCACTTGAAGCATTTCTGTAATTAAATGTCGTAGAAATGGACTGCCCTGATAGTGTGTAATAGTCATCAACTCCAGAACTGAACGACCTGTAATCAGTGAGTATGGAAGATGCATGTATGTTATGCAGAGATGCAGGTGAACGGCCAGCACTTCCGCGTAAGGTAAGCGACATCCTCGGAGTGAATCGGAACCTTGCAGCAAGTGATGGAGAAAGAAACAGTTCTGTACGATTGTTCATAGCTCCAGAAAAAAAATAAGAGTATAGACTTACTGGAAGATTCAAGGTAAGTTCCAATTTCTTGTAGCTCCATTCAAATTTAGGAGATGCAAATACACGTAGATAATCAGTAGTAAGTGCTTCTGCTCCTATCAGGTCTGCAAACCCTACACCATTCAGTTCTGTATTTAAGTTCCTGAAATATCCTGATAATCCAGTATTTAGAGATAGCAGTACCTTATTGATAACAAAACCAAGTGAAGCGGTTTCATCGGTATAGAAAGAATGCTGCTTTATGTTTTGTCCGTAATTCACCCCATCATGTATGATTGCCAGTTTTTCCGGCAATGAAGTCCATTCGTTACGGCTTGTAAAGGTGACGAGTTTGTTGTTACCGAATCGTTTGATCACCTTCAACAGGTTACTTACAGCATATTCTGGCATACAGGCTGACTGAGTATTGGGTAGCGATCCTGAAGTGTTCAGTATCAGATCATTCCATGAAAGATTTGTAGATAAAGTATTGTTAAGAAAATATGACTTCTCATTTGCCTCATATACGAACTTCCCTGTCAGCGCATCCCTATGAGAGAGCGAGTTCTTGTCTTCCACAATGACTTTATCCCCCGACTCTAGGAAATAGGTTGTAAGACTTGCACCCTGTGCTGAGACTCGATCGTTGTTATAGTCAATCTGAGCCTTAAATTCACTGCCTTTAGCAGTTTTAAGCAAGTGGCTTGACGATACCATCCATGAACGGTTGAAATAACTTCTGTTTCGTTGCAAGTTTGGAGTGACAGGAACCGACAAAGAAACATATCTATCCAGTGTTTCCGTCTGACCGTCTGTAGTAAAATCCGTAAGCTGATCCGACAGATTCTGTCCCACATTATTGCCTTTGAGTGTGGTTATCATCTGGTACTTTCCTGTAACCATCATAGAGAAGATGTCCCCTTGCCAGAGTGCACCTTTCGGCTGTTTGGATATTCCTCCTGCCAAAGTACCATGAACAAGTAGCGTAGCCTTTGACTTGTTCTTCATTTTCAGATTGATTGCAGCTTGATCAGAAAAACTCAATCCACGCAGCACCTGCATGGGTTGATGATTCTCCAAAACCTCCACAGCACCGATGTCATCATGAGAAATACCATTTGTGGCAATACCATATTTCCCACCTAACAAGTCATTGCCCTCAATGTAAAACTTGTTGATATCAATACCTTGATATTGTATCTTGCCATTCTTTGCAACATCTATACCAGGCATGTGTTTCAAAACATCGCCAATGGTCTTGTCCTGTTTCTGGGCAAAACTGTTCACATAGTATGTCACCGTATCACCATTCTCTCTTATGCGGTCTGCTTTCGCAACTACCTCCTGAAGTTGAAAGGTTCCCTCCTCCATAATTATTACTATCGGTTTGCCGTCTGGAACCAAAGGAGCCGAATATGACTTATATCCCATCATTGAGGCGTTTATGGAAAGCTTTCCACTGGTAGAGGAGAGTTTGATTGAAAAGCTGCCATCTGTATCACTGACACCGTATGCCACTATCTTGCCATTGGCATCCTTAATCATGATATTTGAACCTATTATCAGTGATTTGTCGGAAGCCTGAATAACAGATCCTTTAATCAGGTTTTGTGCTGATGCACTTAGAATACCTGACAGTATAGCGAATAAAAATACAAATATAGTCTTCATAAATAATGCTTTATTTTGCTGCATGAGGATAATCCCTCTCCTGAAAATCATATTGGGCAACAGAATTTATATTCTGAGCAGAGTTGCCATGTAGCGCGTTCATGGAAGATGAAAAATTCCCCTTGATATACTCTTTATACATCTTCTGAAGATATTCCTGTCTCGACTTTAATTTATAGGGTTTGCTTTTGATATAGAGCCTTACGCCTACAGGTTGAAGACTTTTCGTATAAAGACCAATAGCTTTATAGCTATAATGATTCTTTTCATCATTTGCTTTCAGGATAAGCCCAGGTAGTCCGAATAATTTCCAAGGTCCTTCCATTATAGGAATGTCGGGGGTAAACCAAACAAGCCAGACACGTCCTCTGTAATTGCATGTGGCAAGCTGACAAGAATAGCCCAAGATTTCTTTAGTATCTGATCTAAGTTCCCAGACAGGATGAGTAGTTTGCTCTGTATATGAGTAAGCATCCCCTGCAATTTTTCGATATACCATTGTTTCGTCGTCATTGATATTACGGAACAGAAATTCCCTTTCAATGCCACCTATTGGTTTGTACTCCGACTGACCTGTAGGGTTCATTTCCCTATGCAGTCTATCATAAAGGGCATAATTGGACAGTAAGAGAGAATCTGCAAACATCCTTTTAGTTGGATAAAACATGGCGGAAGTCTTACCGACCCTCAATGTCATGGGATCGGAATAACTTCTATTCACCAACGTATCTGTTATCGTGGTTTTCATATAATGAACCTCGAGAATAGCGGGTTCTTTGTCTTCTATAATTTGTGCTGCAATATTAAATGGCAAAAACAGTGACAGCAATAAACCAAGATATTTCATTTTACAATCAATATTTATGAACCAGTAAAGGTATAGGATGTTATCAATAATAGCATCCTATACCAAAATTTGCTTTGATTAAGCTGCTCCTGCACATGCATCAAAGCGATCTGCCCAATCATCCCAATATGCATCTTCCAGTTCTTTATTACCGCTGTTCTGATGGGTATTGGCTTCAAACTGAAGGAGTGTCATGCAATCATAGGCAGCAGCACCTCCGTTAAGATTAACCAGTTCGATAGACTTAATCTCTTTCATGATTTTATCCATTATATTGTTATACACCTCTTGCACGCGGGTGATTTTGCGTTTACAGGTCAAATGCCTATTATCTCTTATGACGTCATATTTCTTATTCTGACATATCTGCTATTACATATTTTAGATCCTTTTCTGTATATATAGGTGATAGTATTCTGTCATTCACTATAATACGAGGAATCTCTTTTATTTTCAGTTTTTCTATTGTAGCGTCAAAATCACTAATTATTTTAGACTTATTTTTATCACAAACAAAAGAATAGGGGACACTATACAAACTTTTATCATTATTATTACTCCATATTTTTAAATTTTGTAAAAATAATTGTTTGTCTCTAAAATATTCTTGTATCCAAACTTCTATCTCCTCTGAATCTTGATTCTTTGTCTTTCCAAGAACGACATTCCATCGAAATTTATCTCCTTTTTCAACCAATAAACAGAGCTCTTTTATGATTTTCTGACAATGTTTGCAACCAGGAGATATAATAGTAGTGATACATGTCGAGGAATTCTCTTCGCCAAACCAAATTGGAGAATTTATTGGTTCTATTTTTGTACTTTCCAACAACATTATCTCTTTTTTTCGTTTTAACTTTAACAATTGAATCATTGTATTTAATTGTTCCTGCTGAGTTATATTAATATAAGTATAAAACTGTAACAGAAACAATATCCCTATATAGATTATTCCAAATACAAGAATCAATCCTAAGTTTATGGAATTTGGGGGCAAACTTACAAATATAAGCGCTTCTGATAGAACGCACATCAGAATAATAATGCACAATGGACAAACTTTACCAACTTTAATTTGTCCATAAATAGAATATAGTACAATAGGAATAATTACAATTGAAGAGATAAAATATTCTGTATTTAGAATTGAACTAATTTCTAATATGGCAGACACAAATATTCCTAATAATTGAGAAACGAAAAAGGATAAAGCCATATTGATAATGCTCAATCCGCTCCACGTCCCATAAGAAGAGGTTTCCACTGCATTACAATCAGTTATGGAGTTTGTTTTGCAAATTTTGTCGAGAATAATTCGTGGTAATAATTTTCTCCGATGTATACATAAACTTGCCATAAAACCTATGATAATCGGCATACCAGAGATAAAAGGAATACCGCATTGCCTCATAACCGTAAGCGAGATAGCGATTACAACAGCAACAATCAGCATTATAAAAAAATCTTTTAAATAACGATATCGTTTTGTTTGATTATTGGTATATATTACAATGCCATCCCATTTATTCTGAATATTTTTTTTGTCTTTGGTTTCCCACTTGTTGTTTTTAGGGTTTAACACTTTTAGACTATTTAAAACATTGTCCCATTTACATATAACCAAAGTCTCTTGAAAATTTAAGATTATATGAAGTAAAAATGGTGATTCCATTTTTTTTAAATAATCCCAATCACATTGACCAACTTTTGAATCCAAATTTACAAATTGTAATGTTTTTATAACAGACAGTAAACTTGGATATAGAGGAGATGACTCAAGACATATCTTTATATTGTTTTTGTCTGCGTTATACAAAAACAGGCTGCAATATTTAATTATTGTGTCGGATAACATGATCTTAATTTTTGTTGCTTATGTTAGATTTATATGATGAAACTCAAAACAACAATTAATTGCATTATTGTAATTTTTTGGACAAGGCAACTCATATTGTTTTTCTGCTTCTGCTCCTTTGTTCACTTTTGTGAGCTGTCTGGTCAGCACAAAACTCTGACTTTGAGTTTTATGACATAAATTTAGTTGATTTACTGTAAAAAAAAAGAAATGTTTATGTAGCCCTTTGGGGTGATTTTGTAATTTTGTAGCCCTATAGTATTACTTTTCCAAAAAAAATTTGAGTATCTTTGCACCCAGATATTACAAATTCAAATCACTTTTACAACAATGAAGAAGGAAGAATTGATGTTCATCAGCAACATATCTGAGCCCATATCCAACAAGGAATATGCAAATCTCAAACCGATTTTAGAGTCACTTGATGCTACAACTAGGCTTACTAACTCCAGTTTATTTGTTATTGACTTTGCAAAGAGCGAGATAGCATATAGGACCGATGACCTCTTGTTTATTGACGAAGCAACAAAACGGGACATCCAGCGCGAGAGTCCGAATCCCTATTGGTCACTCATTCTTGAGGATGACCTTGATGTCATGCTTGAAACAAGGGAAGCTTATCTTCAGTTCGTTCACAAACTAAAACCATCCCAAAGGCTGAAACATACTTTTGTCATTGATTACAGGATAAGACTTCGTAGACGTGAGTTTATGATTACCCAGAAATTCACTCCTTTGAAACTTCGTCCGAATGGAGAACTATGGTTAGGCTTATTCTGTATCACAACATCTACACACAAATCTTGTGAGCACATCGCTATCTTTGGTAATAACTTCCGTTACACCTACGACTTCGAGCAGAAGGCCTTCCTACCATTCAATGAGAACATGGAGCTTACCCTGATGGAGAAAGCCATCCTTTTGCGTGCAGCAAAAGGTATGACCACCGAGCAGATTGCTGATGACCTATGCAGATCAGTTAACACAATAAAAACTCACAAGAGCCGTCTCTTTGACAAACTGCATGTGAGTTCTATGAGTGAAGCAATGACCTTCGTTCAGAATTATGATTTGTATTGATCAATGAATGTATGAGGAATAAAGTAAATGTTTCCTTTTGCCCTCGTACATGCTACATAAAGTTTATTTAAGGTAGAAGGTGACAACCTATCAAGTGTATTCTTCTGATACTCCTTTAGTTTTTTTTATTTAATATAATACAGACATCTTGAAAGCTATCCAATCCTTTCGACTTTTCCCAGTTATCAGCTTAACATCGGTATTTATATGCTTCGCTATAGAACAACTTCACCTTGCTGCTGTCATTGAATAAAGCATCTGCATCGTTTTGATTATCCACGTATATGATTCTTGTAGCTTCTTGCCCATGCGAGTAAACAGGAATACCCAGATTATCTCGAACAAAATCAAAAGTTGTAGGAGAACATCTGTAACTATTCGATAAAGTATTCACATCAACGGTTATACCGTTGTCCTTCCAAATTTTCTTATACTTTTTGAAGTTCTTATACAGTTCTTGACAAAAAAATGCCCACGCTACTCGAGAATTGACCCCCTGACGCTACTTGAAAACTGACCCCCTTGTTTGTCGCATGAGAACGAGAACATGGGGGGATGCTTCATGTTTCAGGCCGGTGCCTCGACACGGAGTGAGGCGTAGCCGAACGTAGTGGAGAGGCATCGGCCCGAAACGGAGCCCGATACACTTATCCCCCTTTTTGTTAACTTTGCAGTCTGTATTCATGGAGACTGCACAATATGATAAGCATGTATCGTAAAAAACTAATTCTGAACTACCATATCAAAGACGGCTATGGTGCGAAGAGAATCATCAAAGTAATGAGACAAAGGGGTGAGAAGCCAGCTTCACGCGGTGTCATCCGCCGTCTGATCAACACCTACGACCGCATCCTGCGTACCGACGGCAAGGACGCTGCTATGGCCTATTTCGACAGGGAAGAGGTGTTCCACACTCCCGAACGCCCGCGCACGAAGCTGGATGACAAGGCGTGCAAGTATATAGAAGATTGCCTGGAATGCAACCGCCAGAAGATAGCAGAGGGCAACCGCAAGCAGTGTATGGACCTCACACGCGTTTGGCAAGTGCTTCGTGAGGACATGGGCTATGACATGTGCTATGCAACGGTGACCGCCTACGCCCGCGAGTATACCGCGAGACAGGAACCGTCCAAAAGCCGCGAGTGCTTCATCCGCCAGTATCATCCTGCCGGCGAGGAGTGCCAGTTCGACTGGGGTGACGTAAAGCTGAGGATACGCGGCCGGAAGTTAACGGTCCGCATGGCCGTGTTCACGCTGCCCCACAGCAACCACCGCACGGCCTATCTCTTCCTCCGGGAACATACGCTGGCCTTCATGGAATCCCACCGCAACTACTTCCACGACATCGGCCGCATCCCCAAGAGAATGGTCTTTGACGCCATGAGACCCTGGACGGACGACATAGCCTGCTTCCAGATGGTCGAGCGTGAGGTCATCAACTATGCGACAATATCCGTAGACAGGGCAAACTACTCCGTACCGGATTCCTTCACTCTC